>OLPI01003389.1_pt1 | contig 11385 bp, 8 predicted proteins | sample 1672361 | NCBI WGS metagenome assembly OLPI01 (sample SAMEA3136675, study PRJEB25190) | human gut metagenome
CGAAGAGCTTCCTGTAATATACTCATTCGCGTTACGAACGCCATGCGCCGTTGTGGCTCAGTTGGTAGAGCAGCTCACTCGTAATGAGCAGGTCACCGGTTCGAGTCCGGTCAACGGCTCCATGAACTCTCGAAGGTCCGCTTTTCAGCGGGCCTTTTTGTTTTCGGCTCCTCTATGGTTCCGCAATTCTTGAATCGCCTCGACCTGTGCGTGTTTCAAAAGAACAGTGCTCTGCAAAAGTACCTTGCTCTGTATTTTGTTTCGCGGGTTCCAAAGACGCTCTGATCGGCTGCATTTCAGATTGCCTTGCTCCGTTCGTGCTCTGGGACCGCCTTGATTGGTTCTCGCGCTTTGTATCCCCATCGCTTTCCTTGTTGCGTTCGTTTGAAATCCGAGTTCCTGGCAGAATATTCGAGCCAAGGGTCGCGAATTTGCCCTTTGAGACGCTGTCGGGCTCGAATTTCGCGAATTTGGTTGAAATAATGCCAGGACAAAAGTTGACTGTCTGTAAAAGGCCAGGTCAGATAGGTGCTGAAATATGTCCACGCCGCTTCGTTTCTGCTGTTCTGCTCCGTGTCAGGAAACGCGTCCCTAGGGACGATTTCCTGCCAGCAAGTGCTAAATTCCGCGAGAATGCGACCCTTGCACGGTATATTCTGCCAGCAGGCGAAAAAGATGTTCGCCTTGAAATTGGGCACTCGCTCCAAATTCCGGCATGCGCCCTGGGGCTTGGGTCGTTTCTTCGCTCAAGCGCCTGGAGGCGATTTGCGCTTCGCACCACACCGGCCTTCGGGGCAACCGGTGTCCCGTCCCAACGCTCAGGGGCGATTGGCGTTTCGTTTCGCCGCTCTGCCAATTTCTTCTTCGCGGCCTTAGAACCATCGCGATTCGCTCCGGTCAGCGGCGTTTTGCGCAATAGCCGAAGCGTCCGATCTTCCTTCATGCTCCAGGCTTCCATCCTCCGTTATGTTTCAAGCCTGTTAAAAAACCGCGTTGAGGTGCGTATTTGATGCTTTCGCGGTGCCATTCGCAATGTTGGTGCGGCTTTATCTTGGCGAGCGTTCTAAAATTGTGCATCTAACAACGCGCGCCGGGGCACCCGAAGCGTCGGCGGCGCGTCCTAGATATAGGGGGTATTGTGACTAAGCTTTCTATTGCGCCGAAAGGGTCGAGCGACGCGAGCTACGCTGCCGAACTCGAAGCGTTCGCGCGCCGAATCTCAACCACGCCGCCGGGGGCTTGTCCCGTTGCGGCACAGCTTTCCATGCTCGAGACCGGCGCGGCTCAAGCGTGCGGCAAGTGCGTGCCGTGCCGCGATGGCCTGCCCCAGCTTGCCTCGCTGGTGCGCAGCATTCTCGACTGCAAGGCGACGGCCGCCGACCTCGATCGCGCTCGCATTTTGGCTGAAATGATTCGCGATGCCTCCGACTGTGCCATTGGCTATGAAGCCGCGGCCCAATTCCTGGCGGGTCTTAAAGCCCACGCCGACGAATATGCGAGCCATATCGAAAATCGTGCATGCACCGAAGGCACCGAGCAGAAGGTTCCGTGCGAGGCGCTGTGCCCAGCGCATGTGAACGTGCCGGCCTATATCGCGCTCGTCGCGGCGGGCGATTACGCCGGCGCCGTGAACATGGTGCGCAAAGACAACCCGCTGCCCACCGCATGCGCGCTTGTGTGCGAGCACCCGTGCGAGCGCCGTTGTCGCCGTGGCTTGCTCGACGCTCCCATCAACATTCGCGGCATCAAGAAATTCGCGGTCGATTCCTGTGCGGCCGACAAGGCCCCCGTGCCTGAGCGGTCGGCCCAAACCAACCGTCGCGTTGCGGTGATTGGCGGCGGACCCAGTGGTTTGACCTGCGCTTATTTTCTTTCGCTCATGGGCCACGATGTAGTGATTTTCGAGGCTCGCAAGCATCTCGGTGGCATGCTGCGTTACGGCATTCCCGCGTATCGCTTGCCTCGTGAGCGTCTGGATGAAGACATCAACGCCATTCTCGCCGTGGGCGGAATCGAAGTTCGCCTCGAAACGAAGGTCGACACCCAGACCATGGCCGAACTGCAAAACGAATTCGATGCCGTGTATGTTGCCATCGGCGCGCAAAAGGGCAAGGGCCTGCGCATCGACGGAGCGAAGGCCGAAGGCGTCATTTCCGCCGTTGACCTGCTCGGCCGCATCGGCGATGGCGATTACCCCGATTTCAGCGGCAAGCGCGTGGCCGTCATTGGCGGCGGCAACGTTGCCATGGACTGCGTGCGCACGGCGGTGCGCGCCGGCGCCGACGAGGTGTCGTGCGTCTACCGTCGCCGCGTAGCCGATATGACCGCGCTCGACGCCGAAATCGAAAGCGCCATTGCCGAAGGCGTGGAAATGATTACGCTCGAATCGCCCGATTCCATCGAGACTAACGAGGCGGGCCAGGTCGTGGCGCTCATCACACAGCCGCAGATGATTTCCGCGGTGAAGGGCGGCCGCCCGTCGGTGAAGGCCGCCGACAAACCCAAGCGCCGCATCGAAGCCGATGTAATCCTCGTTGCGGTGGGGCAGGGCATTGAGTCGCAGCCGTTCGAAGACGCGGGCATGCTCGCCGAATGGGGTGAATTCAAGGCAAACGAATTCCTCGAAGCTCAAGGCGAAAACGGCACGCTCGCCGGCGTGTTCGTCGGCGGTGACTGCCAAACCGGTCCCGCGACCGCCATTAAGGCGATTGGCGCTGGCAAGGTTGCCGCGCGCAACATCGACGAGTACTTGGGCTACCACCACACGCTCGATTGCGGCGTTGACGTTCCCGCGCCCGCGCCCAACGACCGCGCACCCAAGGGCCGCGTGGAAATTTCCGAACGCCCCGCGCGTGAACGCAAGCACGATTTTGCCTATGTCGAAATGCCCATGAGCCGCGAAGAAGCGGTTCAGGAATGCGGGCGTTGTCTGCGTTGCGATCACTTCGGTTGCGGCGCTGTGGAAGGGGGTCGAATCCAATATGTCTAACGTGAATCTCACGATCGACGGCGTTTCCGTCGAGGTGCCGCAGGGCTCAACTATTTTGGATGCGGCCCGCGCGGCGAACATCCACATTCCCACGCTGTGCTTCCTGAAGAACGTGAGCGACATCGCCTCGTGCCGCATGTGTGTGGTCGAAGTCGAGGGCGTGCAGGGCCTTCTGCCCGCGTGCTCCACGCTTGCGCAGGAGGGCATGCAGGTCACGGCGACCTCCGATGCGCTTGATGCTACGCGTCGCCTCACGCTCGACCTTATTTTGTCGAGCCACGGCTTGAACTCGACGAACTTCTGCTTCAGCTGCAAGAAGAACGGCGCATGCGAGCTGCAAGATCTCGGTCGCGAGTTCGGCATGGAAGAGCTCACCTTCGAGGCGCCCGCCAAAAACGCCCCCGTGCTCGACAGCAATCCGTTCCTCTCATTCAATCCGAACTTGTGCATCGCGTGTCAGCGATGTGTCGGCGCATGCAACACGGCGGCGGGCAATCACACGCTGCGCACGGGCAAGCGTGGCGTTCGCACCACCATCCAGGCGCCGTTTGGCCCCAATTGGAAAGCGACCCAGTGCGAGAGCTGCGGAAACTGCGCCCAGGCGTGCCCCACGGGTGCGCTCACGGAAAAGCGCCGCGGCAATTATCGCGAATGGGAAGTCTCGCGCGTGCGCACCACGTGCCCGCATTGCGGCGTTGGTTGCCAGCTCGACCTTATTGTGAAGGGAGACGAAATCGTCGACGCGCAGGCCGTGAACGGCCCCTCGAACGCGGGACTTTTGTGCGTGAAGGGCCGTAGCGGAAGTTTTGACTTCGTGAATTCGCCCGACCGCATCACCTCGCCGCTTGTGAAGAATCGCGAAACGGGTGAGTTTGAGCCCGTGAGCTGGGATGACGCGCTCGTTCTTGTTGCCGAGCGCTTTGGCGCGATCGAGGCCGAGCATGGCGGTGAGTCCATCGCCGCGTTCGCGTGCTCGCGTTCCACCAACGAAGACATTTACATGCTCCAGAAGATGGCGAGGTGCGCATTCGATACCCCGAATATCGACAACTGCGCACGTGTTTGTCACGCTCCTACGGTCGCCGGCCTGGTGACAACGCTTGGCTCTGGAGCCATGACTAATTCCATCGAAGACGTGTGCGAGCAAGCGCAGGTCATTTTGCTCGTGGGCAGCAACCCCGAAGAGGCGCACCCCGTTATGGGCATGCGCATTCGTCAGGCGGTTGAGCGCGGCGCGAAGCTTATCGTCGTCGACCCGCGCGATATCGGGCTTGCGAGCAAGGCCGATATCCACTTGAAGCTGCGCCCTGGCACCAACGTGGCATTCGCCAACGGCATGGCACATGCCATTATTGCCCAGGGGCTCGCCGATAAGGAATTCGTCGAAAATCGTACTGAGGGTTTCGAGGAATTCGCAGCCATGGTTGCCGACTATACGCCCGAAAAGGTGGCGGAGATTTGCGGTATCGATGCGGATGATCTTGTTCAGGCCGCAACGATGTATGCGAAAGCCGATCGCGCGCCCATCATTTATTGCCTGGGCGTGACGGAGCATTCCACGGGCACCGAAGGCGTTATGTCCATGTCCAACATGGCCATGGTCTGCGGCAAATTAGGCAAACCCGGTTGTGGTGTCAACCCTCTACGCGGCCAGAACAACGTTCAGGGCGCGTGCGACATGGGTGCCGGACCGGCCGATTTCACGGGCTATCAGAAGGTTGCTAATCCCGATGTGCTTGCGAAGTTCGAGACGGCGTGGGGCGTGAAAATGAATCGCACACCGGGGCTTATGGCAACGGAGTGCTTCCCCGCGATGATCGATGGACGTATCAAGGCCCTGTTCCTTTTCGGCGAAGACCCCGTTCGCACCGACCCCGATACGCATCACGTGATTCGTGCCCTCGAGTCGCTTGATTTCTTGGTTGTCGAAGAGCTGTTCATGACCGAAACCGCGAAGTATGCCGACGTTATTTTGCCTGGTCGCAGCTATGCGGAAAAGGAAGGAACCTTCACCAATACCGAGCGTCGCGTGCAGCGCGTGCGTAAGGCCGTGAAGGGTCCCGATGGACCGCGTCTCGACACCGAGGTGTTTGCCGAAATCATGCGTCGCATGGGCTATGACCAGCCCTCGCTTTCTGCCTCTCAAATCATGGAGGAAATCGCAAGCCTCACGCCGTCGTACGCTGGTATAAGTCATGCGCGCCTCGATGGCACCCAGGTTGCAGGTCGCGGTATCCAGTGGCCATGCCCGTCGGAGGATCATCCCGGCACGGCTATCATGCATGTGGGACAGTTCTCTCGCGGCAAAGGCGGCTATTCGCTCGCTCAGTATCGTCCGTCAGCGGAGCTTCCCAATGCGGAATACCCGCTTATGCTCACGACCGGTCGCGTGCTCGCTCAGTACAATGCTTGCGCCATGACGGGTCGTACGGAAGGTCTCAATGAAATTGCGGGAGAATCGTTCATCGAGCTGAACTCGGTCGACGCTAAACAGCTCGGCGTAGCCGATGGCGATCGTGTGCGCGTGTCGAGCCGCCGTGGTGAAATCGAAACTACGGCGCGCGTGTCGAGCAAGACAAATCCCGGTCAAACATGGATGCCGTTCCATTTCCAAGACGGCAATTCCAACTGGCTCACGAATGCCGCGCTTGACCCCACCGCGAAGGTGCCTGAATACAAGGTCTGTGCCGTGAAGGTCGAGGCGATTTAGCGAATCGCGAGCTCTTCGCCGCATGGGACGTCGGCGGCTTCCGGTATGCACAAGCCGCGCTCTGAGGCTTGGCCCCTTCGGGCCAGCCACAGGGCGCGGTTTTTGTTGCAACGTGCCTTTGGATGCACAGGTGCACCTCGCATCGCTGCAGCTGACATGCGCCAGCCGCAGCGATGCGTCCTAGTCGTCGCGCGTCGCATTTCGGCCCGATATTCCTGCTTATCACGCGCTTTTAATGAGGGCGTTACTTTCGAATCGACTTTATTCGGCTATAGTAGGGGGGTTACTAAAAACCGTTTAAGAAGAAACGCAGAGCCTATGGATTTCAACGCAATATTCGCTGTTGCGGTGTTCCTTATCGTCATCGCGCTCGTGATGTCGGAAAAGGTGCATCGTTCGCTCGTCGCCATTGGCGGCGCGGCCGTGCTGCTTCTCGCGCACGTTATGACGCTCGACCAAGCTGTGGCGCATGTTGACTTCAACACCATTGGCGTGTTGTTCGGCATGATGCTGTTCGTGGCCGTCGTGAAGCAGTCGGGCATGTTTGGCTACCTGGCCATTAAAACCGCCCACATCGCCAAGGGCGACCCGTGGCACATCATGATTATGTATGTGCTGCTCACCGCCGTGCTTTCGGCATTCCTCGACAACGTCACCACGGTGCTGCTCATCGGCCCCATGACGCTTACCATTTGCAAGCTGCTCAAGGTAAACCCGATTCCGTTCTTCATGGTTGAAATCATGGCGTCGAACATCGGCGGCACTGCAACCCTCATCGGCGATCCGCCGAACATCATGATCGGTTCCGCCGCTGGCTACACGTTCCTCGACTTCATCATCGTCGACGCGCCTATCGTGTGCGTGATTTTGGCCGTCGTGCTCGTGGTGTTTTACTTCCTGTATGGCCGTGGCCTGCATGTTCCCGACGAAGATCGCAACCGCGTGCTCGAGCTCGACCCGAAAGAGCAAATCGAAGACATGCGCCTGCTGAAGATTTCGGTCGTCATGCTCGTGTGCGTGGTTATCGGCTTCATGTGCCATGGCGCGCTCGGTATCGAGTCGTCGGTTGTCGCCCTTACCGCCGCTGCCGTCATCATGCTCATTTCCCGCGTCGACGTTCCGCAGGCCTTGCTGCATGTCGAGTGGACTACGCTCACGTTCTTCTGTGGTTTGTTCATCATCGTTGGCGGCATGGTCGAGACCGGCACCATCGACATGCTCGCGAATGCACTTATGGACTTCACGGGCGACGACGTGCTGTTCACCATGATTATCTTGCTCGTGGCGTCGGCCGTTATCTCTTCGGTGCTCGACAACATTCCGTTCGTGGCAACCATGATTCCTATCCTGCTTGCTATGGAAGGCGCGGGCATGGATGTAACGCCTCTGTGGTGGGCAACGTCGCTCGGTGCATGCCTCGGCGGCAACGGTACGCTCATCGGCGCGTCGTGCAACGTCGTTATCTCTGACATCGCGGCAAAGAACGGCAACCCCATCAGCTTCGTGAAGTACATGAAGGTAGGCTTCCCTCTCATGCTGCTCACGGTGCTCATTGCGGGTATTTACCTTTACATCGTGTTCCAGCCGGTATAAGGGCTGCGCGTGTAACGAACGCCGCAAACTCGCTCGTTTGCCTCAAGGGGCTCGCATATGCGAGCCCCTTTTTTCATGCGAGTCTCCTTATGGAAACATGCGAACATATGAAATAGAACCTGTGAAAACATTCTCAAGGAAAGTCTGCGTCGATATGCGGGTGCTAGGGTGGGAACGTTTTTACGGAAAGGCCCCACCTTCATGTTCGATATCTTGCTTTCGGCCAGCGCATACGTGCTTATCATCGTTGTCGGCGCCGTATGCTCGCACACCGGCTTCATTAAATCGGAAACCAAGAACGTGTTTTCGCGCTTGCTCTTCAATATCGCGCTGCCGTGCACGGTGGTGTATTCGTTTGTGGGCTTCCAGTTTGATGCGAGCTTGCTGCTCGTTTTGGTGGTGTCGTTTGCCGCGACGGTCGTTGGTTTCGGCGGCGCCATACTGTTCACGCGTCGCCGCAGGCCCGAGGATCGTATGTTTCTCACGCTTATGGGTTTCGGCTATAACATCGGTTGTTTTGCCTTGCCGTTCATCTCGTCGGTCGTAGGGCCGGCGGGCGTCGTGGTTGCCTGCATGTTCGACCTTGGCAACACGATTCTTGTGTCGGGCGGCGCGTATGCGATCGTGCGTACATGTAAGGCAAAGGGCGTGGAGCTGGGTACGAAAACGCTGACCTATGAAGTTAACCTTTCCACCTTGCGAACGGAATGAACCAAGGAAACACCCTACGCTTGGCTCGTAGCCTTCTTCAAATACTCGTCGGCCTCTTCGACGGAAAGCCCCAGCGCGGCAGCGTATTCTTCCTGTACCTGTTTTCGTGCGGCATCGAGAAGACGAATATAGAGCGCCGAGGGCTTGTGTCCCGTTGCCTCTTGCTCGGCAATGCGATGCTCCATGGTGCGAGCCACGCGCATGCTTGTAATGCAGTCGTGTTGGGCAAGCTCTTCGCGGAAGTGCTGGTCGGTGGTATGCATGTTCTTGTCGACATACATTTCCGGTTCGATTTCAGAAAGCTGCTGCGCAAGGTTGATGGCATCGGCGCGATCGATGACGGGACGAATGAGCTCTTCGGCTTTGTCGGCAGGGACGAACGCCTGCCCGCCGCGCGCGCTTTCCGATTTCAGTACGAAATAGAGGCGCGGCGGCACGTCGTCGCCCTTCGAGTTCATCGATTCCAATACGTAGTCGGTCTGCTCAATGGTACACACGCCGAAGCTCTTATAGATCACCTTATCGCCGCATTTGAACATACTTCACCTCAAGGAGCTTAAAATATAGGTTTGAACTGGGAAAACTAACTCCCATCATACTCCCTTTGCGAAGGTTGTGCCAAATAATCTCCATGTATCGTCACAATTGATGAATGCATTGCCGCAGGTCAGCGAGATGCAATGGCGACAAGTGGCGGGGCGGGGCGCAACGAAGCCGGGTATTCAAGGGTGAAGTGCGCGGCGGTTGCGGGAAGAGCAAAAGGCCAGCTCGTGCGTGCGAACTGGCCTTTTGCTGTGATCTGTTGCGGGATGCGTTCAGCGAAACTGCAAGTGTGCTCATACGGCAAATGCGATAGCAGTGTTCTTGCGGCTTTCGCGGGCGCGTTCCGGGACGTACCTCGCTAAATAGCGGCGCAGATGAGGTCGCCCATCTCGGTGCAGGTGAGCTTCTTCTCGCCGGCTTTGGCGATGTCGCCCGTGCGGTGGCCCGCTTCAAGCACACTTGCCACGGCGTTCTCGATGGCGTCGGCTTCCTCGGCCAAATCGAAGCTGTAACGAAGCATCATTGCGGCAGACAGAATGGTTGCGATGGGGTTTGCGATGTTCTGGCCGGCAATGTCGGGTGCGCTGCCGTGAATGGGCTCGTACATGCCAAGCTTCGCATCGGAAAGCGAGGCGGAAGGCAGCATGCCTACGGAGCCGGTGATGCAGGAAGCCTCGTCGGACAAGATATCGCCGAACAGGTTACCGGTCAAAATAACGTCGAACTGGCTGGGGTTGAGCACCAGCTGCATGGCGCCGTTGTCAACGTAGAGGTAATCGGTCTCGACGTCGGGATACTCGGCGGCGATACGCTGTACGGTTTCGCGCCACACGCGACTCGTCTCAAGAACGTTCGCCTTGTCGATGCTCGTCACCTTGCTGCGACGTTTGCGGGCCATATCGAAGGCGACGCGAGCGATGCGCTCGACTTCGGGCGTGGAGTAGTTCATGTCGTCGTGGCCCGCACCGGCCTCGTCGCGCCACTTCTTGCCGAAGTACACATCGCCCACGAGCTCGCGGCATACAACCAGGTCAAGGCCATCGCCCAGTCGCTCGGGCTTCAGCGGGCATGCGTCGGCCAGAGGGGCCCACAGCTTTGCGGGGCGCAGGTTCGCGAACAGGTTCAGCTCTTTGCGAATGCCCAGAAGGCCGCGCTCGGGGCGGTTGGTGGAAGGCTCAATGTGGTCCCATTTCGGGCCGCCAACAGCGCCCAACAGCACCGAATCGGATGCTTTGCACGCGTCGATGGTTTCCTGCGGCAGGGGCACGCCGAACTCGTCGATGGCCGCACCGCCAATGAGGCGTTCATCGTAGTTGAAGGTGTGGCCGAACTTTTCGCCAACCTTGTCGAGGGCCTTCAGCGCCTCATCGACGATTTCGGGACCAATTCCGTCGCCCTTCAAAACGCAAATATTGAAATTCATAATTCTCCAATCACCAGGTCAAGCGCTCTCAACGAAGGAAAGCGCCCAATCAAAAACCGTGCGTCTAAATCTCAGCCGATAATTCGTAAGGCTAGTCGAGTTTGTGGCGCGCCGGGATGGGCGGGATGGCGTCGCACGCGAGTTCCGCACGAGCCGAACAGCACTCATGTGCTGTTCGTGCGAGCAGGACTGTCTGAGCTTAGTGCGACGTCCTCCCGCCCATCCCAGCGCCGAAAACTAAATGCCCCGAGCTTTGAGGCTGTTCAGCAATCCGTCGTTGTCGATGATGTTCTGAATGAACTCGGGGAAGGGCAGCGCCTGGAAGGTTTCGCCCGTGGTTTCGTCGGTAATCACGCCCGTGCCGAAATCGATAGACACGGTGTCGCCCGCGGCAATGGCCTCGGCTGCCTCGGCGCTCTCTAGAATGGGCAGGCCGATGTTGATGGCGTTGCGGTAGAAAATGCGCGCGAAGCTTGCGGCAATTACGCAGGCCACGCCGTTGTCTTTCAGCACGCGCGGCGCATGCTCGCGAGAAGAGCCGCAGCCGAAGTTTTTGTTGGCAACAATGATGTCGCCCGGCTTTACGTTCTTCACGAACTCGGTGTCGATGTCTTCCATCGCGTGCGATGCGAGTTCCTTGGGGTCGGCAATGTTGAGGTAGCGGGCGGGAATAATAACGTCGGTGTCGACGTTATCGCCATACTTGAAAACAGTGCCCTGAGCAGTCATTTTCATATGTGTTCCTTTCGTCGTTCTGACGAACGACGAAGAGGCCGACGCTGCGAGCGAGCCGGGCACCGAATCTTCGCCCGACTGGCCGAGCTCGCGTACTGAAGTACGCGTCGCTCAACCATTCGGCCGAATCTTCGGCGCCGGGCTCGCTCTCGCTGACTTTTGGTCGACCTGCTTCGTCAACGTGGTTCGAGCAAAGCTAAACGGCCTTCAGGCCGCCTGGCCTACAGAGAGGCCGGGTCGGTAATGTAGCCCGTGATGGCCGATGCGGCGGCAACCGCGGGGCTAGACAGATACACTTCCGACTCCACGTGACCCATGCGGCCTACGAAGTTGCGGTTCGTGGTTGAAATCGCGCGTTCGCCCGCGGCCAGAATGCCCATGTGGCCACCCAGGCACGGACCACAGGTCGGCGTGGAAATGATCGCGCCTGCCTCAATGAAGATTTCAGCCAGGCCTTCGCGAATGCACTGCAGTTCGACTTCCTGCGTCGCGGGCATCACGATGGCGCGCACGCCGTCGGCGACTTTGCGGCCCTTCAGAATCTCGGCGGCAATGCGCATATCTTCGATGCGGCCGTTCGTGCACGAGCCAATAACCGCCTGGTCGATTTTCACGTCGGCGAATTCAGTGACGGGCTTGGTGTTTTCGGGCAGGTGGGGCGCTGCGACCGTGGAAGGAACG
>OLPI01003390.1_pt1 | contig 11383 bp, 7 predicted proteins | sample 1672361 | NCBI WGS metagenome assembly OLPI01 (sample SAMEA3136675, study PRJEB25190) | human gut metagenome
TCCCATTATTGGAACTTCCTTTTTTGCAAGATAAATATGTCCATTTTCTGTCTGATACAAACATTTTAACTCGCAATCTGCTTTTATTAATACTTTGTTATAACTAATTTTCTTTTCTACATTTCTTATACTATGTGTTATTTGCACTACTTCTATAGTTTCTTGCAAATTTTCTGTTTCAATTTTTTCTTTCAAGCCTATTTTAGATTCTCCATGTCCTATAAAAGTATCTATTGTTTGTTTTTGTGTTAATGTTTGTAGGTTGTGTACTTTATTTATTTCATATATAAATTCTGTTTCTTCTTTTTTAGATGCCTCTGCTCTGTAGCTTATTTCTGCTTTATAGTGTATTTTTCTTTCATTTAATATGCTCACACTTGTTGTTCTAACGCTTGCGTTATCGTTTATATAACTTTCTGTTGTTAGTCCTTCTATTTCTAGTACTTCATTAAATGCTTCTTCAATTTTTAATACTCTGCTTTTTCCTTCTCCTGTTAAATATGTTATTCTTGTTACTATTCCGCCACCAACTTTTAGTTTTCCTTCCATTTTCTCTTTTTTGTTCATATATATATTACTGCTTTGAGTTTGTATTTTTATTATGTCTGGTTTGCTATCTGGAAGAATAATATCTTTTTCAATTATGATTGTTTTATTCTTCTCTCCTATTTTCTTTTTATATTTATTTTTTCTTTTCCTTCGGTTTCTTATCCGCCGGAAATACTATATGCAGTTGTTTTCTTGCTTCATCTAAAACCTTCATGGTCTCCAAAGTAATCTCTTTTGACTTCTCCCATCCCATACCTGTTTTTATCATCTTAATAAATTCCTGTGTCTCATAATTCAATATATTATCCGACTGTTCAAAATGTATCGATTGCACTACGCCTTTTCTTACAATGCGTAAATCCTTTACATTTTCAATTTCCTGTACGAGCATAGAAGCATCTTCACCCTGAATCTGACTTGGCATTGCTGAGTCTGTAATCTTAGAATAAATCGCCTCTCCAATCATATCCGGATATTCCATGAGTATTGTTCCTGCCCCATCTACACCATTATGCAACTTAATCCCAGAAGCTTTGATTGCCTTAGGCGCTCCAAAAAGACGAATCATGCAAGATACAACGTAAACACCAATATCCATCAATGCCCCATTCGATAATTCTGGCTTAAATGCATTCTCCACAATTCCTCTTTTGTAATTATCATATCTTGAAGAATACTGACAGTACTGCAGCGTAGCCCTTCGAATCGTCCCAAGTGTCTCCATATACGGAATCATCTTCTGAAAAGACGGGGCATAAATAGAACGCATTCCCTCTAAAAGAATCAGGTTCTGCTTCTCCGCTTCTGCAAACATTTCCTGTGCTTCTTTTAAATTAGATGCCATTGGCTTTTCACAAAGTACATGCTTACCCGCTTTTAACAAAGTCATAACCTGCTCATAATGACAACAGTTCGGACTCGCCACATAAACTGCATCAATACAGTCACTGTTTGCAAAAGCCTCTAAATCATCAAAATATTGCAGCTGCCCCTTCTGAAAACCAAACTGTCTTGCTCTTTCCAATGTTCTTGAATATACCGCAGTCAGTTCAAAATCTTTTCCATAACGGTTTGCCTGCCAGAACTTCTCCGCAATCTTTCCCGTTCCAATCATTCCAAATCGAATCATATCTGTTTCCTTTCCTTCTTCCGTCCGCCCTTTTAAACGGTCATACCATGTCAGTTTCGCTGGATTCTCCCCCTGATTTCTAAGATAATCCTCTAACTCTGCCACCGTCCTTATTATATGATCTGCTCCGGCTTCTGTTAATTCCTGCTCTGTTCCATAACCATAAAGCACTCCGACAGATTCTAATCCACAAGCTTTCCCACCCTCTATATCATGCCTTCTGTCACCAATCATGATGGCTTCTTTCGCTCTGATTCCACAGGTTTTTAGTATGTAAGAAATAACTTCTGCCTTTTTTGTACGTGAACCATCCAATTCACTTCCTCCTACAAAAGAAAAATAATCCTCTATACCAAAATGCTTCAGAACTTTCCTTGCAAAAACAGTTGGTTTTGATGTCGCTACAAGGAGAGTAAACCCTGCTTCTGTTAAATGCGCAAGCATCTCCGGAATACCCTCATAAACTTCATTTTCAAATATTCCCTTCGGCGTATAATATTCTCTGTAATATTGTATTGCCCTCTCCGCATCCTCTTTCGAAAACCCATAAAATTTCTGAAATGATTCTGCAAGCGGCGGTCCAATAAACGGAATCAGCTCTTTCAGATACCGTACATGAATCCCAAACTTCTCTAATGCATATTGAACAGAGGAGGTAATTCCCACCATCGGATCTGTCAGCGTTCCGTCCAGATCAAATAAAAGATATTGCTTCAATACGTTCCCTCTCCCTTCTTCATTATCACCTGTTTTTAATTATAAAAGAAAAATGGATAAAACACAATATTTATTGAGCTAACTTAACGAAAACGACAAGCAAGAAGTCGTTAAAAGAGGGGGATTATTTTTACACCACGATTGACAATACAACCTTTATAAAATATAATAATACAAATATATTTTTTAAAGGAGATGATGTCTTGGACCCCAGTTCCATACGCCAGATTATTATTCTGTTAATACTATTACTGCTTTCTGCTTTTTTTTCTTCTGCAGAAACAGCCCTTACTACGGTAAACAAACACCGGATGCGAGCGCTTGCCAATCAGGGCAACAAAAAAGCTGCCAGAGTGCTTTCTATGATAGAGAAACCGGAGAAGATGTTAAGTGCCATTTTAATTGGTAATATTGTAAACCTTACTGCTTCTTCTCTGACCACTACGCTGGCAATGAGTCTTGCCACACAGGCAGGTCTTGGAAAGAGCAGCAGCACTTTCGTTGGTATCGCAACAGGAATTCTTACCTTTCTTATTTTAATTTTCGGTGAGATTACTCCAAAAACAATCGCGACTATGAAGAATGAAAGCATGGCCCTTGTTTATTCCGGAATTATTTATACGATTACAACGATCCTTACTCCGGTAATCTATGTTGTCAATCTTTTCAGTGGGCTTTTATGCAGATTATTTGGAATTAAGCCCGGAAGTGGACAGACCATGACCGAGTTAGAACTCCGGACAATCGTGGATGTCAGTCAGGAAAGTGGCGTAATTGAAAAAGAAGAAAAAGAACTTATTAATAATGTATTCGATTTTGGTGATTCTGTAGCGAAGGATATCATGCTTCCGCGTATTGATGTTGCCTTTGCCTCTGTTGATATGTCCTATGATGAACTGGTTGAAATCTTTTTAGCAGAACAGTATTCCAGACTCCCAGTTTATGAAGAAAGCAAGGATAATGTTATTGGTATCCTTAATTTAAAGGATTTATTTTTTTACAGGGAAACTCACCGAAATGAAGTATTTGACATATATAAGGTGTTGAGAGAACCATTCTTTACTTATGAATATCAAAAGACTTCTACCTTAATGGAAGAGATGCGTAATAACTCTATCAGTTTTGCCATTGTTCTTGATGAATATGGCTCTACTGCCGGGCTCGTCACCTTAGAAGACCTTATCGAAGAGATCGTAGGTGATATTAAGGATGAATTTGATGATGCAGAAACAGATGCTATCCGCTGCATCGGTACCGATGAATACGAAATCGAAGGAAGTACTAAGCTTGACGATTTAAATGATGTTCTCGGTACAGAGATTGAATCGGACGATTACGATTCCATCGGAGGTCATATGATCGAACTTCTTGATCATCTTCCAAAAGAGGGGGAAACGGTTAAAGAGGGAAACTATCTCTATTCAATCAAAAAAATGGATAAAAACCGGGTGGAAATTGTTTATTTAAAGATTGAACGGCACACTTCTGAAAGCGAAGAAACGTCTTCTGAAGTGTAAGCAGTATTTACCACCCTGACATCCGGATAATCTCCACAAGGAATATTATCCGGATTTTCTTTATAATTTTTAGTTTTTCTATCAGAAAGGACAACAGCTATGATTACGGACAAACAACGACAGCGTGATTATGAGTACGAAGCAGATTATCAGTCCAAAAGCCGCTATACAACTGAACAATGGACAAATATTTTAAATTCAGGACAGCTTGATGAGAACAATATCTCTCTGCTCAAACAGATTTACTCTTCTTTTAATCATGCCGCAACACTTCTTCAGCTTTCTTTTGAAAGTAACCGCACTCAGGAAGATCTTCTTTCACAGCTTAATGCTGCCGGACAGCTTCTTGGTGAGGCAAACAGCATGAATCCTGAAGTCGATTATGAAGGGAATGAATATTGGTGGTATCTCTTTTTCTGGGGTAAAAATACGGATGCTAAAACTTTAGAGCTGAAAATGCATCCGGAATTAACAGAAGCCATCGGAGCATTATACCCAGAACTAGAAGAGGCATACTATGCCTTTATGAGCGATGTGGAACGAAGCTTACAGATACGTTACAGTCAGGAAGATGCTGTATGGATTGCTGCTGCCGTTCTTCTTTACGAAAAGTATTACTGCAATCCCGGCATTAATTCTGATGATATCCTGCTGATGCAGTACGAAGTACAGACCCGTTCTCAGAAAGTATATGGACAGGATGTCAATGCGAACACCATCACTCAGATTTGTAACGCCGATGAACGTGGACATCGCTTTAATTATTTGAGAGATATTTATAAATATTATCGTGTATCTTTTCCTGGAGAGTTTGAAGGAGAGAGGGAACGTCCTGACCCTGAAGAAGTGGATTATAATGCATACATCTACTCCATTCTTGGCTATATGAAGCTCACAAAGTTAACTGACTTTATCGAGCATGAATATGCACATCTTGTCGATGAATCTTATGTCGAACTGACCAACGCAAATGGGTTTGTTCGTATGGCTGCCTATTTATCAAGACAAGGAGGGACTGTATTTTCTCCGGATGATACTTCTGACAAAGCGATTTCTCTTCGTGCAGATGGTGAAGATGCCGCTGAAACATTTCACAAAATAAGCGAAGCTATCTTAAAAGAATATCCAAATTTTATTTATGCATCAAAAGCTGACTGGTATCTTCCGGAATCCGGTGTAATTGCTGGCATACTTCAGGATTCTTTATATATTCCATCCTATGCCGGGCACAATGCTTTTATCGGCATTCGTACTGTATTAGATGAGGATAAACTGAATATTGAAGTTTCCCTGAATCTTCCTTGTGTTTCTGATGAAGAAGTTATGCTTGATATCCATGATAAATGCAATATGCTTACTCTCATGACTGCGGCACCGTTTCAGGTAACACTTGTTCCGGCAGAAGCCTCGGATCTTGCTCCTTTCGTGGACAAGATAAAGGCATCTGTTCTCTATCATTATGATGACTTTAAAACCATGTCTGAAGAAGATATCGTAGGACTCTTTTCTACTTCCTTAGAGATTTTTGCTTCCTACTATACCGATATCTGCCAGAACTACTACCCTGCCATCGAAAACAGTGAGGATATCACAGCTTCCGCTTCCTCAGAAGATCCTCTTGCTGCCGCACTTGGTTCAAAGCTAACCTATCGTCCTGCCTCCGATGTTCCAGGACCACAAGTTATTTATAAAGAGGGCGGAACACCTGCCTCCACCGATTTTATCACCAAAGCAATACAGGGTTACGGAACAACCTCTTCTTCCGATGAGAGAACTTACGAGAACGAATCCACTCAGGGTATTTCTTCTGACATTAGCTCTGATCACGAAGATGAAGTTTCTTCTTTCGTAAATAAGGCCGCTTTGGAAGCGGACGATGATGAAGTTCCTGCAAGAAAAACCGGCAATTACTCTACTGGCACTGCCTCTGTTACAGGCGCCGGAACCAACCGAATAACTGACAATAGAAACAGTAATGCCTCTGCATCTTCTACGTCTTCTGGAAGTTCTACGGGTGCCGGAATTCCCATCGCTGCATCTGTTTCTATCACTCCTGAGTCTGTCTGGCCTTATCCGGACAACGCGATTGCTTCCACACATCCGGACCGAAAAGATCAAAGCTTCCGCCTTTATCCAAAAAACACCTTAATTAAGGGGCCTGTAAAAACAGGAAAGTTCCATCAGGCAATTATGACTGCTGTAGGTATCATTGAGGGAAAAGATTCTAATATGATGAATATTGAGCCTGTTCCTGACGTACTCGAACATTATCAGCAATATGTTGATGAAGGCCGCATTTTACATATTTCTTATCCAGATATCAACAGTGATGGCTATGATGGCTTCATTGAACGAAAATGTGGTCCATTTACAGAAGACGGTATCTTCAAAAAATTTGCTAACCAATGTGCTGACGGACGATATGTTATTATGATGGAAGAAGTGGACTTAAACTGGATGCATCTTTTCAGAGAAACTGCCGTTCTCTTACGCGAAAACCGCCGGGAGGGAACCAGTAGTGAAACAGCTGTAACTTTGCCTCTTTCCAAAGAAAAGTTTCGTCTTCCTTCTAACCTTTACATTGTAGCCACCTGTGACTCTATTGTATGTGAAGATACAATTACCGGCGCAATTGATCACGACTTCTTTATCCGTCCTGTATCACCAGAACCGGAAATTCTTCATGGTATGCGTATTGAAGGAATATCCCTTCAGCGCCTTATGACAACACTTAATATGCGTCTTTCCTACTTTTTAGGCGCAGACTACCAATTAGGAGAAGGCTTTTTCCTTCAATCTCCGGATAAAGACTCCTTTATCTCTCTTTGCCGGATATTTAGAGAACAGCTTGTTCCTCTTTTAGAAAAATGGTTTGATGGCGATATCGAACGCATTCGTTATGTCTTAGGCGATAACGGCAAATCCCGCCCGGACACTATATTCTTTCAGGAAATTCCTTTCCGGGATGGTTTATTCAAAGGAGATATTCCTGATTCCTTTGATAAGGAGCGGCGGATTTATCGATGTAATGAAGAGGCTTTTTACAATCCAAAAAGTTACATAGATATTTACGAATAAATTTTATGATGTACAAAGGGGCTGTCGCACCAAAAACAGCCCTACCCTATGGCAGGGATTCATGCATTGCATGGAATCGCTGCCAAAAGCTGTTTTTGTTTCCCCTGTCTGTGGCAAAGCAAGCAGATTCTGCTGAAAATGCGCAAAAAAAGTCCGTCGCAGTTACGGTCGTTAGACCGTTACTGTGACGGAACCTTCTAATCAGTTTATGTATGAAGATTAAAATACTCTTCGAATTGTTACGATAGAACGGTAAGCTGCACCTTTTGTAATCTTAATACCATCTCTTGGATTACTTGCATGGACAACTTTATTATTACCCATGTAGATTGCTACATGACCACTGTAGCAAATGATATCTCCCGGTTTTGCTTTACTTAAACTTCCTACTCTTCTTCCTACACGTCTCTGTGCATAAGAAGAATGTGGAAGAGACTTTCCAAAATGTCTGTAAACACTCATAACGAATCCAGAGCAGTCAGCGCCACGAGTAAGACTTGTTCCGCCCCATCTGTATGGATTACCGACGAACTTCAGTGCATAATTAACAACACTCTCTCCCTTAGTTACTGTAGTATCTGAGGCAGTTCCACCATTCTTTACAGAAATGTATCTGCCCTGTGTATAACCAACACGACCATTCACTTCTACTGCAACCCACTTGGAATTGTTAGAAAGAAGCTTTACTCTATCTCCTTTATGTAAAACAGTAATTCGTTTTGACTTCATGCTCTTCTTTACACGAATATTTAACTTTTTAGTATTTACCTTTCCCTTTTTCACAAGGCTTGCCGCCTCAACCTGTGTCACATTATTCACTCCCGGTACAGCAGATATATTTAAAAGAAAAACAGCGGTAAGTAAACCGGCTGCGACACGTTTCATCTTGTTCAGCATGTTTTGACCTCCATATTTATAATCACGCATTACTTTAACTGAGGCTCATTATAAACGCTGAATGTGTCTAAAATGTGACTTTTGCAACATTTTTTAATAAAACCGTAATATACAACAAGAAAAGAATATATTTATTATTAAAATATTCGCATTTTACTGTACGTCAAAAAATAAATCATGACCTTTTGGACATAATCCAAACAAATTACCCTCTCGGATTAAGCATTTTATTTTTCAATTCATCCTCAAGCTGCATAAGTTTACTTTCTGCCTCTCTTCTTTTTTGGCGTCCCTCCTGCTGGATATGCATTACCTCGTCAATCGTACTCATAAGGCTTTCATTCGTTGCCACGAGTGTTTCCATATCAACGATACCTCTCTCACTTTCCTTAGCCGTCTCAACAGTAGCTACTTTCAGCTTCTCTGCATTCTTCTTCAAAAGATCATTCGTAAGATCAGATACTTTACGCTGTGCTTCTGCTGCCGCTCTGGAATGTTCTACTCCAAGCGCGATAATCATCTGACTCTTCCAGAGAGGAATCGTATTCACCAAAGTAGACTGTATCTTTTCTGACATTTCCACATCACTTGACTGCACCATACGAATCTGTGGTGCCATCTGTAAAGATACCATTCTTGTAAGCTCCAGATCATGAATCTTTTTGTCAAAACGGTTGCACAATGCTTCGCGGTCATTAACCTCCTGTGCATCTTCCTGCCTTCCACTTAACTCTGCTTTTTTTCTTAATGCAGGAATGACCTCATTCTCTTCCTCTTCAAGTTTCTTCTTTCCTGCAAGAATATACATTGTCAATTCACGAAAATATACTTTATTTAATTCATATAACTGATCAAGCATTGCGCTATCTTTTAAAAGCTGCACCTGATGCCCTTCCAGCTTCTCACAAATCTCATCGATATTACCTTCTATCTTGCTGTAACGAAGTTTCAATGTCTGAGCCTTGGAAATCTTTTTCTTAAAAAATCCCTTAATTCCCTTTTCCTCTTCTTCATCAAAACCTTTAAGCTCTACAACTACGCCGTTTAACAGTTCTCCAACTTCTCCAAGATCTTTAGAACGAACTTTTTCAAGCGTTCCTTCTGAAAATGCTGACATTTTTTTCTGTGTACCTGAGCCATACTGTAAAATAGCATTCGAATCATCTAATCGAATCTGCTTTACAAAAGACTCTACCTGTTTTTTCTCGTCATCAGTAAGATACTGTTCCTCCTCATACACCTTAGGAATCGGCTTTGCCTCCTCCACCGGAAGTTCTGGTGCTGTCTCCGGCTCTAATGTAAGAGTAGCTCCTTCTTTTAACATTTCTTCAATACTGCTCATCTCCATGCCCATATCCTGCTCCTCCTGCCGCTAAACATAAACGGCTTTTCCTTTCTGAAAATTTTTAAAACTTTAACATCGGTTCTGTCTTATCTGCATGCAGTTCATCTTCAGTTAATCCATCCTGCTTAAGCATTACTTCTAAAACCTGAATATCTGATGAAATATCCATTGCTACATTTTGAAACATTTCGTCAAATAACTTTTCCAAAGCCTGATTTATCGTATCTAAAGATTCTTCTATCTCTCTTTTTGATTTCTGAATATTCTCTCCCTGAATCGGCTGTTTTTCCATATCTTCATACACATTAAGAAGCTTCATCACCGATGGAAAATAATATTTAAACAACTTATCTGTCCGCGAAATGCTTTCCGGATGTTCAGAAGCACAGACAAAAATCCTTGCCGCAAGAACTTCCATATGCGAAATCTTTGCTGTTACATCCAGAGATTTTATTTGCGCTTTGATATCTGCCAATTGCTTTAAATAATCCTGTCCCTCTTTCTTTATTCTATAAATCTCTTTTTGCTCAAAAGAAGCATTCTCCATCGTCTCTTCTAACGCTCTTTTTCTTTCCTCTTCCTCTTCTCTGACTCTCTTCGCATTCATAGCATTCTCGTATTGGCTTTTCGATTCATCCGTAAGCAGCAAACAAGTTTCCCCTTCATCTAACTGTGCTCCGATAATCAGATCTTTCTTTGTCAGATAATGAATATCCTTCATTATCTTCTTTCTGTTCCAGCGTACCTTACTCTCAATATCATCAATCATAACATACTGCTTTCCCATCCAGATTTGAGAATACTGTTTCACTCTTCTGGCTCTGCTGCTGCTAAAGATACCTTTTCCAAACAGTACCGCACTTATTACCGCAAATGGAACAAAAATCGCTGCCGAAGCAATCGCCAGATTCGTCGCCATCGCACCTACAAGGGTCGTAACTCCCAGCCCAATACCGGCTCCTCCAAAACCTGCAAGCCCTGCCACTCCTATCGCAATCTCTGCTGGTCCACTATAAAGTCCCGGATTCTTCCTGAGCTTTCCTGATATAACTCTTCTTCCATGCCCCACATCTACATATGCCTGTTCATTCTGACCTCCATAAAATCTGTCAAACTGTCTTGCTGCACCCTCTTTTGCTTTATCAAACTGTCTTATTGCACTTTCTCTGGCTTTATCCATCTGCCTGGATGCTTCTTCCTTTGCCTTATCTACCTGCTTTAAAGCCTCCTCCTTTACATTACCTGCCTGTTTTAAAACTTCTGCAGTTGCCGTATCAATTGTTTTTTGAATCTTACTTCCCAGATCTTCAAAATCCGAAAAATCAAATTTATCTTCCTGATTACTCATAAATATAATACTCCTACTCTGTATTTCCCTTACTATACCATAAATCCATTCTTTTTTATAGCGCAGAATTTCTTACAGAGGAATTTTTCGGCTTACTCAGGAATATATTAAAAGAAAAATGGAGAAATCATTTGGCAATCAAAATTTATATCGATCAAGGACATAATCCGGAGGGAATCAATGCAGGCGCAGAAGGTTTTGGAATACGAGAACAGGATATCACCTACCAGGTGGGGCACTTTCTCTTTGATATTTTATCAGAAGACTATCGTTTTACAGCCCGCCTTTCCCGTCCAACACCACAGACCACCTTAGGTTACAGCAATACAAGCAGCTTAAAAGAACGGGTGACACAGGCAAACACCTGGAAAGCAGATTACTTTATCAGTATTCATGCAAATGCTAGCGAAAACCCAGATATTAACGGCACCGAAGCTTACGTTTCTTCTGCTAATTCTGCCGCATGGTATCTCGCCCAAAACATTGTATCCGAAATTGTGCGAAGAACAAGCACAAAATATAATGGTGTATTCACCAGACCTTCTCTCTATGTCTTAAAAAATACAAAAATGCCGGCGGTTCTTGTGGAACTCGGATACATAACTAACTACGAAGATAATCAGCGAATGATTGATAACCCCTATCAATTTGCATATGGAATCTATGTAGGAATCCTCAATTACCTGGAACTCCCACAAAAAAATACTGATTTGTAGATTTCGTGTAGACGAAAAAAGAAAAAAATAAGATATCCCATCTGCTCTGTAGTCGCTGTGTTTAAAATGCTCGTCCGCATCTTAAAC
>OLPI01003404.1_pt1 | contig 11347 bp, 8 predicted proteins | sample 1672361 | NCBI WGS metagenome assembly OLPI01 (sample SAMEA3136675, study PRJEB25190) | human gut metagenome
CCAACATATCCTGGAGGCGCACCAATCAATCTAGAAACAGAATATTTTTCCATATATTCAGACATATCAATTCTTATGATGTTATGTTCATCATCAAATAAACTTTCTGCTAAGGCTTTTGCAAGTTCGGTTTTACCAACACCTGTTGGACCTAAAAATAGGAATGAACCTATTGGCCTACGAGGGTCACTTATTCCAGCTCTTGAACGTATAATTGCTTCAGATACTTTTTCTACTGCCTCGTCTTGACCAATTACTCTCTTATGCAAAATATCACTTAGATGTAATAATTTTTCTCTTTCGCCTTCCATCAATTTACTTACTGGAATTCCTGTCCATCTTGAAATAATCTTTGTTATTTCATCTTCTGTAACTTTATTTCTAAGTAAACCATCTTCTTTACTTTTTTCTGATATTTCTTCCTCTTTTTCTAATTCTTTTTGCAATTCTGGAAGTTTACCATATTTTAGTTCTGCGACCTTATTTAAGTCGTATTTTCTTTCTGCTTGTTCAATTTGAGCGTTTGTTTGTTCTATTTCTTCACGTAATTTTTGAACTTTTCCAATTGCAGTTTTTTCATTTTTCCATTTTGCCATCATACTATCAAATTTTGTTTTTAAGTCTGCTTTTTCTTTCTGAATATCATGTAAACGCTGTTTTGAAATTTCGTCTGTTTCCTTATTTAAAGCTGTTTCTTCTATTTCATATTGCATAATTTTTCTAGAAATTTCATCCAATTCTGTTGGCATAGATTCCATTTCTGTTTTTATCATGGCACACGCCTCATCTATTAAGTCTATTGCTTTATCTGGTAAAAATCTATCTGATATATAACGATGTGATAATGTTGCTGCCGCAATAAGTGCATTATCTGCAATTTTTACTCCATGATATACCTCATATCTTTCTTTCAAACCTCTTAATATAGAAATTGTATCTTCAACAGTTGGCTCATCTACCATTACAGGTTGAAAACGTCTTTCTAAGGCTTGGTCTTTTTCAATATACTCACGATATTCATTTAAAGTTGTTGCTCCTATACAATGTAATTCTCCTCTTGCAAGCATTGGTTTAAGCAAGTTTCCTGCATCCATTGCACCATCTGTTTTACCAGCACCAACAATCGTATGAATTTCATCTATAAATAGAATAATCTTTCCCTCACTTTTCTTTACTTCTTGTAATACTGCTTTTAATCTTTCCTCGAACTCACCTCTATATTTTGCACCTGCAACAAGTGAACCCATATCTAGTGAAAATATTGTACAATCTTTTAATCCCTCTGGCACATCTCCCCTAACTATTCTTAAAGCTAGTCCTTCTGCAATTGCTGTTTTTCCAACACCTGGTTCACCTATTAAGCATGGATTGTTTTTAGTTTTTCTTGATAAGATTCTTATAACATTTCTTATTTCTGTATCTCTTCCTATTACAGGATCTAACTTTTGCTCTCTGGCAAGTTTTACTAAATCTTGACCATATTTTTTTAGTGCATCATAAGTTTCTTCTGGATTATCTGTTGTAACTCTAGTATTTCCTCTAACACTTGATAGTGCTTTTAAAAATGCGTTTTTTGTTATATTAAATGTTTTAAATAATTCTTTTAAGTTTTTGTTTGCATCATCAAATATAGCTAGCATTATATGTTCAACAGATACATAATCATCTTTCATTTTTGTAGCAGTTTTCTCGGCATCATTTAATACTTGGTCTACATCTTGTGAAACATATATACTGTCATTTGGTCTTGAACCTCCTGTCATTTGAGGCTTTTTGCTTATCTCTGTTTTTACTGCATCCTCAAAATTTTCTGATGTTCCTATCTTTTTTAATAGTTCTTTTATTAGGCTATTATCTTGCTCAAGTAGTGCAAGTAGTAGGTGTTCTTGTTCTATTTGTGAATTATGATTTTCTATTGCTATGCTTTGAGCTTTTTGTATAGCTTCTACTGATTTTTGTGTAAATTTTTGTATATTCATTTTTGATACCTCCTTTTGTATCATTTTGTTCGTTTGGGACCAGTTCTTTTGTGAACATTGTTCATTTGGGACCGGTTCTTTTTTGAACAACTTTTATTATAGCACTTTATTTTAGCACTTGCAATAGTTGAGTGCTAATTTTTATAAAAAATTGAAGATTAGATTTTTAGTCTAATCTTCTTGTATTAAAAACTTATAATTTTATTATATGTTTCAATTGCGAAATTATCTGTCATTCCTGCAATGTAGTAAATAACAGCTTGCAAAAATTCATTATCACTTATTATAATATCCCTATGATTTATGTCTAAACTAAAGAATTCTTTTAGCCATTTGTTAAAATCATCAGCTAAGACTGGGCATATTTTTTTCATATCATCGTCTCTAAAATTCATTCTACTTAAAAACCAAAATAATTTATTTAAAACTAATTCAAAATAATCTACACTTCCAAGCGTTTTTTCTGATAAATAAATATTTTTGTAATTAAATTCTTTTAAGTTGTTTAGCATCTCAAATTTTTCATCTGAAAAACATAAACCATTTTCTAAGGATGAATTTTCACATAAATCTTTAATAAACATATTCAAAATAACCGTATTATTTATTTTTACATCTTTATCTAATTTTAATACTTCGTGCAATTCTTTAAGCTTTTTATCTAAAATTCCAAGTGTTATAGCATCTTCAATATCACGTCCTAAATAAGAAAGCTTGTCTGCAATTTTTACTACACAACCTTCCCATGTGTATGGTGCATATTGATTAGGATGTTCGTATTCATATAAGTCTATGTATTCTGTTCTTGGTTTTAAACCATTCTCGTTAATTTCGCCACAATGTGAAATTATTCCATCACGTACACCATAAGTTAAATCAAGTGGCTGAATTTTTCCTTCTGGTGTTTCCAAAAGTTCGACTTTATCTACAAATTCTAGCCCATTCTTTTCATGCCAAAATGGCTTTTGTATAAAATCTTTTGAAAGTTCTGATATTATTTTTTCTCCTTGATGTCCAAATGGGCTATGACCTATATCGTGTGCAGTCGCAATTGCTTTTGTGAGTTCGGTATTTAGCCCAAAATATTTTGCAATTGTGTAACTGATGGATTCTACTAATGTTACATGCTCTATTCTTGTACAAATATGGTCATTTTCTGGCGAGAAAAATACTTGTGTTTTGTGTTTTAGTCTTCTATATGCTTTGCTATTTATTATTCTTGTATAGTCTCTTTCGAATTCTGAACGTATTTCATTATCTCTTTTATATAGTGAATTTTGTCTTTTTATTATATTGTTCCAATTCGGATTTTCAGGGTTTGCTGATACTTTTTGTAGTAGATTTTTCATAATTTTTCACTCCTTTTTATATATTCTCAACATTTATTTTCCAATAATTTAAAATCACAACACCTTTTTGATATTTTGGAATTTGGATTTTTTATTTTTTCATCATACAACTTAATAGCGTTTGATTTTATCTTCTGCCTCTTTGTCTTATTTGCTTAATTTATATATTCTTATTTTTGATATAATCACCGTTAAATTCACTTTCTAGTATATCCATATATAATTTGTCATAATACTTTCCATCAATAAAATATTGTTCTCTACTAAGACCTGTGTCTTTAAATCCACATTTTAGATAACATTTATGTGCTCTTTCATTTACTGAAAGTAAAGATAGTTTTATACTATGTAAATTTAAGTATTTAAAGCCATATTCTAATAGTAAATTAATTGCTTCTGTACCAAATCCATTGTTTCTAAAATTTTCATCGCCAATAAATATACCTAAAACCGCACTTCTGTTAATCCTGTCTAATTTTTCTAAACTGACTGTCCCAATTAGTTTATCATTATTGATTGAAATAATGTTAAATTCTCTATTTTCTGAATTTTGTGTAGCATTTTCAAGCCATTCCTTTTCTGTATTTAATGTGGTTATTTGTCCACTCCTTCCTAAATAATCTGTTATTTGAAAATCATTTAACCATTCAGTAAATTTTTGAATTTCTTCTTCTGATGTTCCTTTAGGAGATAAATATATTCTTTCTCCTATTAATTTTTTAAAATATTTCATATGTACAAATTCCTCCTTTTATAGTTCATATAAATATGATATCATTTCATATTGTTTCTCTACCATTTTCATCCATACACTAAAAATTTTTAATGATAGTTCTTATTTCTCTAATTTGATTTATTGCCTTTTCGTTTTTAAATTCAAATCTATTTAAAATTCTTTCTATATATTTTTCTTCTTTAATAATTTTCTTTGAACATTCAAAATTTAAATCAAAAATAAATGCAATCTTTAAAATAAGTTTGTCTAAATCATTTTGTTCATCAGCAATTTTTATTGTTTTTTTTGAATGAAATTGTCTAAAATAATTTTCGCTTACACATAAATCTCTTAAATCAACATCTTTCATAAGAATTCCATCAGCGACTTCATATAAAATGTCAATTTTATCGGCATCTCTTATTATTTTAGAATAAAGTAGTTCTGTTTCATTTAAATTTTCATCAATTTGATATTTATTATGATTAATAATTGCCTTTTTTATTATTTCATCATATTTATTTTCTGTAACAAAGGTTCTAATAAAGTTATTTTCCTCTAATATTTTCGAACCTAAAACTCCATGATTTGTACTTATTTTATCTGAAAAAGTTTTCCATTTTGTATATTGTTCAAAGCGTCCAATATCATGTAGTAAGCCAATTAATGTAGCTAATTTAATTTCTTTCTCTGATAATTTTAATTCTTCTGCTATTTTTTTAGATATTGCCATCACACGCAATGAATGTTGTTCTTTTCGTTTTATATTTTCATTATTTAGATCATAATTTTGTACATATTCTAAAAAAAATTTTTGTGCATTATTAATATCAACCATTTTTTCCTCCATACCTTATTATAAATTTGTATTTTTGTTTAGGTATAAACTATCTTGCTCCTTATTTTTTATCTATTTTTATTCTCATTAAATAATCTTCCTCAGTCTCTCCTACTTTGTATGCCCCGCACTTCAATTGAACTTTCAAAGAGGCTTCATTATTTTTATAAACCGACAAATATATTTCATCTTCTAGTATTATTTTTTTGAATTTTTCAATTGCTAATTTTAATCCTTGAGTCGCATATCCTTTGTTTCTATATTGAGGTAAAATAAAATATCCAATATGTCCAGAACCCTTTCTTAAAAAATCATTTTTTACAAATCAAATTTCTCTTTTATCATTTTTGCAGCTTCTTCCGCTGATATATTTGTATTATTGATTCTATAATAGTTTTCAAATGGTATTTCATTCGGATTAGAATTCAATCTATGTTTTTTATTTGATTTAATGATATCTGCTTCGCTCCATTCTAAGTCTTTCTTTGAAGGTTTATGCTCTAATCTGTTTGCTGTTTTATTTCTTTTTAACCTTTCATCTAAAGAAGTTTCTAATTCTATAAAATAGCATTCGCCTCCATTTTCTTTAAAAATATTTCTCCATTTTTCAATTGTTTCCCATTCTTCTGGTACATCAAAATCAAAGCAACATGTAAAAATTAATCCGTATTCATTACTTTTAGCAAATTCTTTGAAAATTTGTGTTCTAAATTCTAAATTAAGTTTGGTGTAGCTTTCCTTACTGTAATCAAATATTTTAGTTAATAATTCTATTGTCATATGATTATGAAGTAACTTCAAATTTGTTATTTTAGTTAATTCTTGCCCTACGGTCATTTTGCCCACTGCCTGTGGTCCAACTATCATTACAAATTTTGGCATATCTTATCAACTCCTTGTTTTTTATAAGTATATTCTTTTCTATCTATAATACTTTCATCAATCTCCTTTAAAATAATTTCCGAATTATCTATTATTACATATTAATATAAACATTTTTGGAAAAATTACTGGTCTTTTATTCATTTTCTTCAATATCTACCTTTTCTTTTTTCTCTTTAAAAAACTTCTTAGGATTTTGTATTGTTATATTAACATTAAATATCATTTTTACAATCCATAATAAAAATATTAATACTGCTATAGGTATTATACAGGATGTAATCAATAATATTGCAATACCATCTATTAAATTACTTAAAGCCTGTTTACCCTTTTCTATTAAATTTGAAGCTCCTTCTCCTGCTTTTTCAATTCCATCCTTTACCTTAGAAAGCCATCCTTCATCTTGATCATTCCACCTTTCATTTATAATATTTTCATAATAGGCTTTGTAATTTTCGCGAATTATTAAAAATATAAAAAATGCCAGTATATGTTGAAATACTGACATTTAATCACTTATTTTTTTGTAATAACTAGCAGCAATATTAGATTACTGATTTCTTCCACAACAATTCTTATACTTCTTTCCACTTCCGCATGGGCAAGGATCATTTCTACCAACCTTAGGTTCTTCTCTAACAACAGTTCTATTAACTTCTGGATTTTCTATAGAAGATTGTCCTCCATCAACACTATTTATAGATTGTAAAGCAGCTTTAGTAATTTTAGCTGTTTCACTTCTTCTTAAATCCTTTTGTTGTCTTAAATTCATAAGAAGTTTAACAACATCAACCTTTATTGCTTCAATCATTTCATCAAACATCTCTGTACCAACGATTCTGTATTGAACAACTGGGTCTTTTTGTCCCCAACCTTGAAGACCAATACCTTTTCTAAGTTCATCCATATTATCAATGTGGTCCATCCATTTTTGATCAACAACTTTTAGCATAACAATTCTTTCTATTTCACGTAATTGTTCAGCTTCGATTTCTTTTTCTTTATCAGCATATTTTTCGTGAGCCTTTTCCTGTAAACTTGAAATAATTGCTTCTACATCTCCAGATTTATCTTTTAATTCATCTAACATATTTATTCCAAATGTGCTTACAATCTCATTTGATAAAGCTTCTATATTTAAAGTTAATTTTCCTTTTTCATCTGATTCATGGTATGTTTCAACTGTTGCTCTTGCAACCCAATCAATATAATTTGATATAACAGAGCTTAAATCCATTCCATCAAGAACTTGTTTCCTTTGAGAATAAATTTCTTCTCTTTGAACATTCATAACATCATCATATTTTAGGACATTTTTACGAATACTGAAGTTTCTTCCTTCAACTTTCTTTTGAGCATTTTCAACTGCCTTTGAAATCATTCTAACTTCGATTGGCATATTTTCATCAACATTTAATGCTGAATAAACTTTTGTTACTCTATCTCCACCGAAAATTTTCATTAAGTTGTCATCTAGTCCTATATAGAATTTAGATTCTCCTGGGTCTCCTTGACGTCCACTACGTCCACGTAATTGGTTGTCGATACGTCTTGATTCGTGACGTTCTGTTCCTATTATTTTTAGACCACCTGCAGCTATTACTTTTTCTTTTTCTTCTTTTATTTGTTCTTGATATTTTTCATCTAATTTCTTAAATGTTTCTCTTGCTCTTAATATATCTTGGTCATCTGTTTCATAATATGTGTTTGATTCTTCGATTAAGTTTTCTGGAACTTTGTTTGCTTTCATTTCTTGTTTTGCTAAGAATTCGCTATTTCCTCCAAGCATAATATCAGTTCCACGTCCTGCCATGTTTGTTGCGATTGTAACTGCTCCAAACTTACCTGCTTGAGCAATTATTTCGGCTTCTTGTTCGTGATATTTAGCATTTAATACAGTATGTTTAATTCCTGCTTCTTTTAATTTTTTGCTTAATAATTCTGATTTTTCAACAGATACAGTACCAATTAATATTGGTTGTCCTTTTGCGTGAGCTTCTTTTACACTTTCTACTATTGCGTTAAATTTAGCTCTTTCATTTTTGTATATAACATCATTTAAATCTTTTCTCATTACAGGTTTGTTTGTTGGAATTGCAACAACGTCTAAGTTGTAGATTTCCTCAAATTCGCTTTCTTCTGTCATTGCAGTACCTGTCATTCCTGAAAGTTTTCCATACATTCTGAAGAAGTTTTGGAATGTAATTGTAGCAAGTGTTTTTGATTCATCTGCTATTTTTACTTTTTCCTTTGCTTCTAGAGCTTGATGTAATCCGTCATTATATCTTCTTCCATACATAATACGTCCAGTAAATTCATCAACTATTAATACTTGTCCATCTTTTACAATGTAATCTGTATCTTTTTTCATTACACCATGTGCGTGTAATGCTTTATTTATGTGATGTACGATACTAGAGTTTTCTATATCATTTAGGTTTTCTAGTCCAAATTCTCTTTCAGCTTTTTCTATACCTTTTTGTGTTAATGTTGCAGATTTTGCTTTTAAGTCTACAATGTAGTCATATTTTTCATTATCTTCTTGTTGGTCAAAGTCTTTAACATCTTCTTCTACTATAACTTTTGCTTGTAATTTCCTTACAAATGTATCTGCTTTTTTATATAAATCTGATGATGTATTCGCACTACCTGAAATTATAAGTGGTGTTCTAGCTTCATCTATTAAAATACTATCTATTTCGTCTACTATTGCAAAATGCAAACTTCTTTGTACTAGTTGTTCTTTATATATAACCATATTATCTCTTAAGTAGTCAAATCCGAACTCGTTGTTTGTACCATAAGTAATATCACTATTATATGCTTCTTGTTTTTGTTTTGGAGTTTGTCCAGAGACTACAAGTCCTACTGATAATCCTAGGAATTTATATAATTTTCCCATCCATTCGCTATCACGTTTTGCTAAGTAATCATTTACTGTTATTACGTGTACGCCTTTTCCTTCTAAGGCATTTAAGTATACTGGAAGTGTTGCAACTAAGGTTTTTCCTTCACCTGTTTTCATTTCTGCAATTCTTCCTTGATGAAGTATAATTCCACCTATTAATTGAACATCAAAGTGTCTCATTCCTAAAACTCTTTTTGATGCTTCTCTAACTACCGCAAATGCTTCTGGTAAAATATCATCTAATGTTTTTCCGTTTTTTAATTCTTCTTTAAAATAAGCTGTTTTTTTAGTTAATTCTTGGTCTGATAATTTGCTTATTTCTTCTTCTAAACTATTAATTTTGTCAACTATAGGTCTTACTTTTTTAACCTCTTTTTCGCTGTATGATTTAAATAATTTCATATTCTTTTTCATCCTCTCAAATTGTTTTAAGTATTTTTCCCGTTTAATATATCACTAAAATTATTTTTTCGCAAGTTTTTTTGTAATATTCTTCACTTTTTAGAATAAATTTTTATTATAAATTAAATTTTATTTTAAGTCTTATGAAGGAAGGTTATTTTATGTTTTTATATAATTTGAAACTAAATGGTAATAGATTGGTTAAATTTTTATTTATTGTTATGCTTTTAATTATTTTAGTTATCTTTTCCGTTAGTATTTATAACATATTTTTAAAAAATGAATCTAGATATAGTCAAGAAATAAAACTTACTGATACCATAAAATCTGATAAGATTTTTGAAATAACGCCTGAAAATTATACAAATATTCTACAAGCAGTTACCGAAGATATTGATTCTTATATTGGATGTAAAGTTCATTTTACTGGTTATGTTTATAGACTTATTGATTTTGACAAAAATGAGTTTGTTTTAGCTCGTGATATGATTGTAAATGAAAATACTTCTCAAAGTCTTGTTGTTGGATTTTTGTGCACTTATGATACTGCTTATGAGTTTAAAGACAATACTTGGGTTGATATTACTGGTACCATTGTAAAAGGCGAATATTATGGCGATATTGCTCAAATTAAAGTTGATAATATGTTTGAGTGCAATGAGCCTGAAAATAAATTTGTTTCTGTTCCTGATAATTCTTATGTGCCTACTTCTAGTATGTTCTAGCCAATTATTCATATTGAACAATTGGCTTTTATTATTTCAAATTAAAAATAGTTTTCACAATTCCCCCATCAAAAAACTTAGAAAAAACATTTTTCAAAATAATAAGAACAATAGGTCCTACAAACATACCGCAAAACTCCAATAAACTTAAAACCGGTATACATTGCAGCAACTGTAAAAATAGGATGAATTCCAATATTTCCGACTAACAATTTTAGGCTCAATAAATTGTCTAGTTACAGACATAATAATCCATAAGCCAATTATTGCTAAACCTAATTTTAAATCTCCATTTAATCCAGATAAAATTCCCCAAGGTACCATAACGGTTCCTGAGCCTAAAATTGGAAGAGCATCTACAAAGGCAATTCCAAGAGCAATAATAAGTGGAAATCCAACATTTAACCCACAAAAATACATTATATAAAGGCCGATTAGAGATATTATAAATGAAATTAATATAAGTGTTGCTTGTGCCTTTAAATATCCTCCTAAGACTTTTACAAGTTCTTTTATGTGTCCGAGTAAGTTCTTTCATCCATCTTTCTGGTAAATGATGTTCTAATTCATCTAACATATATATTTTATCTGTGCAAATAAAATATAATGCTAAAATTGTTACACCTACATATATCATCATACAAGGTATAAGTTTTATTCCATTTACAATTCCCATTAGAAAATTTTGAAAATAGTTGGATATATTATTTAATATAGTAAAACTATTTTTTTCAATTATGTCTATTAATTCTTTTGAAAATCTTAGTTTTACAGAATTGAATTTTTCTAATATTTTTTGAACCTGAAAATATATATTATCATAATAGTTATTGAAATCTGAAAGCAAATTTGAGGATTCTGAAATAATTGTAGCAATTCCCCATCCTAAAAGTCCAATTATTATTCCAAATGTTATTATAAATACAATAATTGAGCTTAACCTTCTAGTGATTTTTAATTTTTTCATAAGCTTTTTTATTAATGGTTCTATAATTAGAGATATAATAAAAGCAATCAAAAAAGGCATATAAAATATAGCAAGTTTAAATGCTACAATTGTTAAAATAATTGCTAAAAAAACTAAAAATATCCTTTTTATAACACTTGTCCAATATTGGTTTTCTTTAGGCATATATATTCACCTCTCTTGTTAAAATTTGGCTATATAAATATTATATGCCAAATTTTAACTACTATTCAGACTTTATTTTAAAGCTTCTTCCATCACTTTACTTAGATATTTCATACTAGATAATGTTTGTTCCATTGTGTTTCCTGTTGCTCCTACCTCAATTATACAAGCTGCTTTGCCAAGATGCTGATTATACCTAGAATTTCTTAGAATAATTGGTTTAAATAATCCAGGATATAATTCATTTGCTTTTTGTTGAACTTTTACCGCAAATTTCAAATTAGAACACCAGTTCGAATGTGATAATCCTCCTCCATTACTTCCCATTACAAACATAAGCTGTGCACAATAGTCTTCACCTATTTTGACTAATGGTGCATAATCTTCTCTACTTCCAATTGCATCTCTATGTAA
>OLPI01003406.1_pt1 | contig 11346 bp, 7 predicted proteins | sample 1672361 | NCBI WGS metagenome assembly OLPI01 (sample SAMEA3136675, study PRJEB25190) | human gut metagenome
TGCTCTTCCGATCTTGGGTATGAAAAATAAGAATAGTTGGCTTTTTTCCGGCATGTATTTTTAAATCAGTAGATAAAAAGGAATTTACATCAAATAAATCTGAAGTCATACCAGTCTTTTTATCTACGGCATAATAGTTCTGTCTTAATGTAGATAAATTTTGTAAAGCAGATACATTTGTAATAGGGGAGGGTGTTTCCTGTAGAGTTTCTTCAGTAACTAATGATGAGTCACCTATTTCGAGGAAAGAAACATTGTGGGCAACGGTTACATTGTACTTTTTGTGACCTGTAAGGAATATGGCACAGGTCACAAATATAAGAATGAAAAGCTTTTTCTTCATATTATTGAAACCTCTTTTTCATTAATATTGTGATAATATATTGTAAAATATGAATAATTTGTGGACAAAATTGAAATAAGGTACATATTTAAGAATTTAAGCTATAAAAAATCCGTATTTCACTACATTATATATAGTAGATACTCTCTATTATATTAGTGTAAAGATGGCAATATGCCTATAATACAAATTGGCAAAAAAATCTAGTAAATGGCAATAATACATAAAATTTGATAATGGGTAAAAAAAGGTACAATACTGTTGTTAAAGTGAACAAAAACAATACTTAAGAATTGTTTAAAATATGGAAAAATTTTTATTAACAATTAATTCATTGACACTTTTATTGCAAAGTGGTAAATTAATTAGTATCAGCGTGAGTACCTATATGTATCTTGTATGTTGATAATCGCTGTGATTTGTAACGGGGGCTTTCAAGGTATAATATATGTATAGTATTTATGCAAAATATAAACTTTATGTGTTTAAAGGGAGGAAAAAGTTTATGAAAAAAGGTTTGTCCAAATTCATAAGCACAGTGTTAGCTGCTTGTATGATTACAACAGGCGTTGCTGTAGTACCTTTTGCTACTACTCCAGCTACTGTATATGCAGCAAGCGGAATTTCAGTCACAGAAAGTAAAGGCTGGCTTGAAAGTGCTTACATTGAATGGTCTGTTAGTGATTCATCTTACACAGGCTATAATGCTTATGTTAAGAAGTCAAGCGATTCTAGCTGGACACAGCTTGACGACCCACTTATCAGAAGATATTCTGATTGTTGGAGAGCAGACGCTGTAGGTCTTGCTGCTGGTACATACGATATGAAGGTTGTACCAATGAAGAATGGCAGTGAAGTAACAGCTGATGCTATTACTGCAACTGGTTTAACCGTTCAGGCTCACGATAGAGCCGGTGCTGCATTCTCACCAAAGTCTACTTACAAGGGTGCTGGTGCTTACAATGCAGACGGTACATTAAAGGCTGGTGCTAAGGTTATTTATGTTACACCTGCTACTGCTAAAACTGTAAAGGCTACTGTAGGTGGTGCAGAACACACTGGTTTACAGGATATCATTTATGGTTTACAGAAGGGTACAGAAACTTCTCCTATTGATATTCGTATTGTAGGTATGATTAATGCAGACGATATGGATTCGTTTGGTTCTAGTGCAGAAGGTATTCAGATTAAGGGTAAGAATGCTTATTCAAACCTTAACTGTACTATTGAAGGTATTGGTGAAGACTCAGGTATCCATGGTTTCGGTATGCTTATCAGAAATGCTGGTAACCTTGAATTAAGAAATTTTGCAGTTATGGCTTGTTTAGATGACTCAGTTTCTCTTGATACAGGCAACTGTAATGTATGGGTTCATAACCTTGATTTATTCTATGGTAAGACTGGTGGCGACGCTGACCAGGCAAAGGGTGATGGTACTGTAGATATTAAGGGTAAGTCAACTTATGTTACAGTTTCTTACAACCACTTCTTTGATAATGGTAAGTCATCACTTTGTGGTATGAAGAGTGAAGTAACTTCTTCATTAATTACATATCACCACAACTGGTTCGACCACTCTGATTCAAGACATCCAAGAATCAGAACAATGTCTGTACATATTTATAACAACTACTTTGATGGTAATGCAAAGTATGGTGTTGGTGTAACAATGGGTGCTTCTGCTTTCGTTGAAGCAAACTACTTCAGAAATGTTTCTAAGCCAATGATGAGTTCTGGTCAGGGTTCTGATGCCTTAGGTCAGGGTACATTCTCTGGTGAAAACGGTGGTATCATTAAGGCATACAACAACAAAATGGTAAATGAAAACAGAGTATTCAGCTACTATACTCAGAATAGCCCAGCTTCAACAGGCTATGATGCTTATGAAGTAACTAGCAGAACTGCACAGGTTCCTTCAAGCGAAACAACTGAAAAGGGTGGCACTACTTACAACAACTTCGATACAGATGCCAACTTTGGTATCAATGTATCAGATGCACAGGTTGATGACCCAGCTGATGTACCTGCAAAGGTTACAACTTATGCTGGTCGTGTAAACGGTGGTGACTTCAAGTGGACATTTGATAATTCTACTGAAGATGGAAACTACTCTGTAATTACAGCTCTTAAAACAGCAGTTGTAAACTACAAGACTACTATTCAGTCTATTGGTGGTAACGGTACAGGTGCTACTGACCCAACTACAAGTGCTACAACAGAAACAACTACAAACAAAGATGGTTCAACTGAAACTACAACTAACAGTCAGGAATCTTCAACAGAAGGTACAACTATTGCTCCAGTTGAAGGTGCTCAGGTTCATAACTTTACATTAAACGGTACTAGCAGTTCTTTCTATACTATTACTGGTACATTAACATCTAGCTATGGTTCTGTAAACTACAATGGCTTAACACTTACTAAGGCATTAAAGATGGAATCTAAGACAGCTGTTAACTTCGACCCAGATGGTGTTGCTGGTACATTAACAATTGTTACTAACCCTCAGTATAGTGGTATTATTGAATTAAACGATAAGGCAATTACAATAGGTTCTGATGGTGTTGCAACAATCAGCTTAGACGGTTCTCAGTCTTACGAAATCACTAAGGGTAGTGGTTCAAACTACATCTTCTACATTGCATACACTCCAAACGGTAGTACACCTAAAGTAATCAAGGGTGATGCTAATGATAGTGGTAAGGTTGACGCAGCTGATGTTACAATGATTATGGATTTTGCAGTTGGCAAGATTTCAGCTGTAACAAATGCTACAAACGCCGATGTAACAGGTGACAAGACTGTTGATGTTGACGATGCTTACAAGATTAGCCAGTTCTTAAATGGCTTAATCAAGTCTTTATAATTCGACATAGGTCGTGAAACTTTTTCTTCTCCTGCCTATGGCAGTGGAGATACTTCTAAATTTAAAGGGAGGAAACAAAAACATGATAAAATGTTTTAAGAAAGCTATCAGTAGCGTACTTGCAGCAGCTATGCTCGCAACAAGCTTTACTGCTATGCCTATAAACACTTTTGCGGCTACATCTTTTAGTGCTGCAGGTGGTTGGTTTGAAACACTTTATGCTGAATGGGCTGGTAACAAGAGTGATGTTACAGCTGTTAGCTATAGTGGTACAGCAAGTGGTTCACTTACTGGCGATGATTTAACTTACCTTGTAAGACAGGACGGTTCTAATGTAAGATTAGATATTCCTGGTTTAAAGGCAGGTACATATAACTTAACTGTTACAACAAATAGTGGTACAATCACTAAGGAAAACATTAAGGTATATGAATATGATAGAAGTGGTTACGCTCACTATGATGCTCATAAGGAAGGCGTAACTGGTATTGGTGCATACAATGATGACGGTACATTAAAGTCTAATGCTGTTGTTGTTTATGTAACAGAAGAAAACAAGAATACAGTACAGCTTCCTGGTTACACTGGTAGCCAGTATCCAGCTGGTATTGGTAATATCCTTAACTACAAGTCAGAAGATGCCAACGGTGTAACTGGTGGTGGCAAGATTGATATTGTTCAGCAGTTAAGAGCAGAAGGTATCCCTCTTGATGTAAGATTTGTTGGTAAAATCAGAGGTGGTGACTCTAACACAAGTAACAACCCACCAGCAGAGAACATTAAGGGTCTTACTGGTTACAATACTACTACAAACGGTGGTACTAAGGGCGATAACGGTATGATGATTAGAGTATATAAGTCATCAAATGTAACAATTGAAGGTATTGGTGATGACGCAACTCTTGATGGTTGGGGTATTCAGATTATCAGCCAGACAGGTTATATAAGTCAGGGCTTTGAATTCAGAAACCTTAACTTCACAAATACTCCTGAAGATGCTATCGGTCTTGAAGGTACTTGTGCTATTTCTTCATCTCCACAGACTAAGGAATGGTTCGAAAGCAACGGTTATGCACCAATTAAGTTTAGTTGGGTACATAACAATACATTCCATCAAGGTTTCTGTAAGAACCCTGCCGAATCAGATAAGGCAGAAGGTGATGGTTCTTGTGACTGGAAGCGTGGCTATGGTTACACAATGGCTTATAACCATTATATAAACAACCATAAGACAAACCTTATTGGTTCTTCAAGTTCTAGTATTCAGTATGATGCTTCACTTCATCACAACTGGTACGAAAAGGTTGAATCAAGACAGCCATTATCAAGACAGGCTAACATCCACATTTACAATACATACTTTGACGGTGCTACTTCTTATGCTATTTCTCCAAGAGCTCATGCTTACATTTTCTCTGAAGGTAACTACTTCGGTGCTTGTAAGAACCCTGTAGACTCAGCAAAAGAAGGTTCTGCAACTGTTAAGTCTTATAATGATAGCTTTGCAGGTTGTAACGGTGCAAATGCTGCACAGCAGGTTAAAAACAAGACTGATAAGGTAAGCGACAGCAGTGGCAACCCTTATGCAGGTTTTGAAACTGGTAGCGATATGTATGAATATACAGCTACTTCACCTATTCAGGCAAAGGCAGACTGTCTTAACCTTGCAGGTGTTATGAAGACTGCATCTGAAATCAATATGGAACCTACTCCAGAGCCTATTGTATCTGAAAATCCAGATGCTTTAACACTTCCATATGAAATTAACTTCACTACTCCTAGTGATGCAAATTACTGGTCTACTAAGACAAGTACTACTAGCTTAGAAGCAAATAAGCAGTACACTATTGCTAATGCACTTGTAACACCAGCTGCTAAAATGACAAATACAGCTACTACAATGAAGATTAGAGATAATGGTGTAATCTTCAAGGTAAATACTGCATCTGATGTAACAATGACAGCAGGTTCATCTAGTGCTTATGGTATCGAACTTTACGATGCTTATGGCGAACTTAAACTCTATGTTGCTGGTGGTAAGACAGCTACTGTTTCTAACATTCCAGCAGGTGTTTATGTAATTAAGTCTGGTAACACTCAGAAGGATGGTTACCTTGAAAACTTAAAGATTGTTGCTAATGACCCTAATGCTCCAACAGTAACAGAAGCAACAACTCAGGCAACAACTTCTTCAGAAGTAACAACTAAGGGTGATACTCCAAGTGAACCAACAACATCAGCACCTGTTGTTGATGACGGTTATGTATGGCATGATGATGGTGTAGATGCAAGTGGTAACGATGTTGCTGCTGCAAATTCTAACATCTTCAATATTAGTGGTAATGATACAACAAATAAGTATACTTATAACGGTGTAACTTATAATAGTGGTATTAAGATGGAATCATCTACTAACATTACAGTTAATGCCCCAGCAGATGGTGCATTAAAGTTAGTATTAAGTGCAGCTGGTTCAAGAACTATCAAGATTGATGGCGAAGAACAAGATGTAGTTGATGGTCTTAATGTATTTGATTTAACAGCTGGTACTCATACAATTACTAAGGGTACAACTAATGTTTATGTTTATGTAATGAGCTATGCAGTTGATGGTGGCGACACAACAGTTACTACAACAACTGAAACAACTACAGAAGCTACAACTAAGGAAACAACTACAAAGGATACAGAAGCTACAACTAAGGAAACAACAGAAGCTACAACAGCTGCTCCAGTTGATGGTGTAAATGTTGTTGTTGGCAATGCAATGGTTAAGAATGGTTCTGCTGTTACAGTTCCTGTTAAGTTGACAGGTATGACTGATTTAGCAGACTTCAACATTACATTAACTTATGATGCAGCTGCTCTTACAGCTACTAAGGTTGAAAACGGCGACATAATCAATGACAGTATGGCTACAATTAACAGCAACATTACTGACGGTTCAGTAAGAATTGCTGGTATCAACCCTGCTGATAAAATTAACGCAGACGGTACAGTTCTTGTAAAAGTAACATTTACAGCAAACAAGGAAGGTGCAACTCCTGTTGCAATTACTGTAAATACATTAAAGGGTGCTAACCTTGCAGTTGCAAACTACACTACTTCTAATGGTACAGTAACAGTTACAGCAAACGGTGGTTCAGTTGAAACTTCAACAGAAACAACTACTACTGAAACAGATTCTACTACAGAAGCAACTACTGTTGATTACTCTGCTAAGGGTGATGTAAACAAAGACGGTAAGATTAATGAAAAGGATGCAGCCCTTATCTTGAAGTTTATTCAGGGTATCAAGGACGAAACATTCTATGATGAAGCTGCAGCAGATGCAAATGGCGACGGTGTAATCAATGCACTTGATGCTACTTGGGTATTAAACCACAAGGGTAACACTTCTAAGCCATCTACACCTGAAACTAAGACTTATACATTGACAGGTACTGATATTAATGCTACTTCTGGCACTGCTCTTACAGCAGACACAAATGTTGGTACAGAAAATATGTTCCTTGCAAAGACTGGCGTTAAGAATGCAAGTGGTTCAGTTCAGATTAGTGGTTCTAAGACAGTTCAGTTCAAACTTACTTCTGATGGTACAGTTGCATTAACAAATGCTATTTCTTCAGGTGCATATGCTAGACAGGTAGCGATTGTTAACTCAAATGGAGATACAGTTGCAACTTTAAATGTTCAAAATAAGAATGGTGCTAAGAACAATTTAAGTGCTACTTCACTTGTAGCAGGTACTTACACAATTAAGGGTGTAAATGTTGATTCAAGTGATAAATCTACAAACGGTGGTCTTAATTCTTCTGTAAACATTGGTACAATTACAGTAACAGGTACTCTTGAACAGATTTCTGCAGAAGCAACAACAAAGACTACAGTAACTACAACAACAGAAACTACTACAGAAACAACAACAAAGGCTACTACAACAACAGAAGCTACAACAACAACTACTACTGAAGCTACTACAGAAACAACAACAGTAACTCCAGCAGGCGACATTGTAGCAACAATTAATGCAAGTGATTTAACAGCTGGCGATATTACAGCTAACACAGTAAGTGGTCAGTTCAAGCTTATTGCAGATGCAACAAACAAGTTAACAATTGAAGCAAACAGCAAGAGCTTAGATGGTTATGAATTTACTCAGAGATTAAAGACAAACGGTACTGGTGCAGTTGATAAGAGAGCAATCTCATTCACAACAACTGGTGCAGGTAATGTAATCTTCTATGCAATGAGTGGTAGTAACAAGGAAGATAGACCAGTAAACTTACTTGATGCAAGTGGTGCAACAGTAGGTACAGTAACAGTATCTGGTACAACATTAGCTAAGTATACAATTGCAATTCCAAGTGCAGGTACATACTACTTAGTATCAGGTAAGAGTGGTATCAACTTCTACTTAATTGGTACTGATGTAGCATTAGCAGACCAGAAAGCTGATGCAACAACAGAAACAACAACAGCTACTGAAACTTCAACAGAAGCAACAACAGCTACAACAACTACAAAGGCTGATGATACAACAGAAACTACTACAACAGCACCAGCTGACAAGGCATTTGCTGTAAGTGGTGACAGCTGGTCAGCTGAAAACGATAGCGTACCAACTTGGTTAAATGGTGGTAAGCTTACAACTGCAACAAACAGCAGTAGTTACAAAGCTTTCGCAGCAGAAAGTGCTAATGGTACTGCATTTACAAAGACTGTAAATGTAGCAGCTGATAGTTCAATTACTATTGATGTTGCTGATGCTTTAACAGCAAGCGTATTCATCGCTGGTAACAACAACGCAGCAAACAAGGGTGTAATTAAGGCTACATTTACTGACGAAAGTGGTACTGTAACAGATATTACTCCAGCAGATGCTAACCTTGGTGGCAGAAAGACTGCAACAACAGCTTTCGAACTTGTTGCAACTGGCAAGGGTACAATTACAGTAACTCCAGATTATAACTCATTATTATACAAGGTTACTGTTAAGTAATAAGATTTTATAGCAAAATTAGTTGATTTGGGCGAGGGTTTATAGCAAGAATAAATGAATACACAAAATATTCACAAAAAAATTGTATAAACCCTTGCAATTTTAATAAGAAAAGGGTATACTTTTATAAAGGAAATTTTTTCTAAAGGTGAGGAAAATGTTTCTATTATAAAAGAAGGAGGTTAATTATGAAATTCAGAAGTTTATTATGCTCTGTATTAGCTTCTACTATGGTTATTGGCTCTTGTGTTTGTGCTAATGCCGCTACATTTACAGCAGGTAGTGAAAATGCTACAGCAGGTAATGTAGTATCAGTACCTATTACTGTTGCTCCAAGTGCTGGAGAAACATCTACAGATGTGAACGCCTATGCTATAGCTATTAGCTATGATTCATCTGTGCTCACACCAGTGGTAAAGGGAACTGACGAAGTAGGCGACAACACTTATGCAACTGTTGGTGACAGCTTTAATAGTGGCGTGCTTACAGCTGATTTAAAAGATAATGAAACAGGCAATGATGAAGTTCTTATAGGTTGGGCTGCAGCTTCACCTGTTAATGTAACTGAAGCAAGTACTCTTGCAACTGTAGATTTTACAGTTAATGCAAATGCTACTGGTTCTACTGATGTAAAAGTTGCTGTTGCTCAGGTAGCTAATTCTGATTCAGCTTTAGCTGATAAAAGTACAATCGAAGCTGCTGCTGGTACTGTAACTGTTGATACAGCTACAAAGGTTGTTTATGGTGATGTAGATGCTAATGGTGCAATTGAAGCAAAGGATGTAACTTTAGTTTCTAAGTATGTAGCCGGTTTAACTACTTTTACAGACACTCAGATAAAGGCAGCTGATGTAGATGGCAATAGTAGTATAGAGGCAAAGGATGCAACTTTAATTGCTAAGTATGTAGCCGGTCTTATTTCTACATTCCCAGTAGAAGAGTAATAATTGTTTATTTGTAGAGGAGATATAGAAGTATGAAATTAAAGAGAGTTTTAAGTGTGTGCTTGGCAGCTGCTACAGTAGCAACTTGCTCATCTGTTGTTTCAGCAGCAGATAATGGCTTTGCAGTTCGCACACCTATTAATTTAGCAACAGGCGAAGAAGTTACAGATACTTTAACAGCTGGTGATGTTCTCGCTATTCCTGTAGATGTATTTTCATCAACAGGTGGTATTGATTCACTTACATTTGATGTAAACTTTACAGATGTTTTAAGTATCGGTTATGCTGATACTGACCTTTCAGATGACCAGTATGCTAATCTTGAAAGTTTAGGTGAAATCATTACTGAAGATGACGGTACAGATGTTGTTGTAAAGAATATTTACAAGGCTGGTCGTAAGAAGACATATCCAGGTTCTTGGACAATTAATCCTAACTATGTTAAGGATGGCGTTAGATGTGTAAGAGCCGTTTGGGCTAATGCATTAACTATTAGCACTACTGACGATCCAGAAGCATATATCGTTTGTTCAGTAACAAAGGACGTTACTGCTGATGAATTAAATACAGCACTTACTGGTTCATCTAGTGAAGTTATTTCTTTCAGTGATATTGATGGTAACATGGAAGACCATGCTCTTAAGGCTGCCCCAGCAAAGATTAACGCTACTCAGGGTGCTTTCAAGGTTGTTCTTGATGCTGATGCACTTCCAGCAGGTAACTGGGTACAGGGCTTATATGCTCAGGTAGGTTCTACTAAGCAGGAAATTACAGCTTGTGTACATGCTGATGGTACTACAACTTATGAATTCCCAGTAAGAGTTAACTCTGCAACTGGTGCAACTAATGCTATTGATGTTGATATTTATGCAACTACTACTGCTGATGAAGCTGGTGCAACTACTTCTACTGACAAGAAGATTGGTTCAATCAACCTTACTATGGACGGTACAGTAACTAGCTACACTACAGTTGATGGTACAATAGCTAAATAATATAAGGAGGTAGATTGATAATGAAAAAGTACGAAAAACCAGAAATTAAAATCGCTTCCTTTGATAGCGAAAATGTAGTTTCTACAAGTGCAGGTGTAAACCTTACTAAGTTCAACACTACAAACAAGTATACATCTATCGAATTCTAATAAATTGAATTTTGATGAAACTTTAATAAAGAGCCTAATTTATTTAGGCTCTTTTCTTATATTAATATTGAATCGGAAAGATAAATTAGGAGGTATAATATGAAAAAGTTATTGGCTGTTTTTATGGCTGTTATGGCTCTTAGTGTAAATGCTTTTGCAGCAACAGAGGTAAATGTTGTTGTGGATAAAACCCCAGTAGAACAAAAGGGCGTTATTGTAGATAATAGAACTCTTGTGCCTGTTCGTGGCGTGTTTGAAAAAATGGGATATACTGCTGAATATGATGCTGAAACAAAGACTGCTACTCTCAAAAAGGGTAGTGATGTTTTAAAGTTTACAGCAGGAGAAAACTATTTTACATACAATGATAAGAAAATAGAAACAGAAGTACCTCAGCAGATTATTGAGGGCAGATTTATGTTGCCTTTAAGAGCTATCGAAAGTGTAGAATTTGTTGGTATTAAGTGGGACGGCGAAACAAAGACTGCAAGTATTACACACCCATTCTCTGTTGTGCCAATTACAGTAGAGGAAGCTGACAAAATGCTTAGTGGCGATGCTACAGATATAAATTTAGACTAATTTAGAGAGCCTATCATTTGATAGGTTCTTTTTTGTTGAGAAAAAGGTAAAAGTATGATATAATTCCCAAAGCAAGAGGGACTTCAGCAGTTATACCCCAGTCTTTTATATGTTTAAAAGGTGTGATGCTTATGAAATAAGTGTTATGAATTTAAAATGTATGAAAGGGGGAGTATGTATGCAGGACTTAGAAATAGTTTTATTACTGTTACTATTGATAGTTTATTACATAAAAAAATAACTGCCCCGACCGGAAATCTGTGGCAGTTATTTTGCAACAATTTTTGAGTAAGGGGTAACAACTGAGGTTGCTCCCTCTTGTGTTTTAATAATAACACTTTGGGATATATAAGTCAAGAGCCGGAAAAGGCTCTTTTTTAGTATAAAAATAACTGCCCCAGTACTGCAAACCTTGGCAGTTATTTTAATAACGAAATGTTAAGGGGTAACAACAGATGTTGCTCC
>OLPI01003414.1_pt1 | contig 11320 bp, 7 predicted proteins | sample 1672361 | NCBI WGS metagenome assembly OLPI01 (sample SAMEA3136675, study PRJEB25190) | human gut metagenome
CCTTACCCTGCTCAGAACTGGAGAACAAATATGAACAGAGTAAAGCGCGTATTGGTTTGCTGCTTGCTTGTCGTGTTGTGCCTTGGAATGGTTTCTTTTGTCCCAGCATATGCTGAAACAGAATTATTCACCATTAAGGATAAAAGCGGAAACTGTTACGTTCCCGTAGCCACGGATATTAATGTTAAAGATACGCTCGGAGTAGACAAGGTATATTGTCTCTGGGTTCCTGAAGAGACAGGGGCATTAACGATTGAAACTTCTAACTTCAGCCGTGCTCAGTGCTTTTGCGCAACATCTCCGCTAACGTGTACGGAAGAAAGCGGAAAAATGATCGTATCAGTCGGCAGCGGGCACGACCCGAATAGCTGTTTGGCTGGCGTGGCTGATACCTACCCTGGTGCGGATGCTTATATTGACGAAGCGTCTGCTGTAGAGAAAATCTGTGTTGAGCTTGTTGGAGAGACAACGGTTGATATACTTATTCAGCGGGGCGGGAAAAATCCTCAAGATGATGTTACACCACCTGTGATTACATTGGCCGATAACGGCGTAGAACGTACAAGCGATGCTACCGCCACCATCAGGTTTACCTCCAGCGAAGCTGGTACGGTTTACTATTCACTCGTTTCTGCCGATGCTGTGGACACGTCCGCCACTGGTACGACGATGGTCAGCGGCGATAATACATTGGATATTGTCGGACTGACTACTGGAGAGGCGAAGGTTTATATTAAGGCAAAAGACGCTTCGGGGAATGTTACCGAGTCCGTTCTGGAAGTTACGGTTCCGGCCTATGTGCCTACGTATGAGGTCCTATTAACATCGATTACTCCTGCAATGTATAATCAAGGATATCGCTATGTCAGTGCGACAGCGGCCGGACTTCCGTTAAAGTCAAATGATGATCCATACATGTGCATATATAAGGGAGCACAGGCAGGACAAACGGTCAAGGTCACGCTTCTCATTCCGGAGGCCGATAAGGAACTCGAATCGATTTCCCTGACTACGAATGACGGGAATAATACGCCGATCGACGTGACAGTTGACGGCACAGAGAACAGTTTCAGCTTTACCATGCCGGCGGCCAATGTACGTGTAGATAGTTTTACCATCAAAGACTCCGTTGTAGTAAGGTATAACTTGAAAGCAGACGTTTCCCTGCTGTACGAAAATCTCGAAGATTTAGCCGGAAATCGCCAAGGCACAGTGACCTTCACCGATGCCGACAGAGTAACGCTGGTGCAGGCCAAGCCTCGTCAGCAGGTAACCGTGACCGCCGATCCGAAACCGTATACGGCGGGTGATATGTTCAAGCGGGAATTTGTGCGCTGGAAAGTCATTGATGGCATCGAGGTCAGTCCCGAGGATCAGATGAAACCGTCCTTCACTTTTGAGATGCCGGAAAACGATGTCTATTTGTTTGCGGAATTCAAAAATGTCGGAACGGAGATCACCTGGGGCACAAGAATCGACAATGTCATCGGCAATGTGACGAGAGTTAGTCTGTCAGGAGTTGCCAGCGAGAGAAGCCCCTTTACTTTTGCCGAAGGTGCAGAGTTGGGTGCTGTCCCGTTGGGAGAGGACTGGTGGTACCGGTACGAGTTCACCGGCTGGACAGTGACACGCGATGAAGAGGTATTGACAGATGTAGATACTTCTCAGTTAGTTAGTGACGACCGTCCCGAAGGGACTTTCGGCTATGCGACATGGGCGCACTTTAGTGTGAGCGGCAAGAAAATGACTGTCATGGCCAACTTCCATGAGCGTACTTTCGCCGGTGTGACCGTCGAAGCCAGCCCCGCCACCATGGGCAGTGCTGCCGTCTCTGTGGGCGGCGACCCCACCACAAACATCCCTGTGGTCTACGAGGGACAGACCGTCACCCTGACCGCCACACCCGGCGAACGCTATATGCTGAAAGGCTGGGAGGTCAAGGATGCCGATAACAAGGATGTGACATACAAGGTTGCGGAGGATGTTGTCAACGTTGCCACCTTCACCATGCCTGCCACCGGCAAGGACATCACCGCAAAGGCGATCTTTGAAGTCGATCCCAACAATGCCAGCACCGCCTGCGTGCTGGAGGATGTGGAACTGGCCATCCCCAGCGCCACGGTATCGAGAGAGGGCAGTAAAATTACGATCACCCTGCCCGCCGGTACGGACACCAGCAAGCTTGCTGATGCCATGCTGAAGTTCACCGTTTCCAAGTATGCGGATATCATTCGGGCCGGTGATGATGCGGCGTGGCCCGCCGCGGGTAAGGCCTGCGGCATGGAGCTGGATAAGGCCGTCACCTTCACCGTCCGCTCTGAAAAGAACCTGATCGGCAAGGATGAAACTGCCAAAGCGGACTACAAGGTGACCATCACCGTGGCCAAGAGCTCCGCGAAGGACATCACCGCCGTCAAGCTGTTGAACGCCGATAAGTCCGTGATCGCTGAGGGCAAGCTCAGCGGTACGACGTGGACGATCACGCTGCCCTCCAATACGGACAAGACCCTGATCAACAAGATCGGCTCTGCGCCGGATGTTTACATGCAGGTGCTTCACACCGGTGTATCCGTCAAGCAGGAGGAAGGCTGGAACGATGCGGATGGCGCACCCTATTGGAATAGCGGTGACGCGATGTGCGGCATCAGTGTCAATACCAGCAAGACGTTCACGGTGACCGCCGAGGATAGCAGTACCAAGACCTACACGGTGGAGATCAAGTACACCGCCCCCAATGCCCCCACCCTGTCCAACGGCTCCGCCACCCGCACCAGCAAGACCGGTGCAGCCGTGAAGTTTACCTCCAGCGAGGCGGGCAACTACTTCTATAAGGTGGTGGATCACGGTGCGGCAGTGCCCACGGTGGATACCAGCAAGAGCGGCACATCTGCCGTCAAGGGTGAGAACACTATCACCCTCAGCAATCTGGGCGATGGCGCCCGTGACATCTACATCGTTGTTGTGGGTGCAGCCGGAGGCGAGAGCACTGCCCTGAAGGTAGAGATCCCCGCCTACGGCAGCGGCAGCGAAACACCGGACACCGGTAAGTTTACCATCACTATTAACGCACCCAAGGGCGGCACCATTACCACCAACCGCACCAAGGCGGATAAGGGCGATGAGATCATCGTCACTGTGAAGCCTGACAGCGGCTATCAGATGGTGGAGGGTTCCCTGACCTATTCGCTGGCGGTGGCAGGTGGTGAAACGGTCAAGATCACAGGCAACCGCTTTACCATGCCTGCAGGCAATGTGACCATCACCTGCAAGTGGGAGACGGCCACCACGACGGCCAAGGGCATCACCAGCTTCTCCATCAACGGTGTGGCCGGCGCGGTGAACAACACCACCAATACCATTACCATCACACTGCCCCGCGGCACAGATGTGACGAAGCTGACCCCGGTTATCGCCACAAACGGTGTCAAGTCCCTGACACCTGGCAGCGGTGAAACGGTGGACTTCACCAATGCCGTGACCTACACCGCCGCCATGGAGGATGGCAGCAGCAAAACCTATACTGTCACGGTCTACGTGGACAAGGGGACGCTGGCCGATCAGTTCTGGGACAAGCTGACGGACTTTGCCACCCAAGTTCCCTGGTGGGAGTATGCAAAGCATCAGCAAAGCACCAGCAAGTATCCCAAGTATTGGTAAGTAGTTTTCTCTACGCAAGGGAGGCTGTCGGCAACGCCGGCAGCCTCCTTCTTATTTTCCATCCTTCGCTGCTACGAACCAGCGGCCTTTTTCAAACCAGAGATAACTCTCCCTGCCCCGTATGCGGCAGGTATATCTCTCTCCCACGCCGCCTACACTTTGGCAGGCTGCGCGGCGCACGTCCAGTATCTTGTCGATATGATATCTGCGTATTTCGTCAAACTCGATCTCGATAGGACGCATCTTCCCGTTGGCGTCAAAATGCACCGTCACCGGCACATACTTCTTTTCAAGTTCCATGGATATTCCCCCTATCCTGCGAAGTAGCCTATCGGATGCACGGTATGGTCATCCTTGGGATTGATGCAGCCCAATGCCGGGTCAGACATGGTGATGGCGCGGCGCACACTCATATAGCCATATCGCTGCCGCAGCCTGTCCACGGTCACGTCAATCTGCTCCCAAGCACTTCGACGCCTATCGTTATCAAAAAGCGATGTTTGTATACCAATGGTCGCATCTACCAGATCAGCCCCTCGCACACCGATGCTGCGTATCGGCGCTATCCATGAATAGCTGCGACGGAACAAGTCGAACGCCACTTCTGCGATCTCCGCACTGGAGCAGGTGGGAACTGCCAGTTTCTTTTGCCTACAGTACCAATGCAGCTCCGTATCCCGGACAGCAACTTCGACCACCGTACACTTTGATGCCAGCTCCCGCATTCTGCAGGCGACGCTTTCCGCCAACAGATACAGCATGAGACGCACATCATCGTCGTTGACCAGATCGCGCGGCGTGGTGGCGCTGTTGCCTACCGATTTTATGGCGCGGATATGATCACTGCGCTGCACAGGCGATACATCAAGCCCGTTGGCAAAGGTGTGCAGCACCAGCCCCATTTTCCCCAGCTTGTATTCCAAAAGCTTCGGCGACGCCTCGGCAAGCTGCCCGATGGTATAAATCCCAACACCACGCAGCTTGCGCTCTGTGGCAGGACCAACATAGAGCAGATCGGATGCTGGCAGCGGATAGACAATTTCTTTATAGTTATCCCGCTCGATACGGGTGATGGCGTCCGGCTTTTTATAGTCACTACCCAGCTTCGCCGTGATCTTATTGTCGGAAACGCCGATGCTGGCGGTGATCCCCAACTCAAACTTGATCCGCTCGCTGATCTCTTCAGCAATACTCACGGCCGAACCGAACAGACCGACGCTGCCGGTCACATCCAACCAGCTTTCATCAAGGCCAAACGGTTCGATCTGGTCGGTGTATTTCTCGTAAATCTCGCGAGCCATCTTACTGAATCGGATATACTCCCTCATATCGGCAGGCAGCACCACCAGATCGGGGCAAAGCTGCTTCGCCTGCCAGATGGCCATGCCGGTTTTGACGCCACGTGGCTTTGCTACATAGTTGGCAGTAAGGACGATTCCGTGACGGGCTTCTGGATCACCGCAGACTGCCACCGGCTTTTGACGCAGTTCAGGGCGCCGCTGACATTCCACAGATGCATAGTCGGGTAAGGGGAGAACATTACTGCTCGCCCCTCCCCTAAGAACCGTACGTGATGGTTTCCCATCATACGGCTCAAGCCTTTCAAAGCCTATTGCTGCCGCAATAAGCCGGCTGAAAAGGTTGGAATGTGTGAATCTTCAAATGACAGTTAGGATGAACCAGAAAATTGGTCGTCTGGGTACCGTTCCTGTATTTATGGCATTGGCCACCTGTTTCCAAAGTCAGCTTTCCCCCGCACAGGGCGCATAGACCTTTTTGCTGGTTGAACAGCCTCCTAAGCGTTTTGTTGCCCGCTACGCTGACCCGCATCTTCTCTGTTTCCCTTTCTTCCAAATACAGCTGCCATTCTTCATCGTAGGGATTTGCCTTATCCCGGATTGCAGGAAACCGTGCGATTTTAGTGTCTGACGCATATTCCAGAGCATAGTATCCCGTAGTTCCGTCCTCCCGTTTCCATTGACAGGAGAAAGTCCAGTTGCGGCGATAGATGCGGTGGAAGTATCGCTTTGCAATCCATCTGGCGCCTTTATTATGGTGCCTGCGTTTTGCCCATCTCCAGAGCGCGAAGAAAATCTGAGCATCTATGTATTGGAACGTTTTCGAGGAAACATTGAAACGATGGAAATTTACCCAACCCCGAATAACGGGATTCAGCCGCATAATCAAGTCTTGCTGTGAGGCGGCTTTATTTTGGCGTATGATGCCCCTGACTTTCGCAAGGAAGGATTTGATTCCCGCCTTGGAGGGTCGAATCAACAGTTTGCCATTATATTTCCTCACGTTGCAGCCAAGAAAATCGAATCCCTCGTCGATGTGCGTGATGACCGTCTTTTCCTGTGATAAGGTCAGCCCTCTCTCTTGCAGGAAACCTTGAATCATGGGCTTTACTTCATATTCCAGGATGTCCGGGGATACGCCGGTAACGATAAAGTCATCGGCGTATCTTGTGAAATTGACTTTGGGGTTGAATAGCTTCCCGTTCATCCACTTTCGCTGAAAGTGTCCTTTTAGCAACTTTTCCATTCCATCCAGTACCATGTTGCAGATTACAGTTGAGATGGTGCCGCCTTGAGGTGTCCCGGCTTCTGTTTCATGCAGGTGCCCTTGTTCAATGTACCCGCTTTTGAGAAATTGTTTGAGGATACTCTTATCCATGGGAATGTGTTCAAGAATCCAATTGTGGCTGATATTGTCGAAGCATCCTTTTATGTCTCCTTCCAGCACCCACTGAGGGGCGGTGGATATGGCGAGACAATTAAAGCAGTGCTCGATGGCATCTTGCACACATCGCTGCGGACGAAACCCATAGGAGTGCGGGTCTGCTGTCGTTTCGGCGATTGGTTCCAGCGCCAGACGGTACAGTGTCTGCATGGCTCTGTCCGTCATTGTCGGGATGCTGAGCGGCCGAAGTTTTCCGTTTTTCTTTGGAATATACACCCGTCTGAGCGGCTGTGCTTTGTAGCCTCGTCTTTTCAGCTTCCCTATGGCTTTGGACTTTCCGCTGGGAGTATCCCATAATTCATGGTCCACGCCGGAAGTTCGCTTACCTTGATTTTCTGTCACTTGTTTTACCGCCAACGCTTTTGCGTAGAACGAGTGCGTCAGCGTCCACTGCAAGGCTTTCACCTTGCCCCATTTCTTTTCCTTTACAGCCTTTGCAATACGCATTTGCAGTTTCTTCACACTGCGCTCTGCGGCCTTGAAATCTATCTCCTGCCAGCTTTGCGCGGTGCGGGGAGTCGCACACAGTTGTCTGTTCATCTGCCTTACTCCTTTCAGAAATTTTTCAAATTCTCTTGCAAAGAAAGACCAGGCGGAAGTCTGCTCACTTTCGGGTGAAGTGATGTTTCAACTCCTATCCCGGCCATTACAGTCGGGCATTCGCTTTCTCCGCCGCTCCTTTACCTCCACACCCCATCGGCTTTCCTTACGGTCAGCGTTCCGCTTTGGCGGAGGGTATAGAGGCTTACCACGTTTCCCTGGATTGACGCTGACAACTTAGGCTCTGCCTTTTCGCCGGAAGCCCTCTGAACCGTGTGTTCCATGCTTTCAGGAGAACAACTCGACTTCATTCCCGTTTTGGGTCAGGCCTGTCAGCAGCTTTGGCCTGTTCATGATAACGACGTTTATCAGCAGTTCAGTTTTCTTAGCCATATTGCCCCAGCCAGCTCCCTGGCCGCCTTGCTGCTGGCAGCCTTGCCGTCCCCTCACGGTTTCAGCTTCATCCTTTGATGATAGGGCTACTGTGTCTCGCTCCGTTTCCTCATAACCGTTGCCAGTTACTTTGTGAGCGATAGGCTCCGCTGACGGTACAGCGGGTTCTCTCATGCCGGAGAACAGTCAATCCAGTGACTTCGTGTCACACAAATGCGTTCATGTCTACGTGTAGAATATTCCGTCCCATCTATCCGTCCTCCTCCCAGTTTTCTTAACCACCATAATAGAACATAAGTTCTATATACGCAAGAGGTAAATACTGTCGGCACAGCTCATGACTGTCATTTTGACGACACAAAATATAGGAGGCATGTCTGTACAGTTCTTACAGCGGTTGTGTGGTGATGGACATGTGCTCAGAGATAATGTCAGGTCTGCAAGGAAAAATTCTATGCTTTATACAAAAGCCTTACCCCAAAACGGCACCGTTTAAAAATCTTCAATTCTTATCAAAATGCGGAGAACCTATCGGCGATTCCGGCTCCCGCGTTGTATCCGGCACGATTCTACGAGAGAAACGCCTCGCATCTGCGGCAGTCATTATCCGGAAGCAACGATGCCCTTTGACGCGCTTTTTAGTTGCAGAAACAACAAAAAGCGGTCGGAAATTGTGCAAAAAAACATTGCCTGTCACCAGAAACTTTGGTACTATGAGAATGAAAAAGTGTCGATTGTTGGTAAGTGTCCCGCCGAGAGGAGATATCCTATGAACGTGACCGTTGCGGATTGCCTGAAACTTCCCACGCTGCGTGAAGCACAGTTGATTGCCGGAGCAAAAGGAACAGATCGCGCGGTATCCTCTGTCAGTGTGCTGGAGTGGCCGGAAACAAAACTGTTGTCCAACGAGCTAATTATCGGAAATGAGCTGATCATATCTGCTCTTGTGACCATTAAAGATGACGTTGCCCGCCAGTGCAGTGTTTTGCGGCACTTGCGAAACATGGGCGCAGCAGGGCTTGTCCTGTTTTATGTTGGGGTCTTCATCCCTCGGATTGATGAGGCACTGATCGCAGTTGCGGATGAGATTAACCTCCCGCTGATTGCCATGCCCTTTGGACGCATGGACTTTCGGTATTCTGATGTAATAACAGATGTGGTGGAATATATTCACAACCGACGGATGCACGAAAATTATTATGCCACCGAGCTGATGAACAGCATTGCCCTTCTGGAGCCGCAGCAGAGAAATATTAACACCGCCCTGCGGCTGCTTTCTGACCGCTTGCACTGCACACTGCTGCTGACGAACCGGTATTTGGACCGGCGCGGCGCAGCGGTTTCTAATCAATGGGACTTCCATGCTCTGCTGCAAGCATTGCGGCAGCGGCGAGAGCCAACAACCCGGCAGATGACAACGATGAAGATGGACGGGAGATGCTTCAAGCTTTGGGATGTTCCAGTTCTGTCCAAAACACATCGCGGGATGCACCTGTTGGTGATGGACGAGTTTGACTATATGGAGGATGAGAAGCTGCGGCAGGCCGTGGATGTGGTGGCACTATTTTTGAACATCTGGGACAAAGGCACCTGCTACGATGGCACAGATGCGTTGATCGAGGCCATATTAACGGATGACCCCGCTAAAATGAGAAAGTTGGCGCAGCAGATGTGCATTTCCATAGGCACCGTCAATACTATGTGGGTCTTACAGGTTTCGGATATCCAGACCAGTCAGGAATTGACGGCCAGCCAAAAGCTGGACATTATCCTAAAGTTGAAGGTATATCTACAGGATCATCATAAGGTTGTCATTGTGGATAGCTATGGTGCCTCTATTGTTGCCTTGACTGACGGGATGCTGTTCGAGGAAAACATGCGTGAGCTGGGCGAGCACTTTGTTTCACTACTTGAAAAGAAAGGATATGCTGCGCACGGCTGCGTCTTCGACGATCTTGAGAACACCTCGCAGGCCCGCGATGCATATAACCGGATGATACGCTGCTTTGCAGAGCTCTGCGCTGTATATCCGCGGCGCAAGATCTATTCAGACAGTGATGTGCGCTATGTGCAATCATGTATCGACTACGTGAAGCAAGGAGAAGAATCAGTAGCGAGCTGTCTGCTGCCGATTCGAAAGCTGAAGGATACCGCAGACGGGGACATTCTGATAGAAACGCTATGTACCTATCTTTTGGACGCAGAATCTAATACGCAAAGCACGGGGGAGCTGTTATATATTCACAAGAATACCGTACACTACCGGCTTAATAAGATACGGAGTGTTTTGCGGTGTGATCTGGTGCAAATGCCCGCGACCCTCGCCGTATATGAGGCGGCGACGGTCTATCGCATCCTAAAGGAGCTTTAGTCGTTTTCCACAATCCAATTGAGCAAACTTCACAAAGAGAGACCGCATATGCGGTCTCTCTTTGTTTTCGCGGCCAACAAAACGGGAGAATCCTTGGTTTGCCACCCGATGACCGCCGAAGGCAGAATCTATATAATCTTATCACAGGACGGATATCGTTCTCAAAAAAATAAAAACGGAGGAACACAACATGGCAAAGCGAATTCTAAAGGAAGAACAGCTCATTGATGTCATTTGGGGCGCGACCTTAATGGGCGGCGGCGGCGGTGGCGCCATGGTAGGTGGCACAGATCTGCTGGACACCTACAAGAAGCTCCATCCGGAAAAGCCGGTGGAGCTGACGCTTTTGGAAACCTGCGACATGGATCCGGAGGCTTACGGCGCTGTTACCGCCGGTATGGGTGCGCCCACCGTGCTGAAAAATGTCGACTTCTCGCAGTATGCGGTCAACGCCTTCAATGCATTGAAGGAGATGGGCACCAAGATGGATCCTCCCCGTAAGCTGGAATACTCTGTTCCGGTGGAGCTGGGCGGCTTTAACACCTTCTGCCCCATGCTGATCTCCCTGCTCAACGACATTCCCTTTATCGACTGTGACGGCGCGGGCCGTGCGGTGCCTGCGCTGGACACCCTGCTGCTGCATATCAACGGGCTGGATACATCTCCTTTGGCAATGGCGGACGGCAAAAACAACAAGGTTACCATCGAACTGAATGACGCCAAGGACGCGCCCATGGGCGAGGAGATCGGACGCTGGATCTGCACCGCCTTTGGTCAGATCGCCGGTCTCTCCGGTTGGATGGTTCGGAAGAGTGACATCGAGGAGTCCCTGCCCTGCGGCACTGTGACCTTGTGTGAGAAGATCGGTCATGAGCTGCGCAGGTGTGCAAAGGACGGCTCTAACGCCTTTGAGGCCCTTGCACAGGCTGGGATTGAATGCCGTTTCCTGACGCGCGGCAAGGTCGTCAAGCAGGAGAATCTGCAGGCCAAGGGCTTTGACTACGGCAAGGTGTATGTTGAGGGCGCGGACGGCCAGTGGATCATCTACTTCCAGAACGAGAACCTGCTGGTGGAGCATGAGGGTAAGCCTATTATGACGGTGCCTGATATCACCTGCTACTACAACGCCGCTACTGGCGAGCCTCTGACCAACGCCGATATCACAGAGGGTATGGAGATCTGCCTGGGTGCCATCAAGGCTCCCGATGCATGGTGGAAGAATCCCAATATGTTTGACGTTTGGAAGCCCTTCCTGTCCAATGTCGGCTATGAGGGCGGCAACATCCCGTTCACCAAGTAAATTTGACCGCATTACCATATATCTCCGAGAGGGACAGGGCTCGTCCCTGCCCCTCTCGGTGTTTTGGTGACCAATCGCATTCCCCATCCAAGATTATTTCGGAGAGGAGAATAACAACATGGAAGAAAACAAGACGACTGTAACAGAAACCAAGCAGGAGGATAAGGGCTTATCCCAGATCCAACCCAACGAAAAACGCTCTTGGTGGAGTATCGCTTTCATTTGGGTGGGTACCATGATCTGTATCCCCATGCTGATGGTCGGCGGCATCTTCGGCAGCGTGCTGACGATGAGCTCCATCTTTTGGGCCACCCTCA
>OLPI01003418.1_pt1 | contig 11315 bp, 10 predicted proteins | sample 1672361 | NCBI WGS metagenome assembly OLPI01 (sample SAMEA3136675, study PRJEB25190) | human gut metagenome
ACAGATATGGGCGTTAATATGGCCGGTAACTGCATCGTTGATGATGAAGTCTGCAAGGAAGCTGCACGTCAGGAGATCATCCGCAGATATTATAAGAGCATGGAAGCTCTGGTTCGCGGAACAGGCCGCGAAGAAGAAGTTTATAAGATTGAGCTTCTGCTGAAACAGGCTCATGTGACCATCGAAGAACGCAAGGTGGTTCCTGCTGCGTTGAAACGCGAAGAAGAAACAGGTGCACCTGCTGCTGCCCTGGAACTTCCTGACGGACGTATTGTTACAGGTAAGACTTCTGAACTTCTCGGGGCATCCTCAGCACTGCTTCTGAATGCACTGAAAGAACTGGCAGGAATTGAGCATGACAAACATGTTATCTCTCCGGAAGCATTAAGACCGATTCAGGCACTCAAAACAGAATATCTCGGAAGCAAAAACCCAAGACTTCACTCTGATGAGACTCTGATCGCACTTTCCATCAGTGCCGCAGATAATGAAGATGCGAAGCTAGCCCTGCAGCAGATTCCGAAATTAAAAGGCTGCCAGGTTCATACTTCCGTACTTCTGTCTCAGGTGGATATCCTGGAATTCCGTAAGCTGGGTGTTGAACTTACCTGTGAGCCGAAATCTGAGCATGCTAAGAAACTGCAGAAATAATTTCTGAAATGGTTTTCAAATAGCAACAGAAAACTCTGAAAATCCACAATATCTATATAATGATACAAGAAAGAATCCTGCCTGAACATATGACAGTTTCATATGAACAGGCAGGAATTTTTTATTTCTCTATAATCTCAATCGCTCTGTCCGGATAATTGGTAATGACTGCTTCTGCACCTGCGTCTTTTACCAGCTGGATGTGTTCTGGTTTGTTGGCAGTCCATACGTGCATTTTCAGTCCGGCACGTTTGACTTCTTTTATGAACTGTGGGTATTTCAGGTGATAAACTGCAGGGTGTACGGCGTTGATTCCGAGATTTTTGGCGTACATGGCTGGATTTACCCATCCGTCACTGAAAAGGATTCCGGTCTGTACATGGTCATTCAGCTGTTTTAACTGTAACAGGCTGTAATGGTTAAAGGAGGAATAGATCAGCTGGTCTTCCATGTTCATTTCTTTTACCAGTTTCAGAATCTTCTCTTCCATTCCCGGATAGAAGCAGATGCTGTTCTTTAGTTCAATGTTTATCATCATGTCTGTGGTGCGCATGAGCTCCAGTACTTCTGCCAGAGTTGGAATGTGATAAATTCCTGATGGTTCTGCGGGTGTACTGACTTTTAATTCTTTCAATTGAGCCAGTGTCATATCTTTGATCAGTCCGGTTCCGTCTGTGACGCGGTCTACGTTTTCGTCGTGCATAACGATGAGTTCGCCGTCTGCGGAAGTATGTACATCCATTTCGATTCCGTCTGCGCCCTGTCTGATGGCAAGTTCAAATGCTTCCAGAGTGTTCTCCGGTCTGTATCCGCTGGCACCCCTGTGTGCCCATACTTTTGTTGTTCTCTTTGTTGTTTCTGTCATTTCCATATGCCTCTCTTATATAAAATTCATTTACAATACTCCCCCAATAATATATTTCACCTTTTCCATCTCCGCTTTTTTGCAAAATACCCGGACAGCCAGGCTGTCATATTGGGGAAATTACCGTAAATCTTCATAAACAGGGAACCGCATACGCAGCCCCCTGTCCTCATTTAAGTATAAATATTTTTCCTGTGAATGATTATAACACTTCTCAATGTACTGTTATCAATATTTTTATTCATTCAACAAGTTATAATCTTCGATGGATTTGTTCATATCAGAGGCCATTTTGCTCACCGCATCCTCTGCAGATTCTTTTCCGTTGAGCATATTCTCAATCTCTGTTTCTACAATCGCACGTGCTTCCGGGAATACACTGAGAAGTGCACCTGCATATTCCGGTGCAGAATCATGAAGCTGGTCAATGGCTGTCTGGAACTGTGGGTATTTTGCAATGTTGTCTTTGAATACCTGCTCGTCATGTGCTGCTGTTGTTACAGGGAAGTATCCTGTCTGTGCATTCCAGTATGCCTGTGATTCCGCAGATACCAGATATTTTACAAATTCCCATGTAGCTGCTTTCTTTGCATCATCCTGGTTGTCAAGCATCCAGAGAGAAGCACCACCGATGGATACACCACCTTTATCATCATCTGTAATGGATGGGAAGTATGCGGTACCTACTTCAAAGGAACCGTTTACATCCTGCAGAATCTGTTTCAGGGACGCTGTGGAACCTAATGTCATAGCTGCTTTTCCGGAAGAGAAATCTGCAAGTCCGGAATCTCCGCCTCTTCCTACGTTTGGTGCATAGCCTGCGTCATAAAGTTTCTTCCACTCATTAAGAATATTCAGTGCACCTCCGTTTTCATCGAATGCAACCTTTGTAGCTGCTGCCTCACGTCCGTTTCCGTTATCTACATATGGCAGACCCTGTTTGCACATAAACTCTTCGAAAAACCATCCATAGATTCCCATGGATAATGCTTCTCCCGCACCGCCTTTGTTTACAAGGTCATCTGCAACCTCTGCGATTCCCTCAAGGCTTGTAGGTACCTCTGTCACACCTGCTTTGTCAAACATATCCTTGTTGTAATAAAGAATCGGTGTAGAGGAGTTAAATGGCATGGAATATAATTTATCATCTACTGTATAATAAGCTGTGATATTTGGTTCCAGATCAGATACATCATATCCTTCGCTGTCAATCATGTCCTGCATTGGGATCACCCATCCGGAATCGATCATGAAACGGGTTCCGATATCATAAATCTGCACCAGATCAGCTCCCATATTTCCAAGCTGGGCACTCTTTAACTTATTGATCTCATCGTCATATTCTCCCTGATACTGAGAATCCACTTTAATTCCATATTCATTTTCTTCATTAAATTTATTCACCAGATAGTCCAGTGCTTCCCCGTTGACACCGCCCATTGCGTGCCAGAATGAAATCGTTGTTCCCTCCGGAATGTCTGCCTTTTTCTCTGCTGCCATGCAGGTAGTTGGAAGAATTGTGCTGAATACTGTTGCTGCTGTTAATAATACTGCGAGTTTACGCTTCATAACTTACCTCTTTCTTTTCATGTTGTTTGTTTTTGTTTTCTCTATTTCTCAGCCTTTTACGGCACCTGAGAACATACCTCGGATCAGCTGCTTCTGTCCTGCAATGAATATGGAAATGGACGGAAGGATAATCAGTACTACGCCTGCGATCATCAATGTAATAGACTGGGAGTCTACGCTGTCCAGCATACCGATACCGATCTGTACAGTACGCATCTTGTCTGATCCTGTCACAAGTAATGGCCACATGTACATATTCCATGCATTAATAAATGTGTACACTGCCATAGCTCCCATTGCTGATTTTGTCAGCGGCATCAGAATCTGCCAGATAAATCGCAGATTGGAGCAGCCGTCAATCTTCGCTGATTCATACAGCGAAATCGGAAATGTAAGATAAAACTGTCTGAACAGAAAGATTCCCATTGCAGATGTGAGATAGGGCACGATCAGTACCTGATAGGAATCCAGCCAGTTCCATCCGCTGACTGTCAGGTAATTGGAAATAATCGTTGCCTCTCCCGGAATCATCATAGTTGCCATCACCAGCATAAACAGCACATTTTTTCCTTTGAAGTCCAGGAAGGAAAAGGAAAATGCTGCCAGTGAACAGGAAATGATCTGTCCGAAAGTGATGAGACCTGCTACCAGGAAAGAGTTTACTACAAAACGAACCAGTGGAACCTTCTGCAGTGCCTGTCGGAAATTCTCCAATGTCGGATGTTTGGGCAGGATATTCATATCCAGAGTAAAAAGTTCACCGGATGGCATAAATGCAATACTTACTGCATATAAAAGAGGCAGAAGAACAATTAATGCCACGACAATATTTAAGACAATGTGTCCGGCAGTTCTGGCCGCTCTTTTATATTTCTGCTGCGCCAGCATTTTTGCTTTTACTTCCTGAAACCTCTGGCGTTCCAGATCCATCTGTTTTTCTTTTTCAGCAGTGATGCTGCCTAACTGTGACATTAATATTTCACTCCTTTTTTCTCAATTTTAAACATTACCAGAGTAAGTACCAGCACGATCAGGAAAAGTACCACTGACTGGGCTGCTGCACTTCCGAAACGATAGTTAAAGAAGGCATCTCTGTAAATGGAATACACGATCAGGTTTGTGGATTCTCCGGGACCACCCTGTGTCAGAATCTTGACCTGTCCGAATGACTGGAATGCCTGAATGATGTTTACCACTAATGTGTAGAACATCATTGGTGCCAGTCCCGGAAGTGTCAGGCGGTAGAATTTCTGGAATGAACTTGCGCCGTCTACGGAAGCTCGTTCATAAATAGTTTCATCAATGTTACTTAATCCTGCTGAAAAATACAGGAAGTTGATTCCACTGTTAAGCCATGCAGTAAGAACTGCTACGCAGATCAGTGCGTATTTCGGATCACTGACCCAGTTGATATCCAGATGAAAAATCTTATTGATGATTCCTACGGATGGATGAAGCATGATCTTGAAGATCATTGCTGCTGAACTGGATGCGATTGCCATTGGCAGTGCATATGCAGTACTGAAAAAACGGATTCCCGGAAATGTTTTGTTGCAGAGGACTGCTGTTGTAAGTCCCAGGATCATACTGACTGCAACTACGATCACAACAAAGATCAGGGTAACTGCCAGACTGTTCCAGAATGAGGATGACTGTAATAATTCTTTGTAGTTGCCAAGTCCTACGAATAGTTTTGCCTGTCCCATCTTATTCGTTTTAAAAAGACTTAAGTATAAAGTCTTAAAAAACGGGTAGAATAAGAAGATTCCAAAGATCAAAAAGCTTGGAAACAGGTATGCGTAGGCACCTGTGTTTTTTAACTTCTTCATGTATTGAACACCTTTCCTGTTTTTATGAGTTTTATATTGAACTTTTGAACAATATCATTGCTTATGAAAACATCCCTTTTCTCAGAGTGATATTCTCCTGAGTTTCCAGATCAAATGCTGAAATGTATGCCATGTCGATCCAGAGTGTTACTTTATCGCCTTTATCAAGCAGACTGTCACCGGAAACTTTTGCACAGCAGTCCTGACCATCGTGATTGAAATGAAGAATTACTTCTGCCCCAAGCAGTTCTCTGGCTGTGACTGTGACTTCCATTTTCCACTCTCCTCTGGTATCTGCTTCTGCGGGTTTTTCCAGAAAATGTTCCGGACGGATTCCGAGTTCAATGTTTCTTCCAACATAGCCCTGACGTTTCAGGATTTTCCATAAGAAATCCGGGATTGGGATGTCTCCGTCGTTCTCTGTACGGAATGTAGGGATTCCTACCTTTTCCATTGCCAGACCTTTGATAAAGTTCATAGATGGAGAACCGATGAATCCTGCAACAAAGCGATTTACTGGGTAAGCATACAGGTTCTGCGGAGTATCTGCCTGCTGTACTGCTCCCTGATTCATCACTACGATCCTGTCTCCCAGAGTCATTGCTTCTGTCTGATCATGAGTGACGTAAATAATGGTGTTCCCAAGTGCTTTGTGAATACCTGCAAGTTCTACTCTCATCTGGGTACGAAGTTTGGCATCCAGATTGGATAATGGCTCATCCATAAGAAGTACTTTCGGCTCACGGATGATAGCATTTCCGATGGCTACTCGCTGACGCTGACCACCTGAAAGATTCTTTGGTCTTTGTTTCAGCAGATTTTCCAGTCCCAGAAGTTCTGCTACATGATGAACCTTTTTATCAATCTCTTTTTTCGGTACTTTTCTTACCTGCAAAGAGAAAGCAATGTTATCGTAAATATTCATCTGTGGATAGAGAGCATAGCTCTGGAAAACCATTGCAAGGTCGCGCTCTTTTGGTTCCAGATAGTTGACCAGTTTGTCTCCGATCCATAATTCACCGTCGCTGATATCTTCCAGTCCTGCAATCATTCGAAGTGTGGTTGACTTTCCGCATCCGGACGGACCAACGAAAACTACCAGTTCTCCTTTTTCTATTTCAAGATTAAAATTCTTTACTGCCTGAAAGCCGTTTTCATAGCTTTTGCAGATGTCTCTTAATATGATTTCCGACATTTGATTTCCTTTCCTCTCCTGCTTTTACGATTAATATTTTTCACTGATATTTTTTTGTCGGGCTGCTTTGGCAATACCTTTTCAGTTATCTTTATGAAAAATATCCGGCAAGCTTCCCCAGTGACTGGCACCGGAAACCATTTTTCCATTCTTCTACACTGGCTTCGCCTGTAAGCACCAGACAACTGTCAATGCCTGCCCGTTTCCCGCATTCCATATCTGTATAGATTCTGTCACCGATAAGCAGGGTCTGTTTCGGAGTGCATCCTGTTTCTTCCAGACAGGCATATACCATTCCGGGTGCAGGTTTGCCGATATATTTCGGTTCTCTGCCAACAGATGCCGTAATCATCCGGCAGATGGAACCGCAGTCCGGTATCATTCCGAAATCAATAGGGCAACGCAGATCCGGATTTGTTGCAAACCAGGGAACTTTTGTCTCTGTGAGCTGTTTACAGACCTGAACCAGTTTCTCATAGGTAAGCTCTGTATCATAAGCGCAAAGTACGCAGTCTACATCATCTCCTGCCTGATCTGTGATGTTCAGACCTGCTTTTCGCAGTTCGCTGCAGTAGGTTTCGGTAGCTGCTACCAGGATTTTTTCGTTTCCGTAATATTTCTTCATGAAATCTCTGGCGTAGGTTCCTGCAGTGATAAATTCCTCTTCCGTAGTTTCAATTCCCCAGTCATGAAACTGCTCTACATAATCACTGGCTGCTTTGGACGAGTTATTTGTCAGAAACCGGAAAATTCCACCGTTTTCTTTTACTGTCTGAAGAAAGTCTGCTGCACCCGGAAGAAGTTCACTTCCCAGAGCAACAGTTCCGTCAATATCCAGAAGAAACAGTTTTTTTTCTTTTATCATTGATGCAAGATTGTTCTGCATATTATTGATATTTCTCTCCTCTTTTTTAACTATATTGCTTTTTATTGTCATTGCACTGTCCACCGACTTTTTGCATTTGACACTGGAGTGTGTTTGAAAAATGCAGATTGCGGAAATGATTTTTCAAATACGCTCTGGCATTATTATAAAAACTTTTTGACATCACCAACAATCTTATTTTGGGCAAATAAATGTTAAATGCGCATAAAAAAATCACGACTGTTCGCCGTGATTTTTTTACATTTTGATTTTATTGCTGTTGTCTTAATTATCTGTTTCGCCTTTGTTTCTGCATTATTCATACATTGGATATGAGTTTTTTTCTCATTTTACTTAGATTTTATTTGTTTAATTTACAGAGATTCCGGTCTTTCTATCTCATAGTTGGACCAGTCATCGACTGTAGTAGATGCAGATGTATCTGCGCTGTCCTGATAGGAGCCTACTGTGATTGTGTAGTCACTGTCACCCTCTACATAAGTTGTTCCGTCTGTACCTACGATGGAGACTGTTTTGCCGTCTGCATCTGTGATGGTTCCTGCGTTTGACAGGGATGTGATGATGCTGTCGCCGGTTACTGTCCATGTAGAATCTTTGTCAATTACTACGTTACAATATCCGTCTCCACCGTTTCCTGCGTTGGATTCGTCATTGACAAACGCACCTTCCAGTGTGCTGCCGTTGGTCATGTAGAAATCAAGGTCACTGATGGAATCCCAGATTACATTTCCTTTCATATCCTGGCTGTCTGCTGTGAAGTTGCAGTCAGATCCGTTGGCACCACTCTGGCCCCACCCACGCTGGTTGTTGTTTCCTGTACACTGCAGGAAGAATTCATTGTCATCATTGTATGTGATGTCTACGTCCTTTAATGTGATAGTACATTCTGTATTTGTTGTATAGAATAAGCCACCATTCTTGGATGTGATCGTTCCACCATCCATCTGGAATGTACTGTTACCTACTTCAGAATCACCGGACATACTCTGATAAAGAATGACTGTCCATGTGGTATCATTCTGTTCATCATCACTCATATTTCCGGTCAGATTGCTGTTATAGAGTCTCAGAGAGTTTAATCCCTCGATGCAGACTGCTTCTGAACCATTTGCTGTCAATTCAGCATTATTGACTGCAATATCTGCTGTACAGTAAACCGCAGGAGAGCCTACCCCGTTAGATGTATAAGTACCTCCGTCCACTACCATTGTTCCACCGCCTCTGTCACTGCGGATTGCCGCGGAGGATTCGCCATTTGTCTCTACATTCAGATCCCAGGCATAGAGCTTGCCGCCACCTGCTGCGTGGATTCCGCCTGAAGTATCCTGCTGTGTGGTGATATCTGTATCTGCTACATATACAGTTCCGTCACCGTATGCAAAGAGTCCTGCACCGCCTTTGCTGTCTGTGGTTACTGTACTGCCTTTGACATATGCAGTTCCGTCTGTGGCAAGAACTGCTGCACCTACACCATAGAAGCTGGAGTTATCACCGCCCTGGCTGTCTGAGGATGTTCTTGAGATTGCGTCATTGCTGAAAGTAACCTCTGCACCATTGGAAACAAGTGCTGCATTTTCGTCTGTTCCTGTAGATTCCAGAGAGGTATCGGAGACTGTTTCATCTGAGCTGTATTCATTTGCTGCATCGTAGCTGTCCACACCGGAAGCCTGACTGCCAGGATCACCCTGTCCACCGCCCATGGACTGGACTGTGATAGTTGCTGCGTTTCCGTCATCATCTAATGTGATAGCCACTACGTCGCCCTCTTTGATATCATCTAATGTAATCTCTTCGGTCTGGCCTGCACCATCTGGTGCCTGGCCGTTACCGTCCGGGGCTTCTCCGTCTGGTTTTTCGCTGTCAGATGCATCTGTCTTTTCTGAATCATCAGTATCTTCCGGTTTTGCATCTGCATTGTCATCGGCATTATCTCCATCCGGTTTCTCCGGAGCTTCTCCACCAGGTGCTCCCTGTCCGCCGCCCATGGACTGTTTCGTAATCACTGTGCTGTCTGTAACTGTGATTTCCTGTTCTTCGCCTGTCAGGTCTAACATAGATGGTGCTTCTCCGTCCGGAGTTCCCTGACCATCACCGTTACCATCTGGAGCTTCGCCTTCTGGTTTTTCCGGAGCTTCTCCGTTCTCTCCGCTCTGAGGCTGTTCACCAGGATGTGCCATTTCTTTTCTGGTTCCTACTGCAATGGTGATTTTTCCATCTTCCACAGATTTTACTTCACCGAGAATTTCATTTTCCTTTGTTTGCTCTGTATCGTCATTCTTTTTTTCAGCATCCTCATCTGATGTTTCTGCTATATCCTCTGTAGTATCACCTGCATCCTGAGTACTTTCTGTCTTGCTCTCTTCTGCAAATACTGTTGCCGTAGAACCCACAGATGTTGCTGTTATCATAACTCCCATGATCATTGCCAGATGTTTATATTTCATAGTAATACCTCTCTGTTTTTTCTATTTTGAATTTTCTCTGTTTCTTTTGTTTTTGTTGATGGTATTACTATATCTGATAAATGTGTTTGATCTATGGTCAGTCTACGAAAAAAATGTGTTCTCCTATAAATAGTACATTTCAGATTTGCGGTGTTTTAACAATGGAAGCTGCTCTCTGATCTGGTCTTCCCGATCCAAATCTATTTCTTCTATTAAAATGCCCTCTTTCTCATCCAACTGTTTCATAACCTTTCCCCATGGATCTGTTACAATAGAATGTCCCCAGGAAATGTATCCTGCCTGTGTATCTCTGGCAGGAGCACATCCAAGCATATATATCTGATTGTCAAGGGCTCTTGCACGAAAAGTCAGTTCCCAGTGTGCCGGACCTGTGGTCATATTAAATGCTGCCGGGACGAAAATCATCCTTGCACCGTCCAGTGCCATTGTGCGGGCAAACTCCGGGAAGCGGATGTCGTAGCAGATCATGACACCCATTTTCCCAAATTCAGTATCAAATACTGTGGCATGATCTCCCGAAGTCAGAGTATCTGATTCTTTAAAGTACTGGCCATTTTTTACATTGATATCAAAGAGATGAGCTTTTCTGTGCTTACCAATCTGTTTTCCATCTCTGTCAAAAATATAAGAAGTGTTGTAAACCTTTCCCACATCATCTGCTTCCGGCATGGAACCTGCGATCAGATAAATATGATACTTTCTGGCATAATCAGACATTGCCTGCCAGGATGGACCACCTTCTTTTTCTGCATAAACTGGAAAATTTTCGGTCTGATACGGACAGCAGAACATCTCCGGAAGAATTACAAAGTCCGGATTTTCCGCCTTTATTTTTTCTATATAAGTGCCGGCAGTACGGATATTTTGTATTTTATCTTTTACTGTAGGCATCTGAATTGCTGCTACTTTCATATGCGTCCTCTCCTTTCTTTTATCTATTATAGCCGAAAAAAATCACATCGCCAATCCTACATTAGAGTTGCTTCCAATATTTTTATATGCTATATTAAAAACAAGCCGAAACATATCTGCTTCTACCAAAGATAAAAATTCTAAATATCCCGGAAACCCCGGAAAAGGAGCATTTCTTTGTTTCAAATCACATATTCTAAAAAGGCTGAAAAATTTTTACGAAAGCAAGATAAAACAACACAGTATCGACTATTTACTGCTATCAGCAAATTACCATTAGAGGGAAATATCAAAAAATTACAAGGTATCTCCGGCTATCGACTTCGTGTTGGAAATTACAGAGTACTATTCGATGTCAATGGATTCGTTGTTGATATCATAGATGTGGGAAATCGCGGACAAATATATAAAGGAGTGTGAGTATCATGTCTAATGTAAAAGAAAGAATTATAGGTGCAGTTACAATTATGAGCGAAGAAGAGGCTGAAAAAGTCTGGAACTTAATTCAGGCATCATTTATTTTGTCCGACGTTGAAGAAATAGAACCAGACCCAGAAGAATTGGAAGCACTACGCCGATATGAAGCTGTCGAGCCTGATTATCAACCATCCATCTCTGCTGAAAATCTGAAAAGAGAACTAGGATTATAATTTAACAACATCCCCCACGCATGAACATTCCTTCCATGTGTGGGGGATATTGATTTTCCGCAGGTAAGTTGCTAAATGCACCTGCATTCAGTTGATTTAATTAATTATTCTTCATAACCATTCGGGTTATTGGACTGCCATCTCCAGGAGTCTGCACACATTTCTTTAATACCGTTTTCGGCTTTCCATCCCAGTTCTCTCTCTGCTTTGGAAGCATCGGAATAGCAGGTTGCGATATCGCCTGGACGACGTGGCTTGATCACATATGGAATTTTAACACCTGTAGCAGCTTC
>OLPI01003419.1_pt1 | contig 11315 bp, 11 predicted proteins | sample 1672361 | NCBI WGS metagenome assembly OLPI01 (sample SAMEA3136675, study PRJEB25190) | human gut metagenome
TTGTAAAAATATGGAATATCAAATACAGTAAGAAAGGATTATACGATGATGCGATATCAAGAGGCTTACAATCGACTGGAACAATATGGACAGACCCATCTGCTTCGTTACTATGATACACTTTCAGCAGCAGAACAGGCAGCGTTGCTGCAACAGATTTCAGAGATGGATTTTTCCGTTCTGGAACGGGCTGCACACGAAGAAGCACCAAAGGGTAAGATTGAACCGTTGGGAGCTTGTACGATTTCGGAGATTGCGGAAAAGCAGGATACCTATCGGAAAATTGGTCTGGAAGCCATCCGCAAGGGCAGTGTAGGGGCTGTTTTGTTGGCAGGCGGTCAGGGCAGCCGGCTGGGCTGTAATGGTCCAAAAGGTGTGTTCCGGATTGGTATCAACAACGACCTGACGATTTTTGAATGTCTGTTCCGGAATCTGATGGATGTGACCGAACAGGCAGGTGTTCCTGTTCCGCTGTTTATCATGACCAGCGAAACCAATGATGCAGAAACCAGAGCATTTTTAGCAGAAAAGCAGTATTTTGGCTATCCGGAATCTTCTGTGCATTTCTTCGTGCAGGAAATGGCTCCGGTTGTGGACAAGGATGGAAAAATTTTGCTGGAAACGAAGAGCAGAATTGCAGTTTCCCCGAATGGAAACGGCGGCTGGTTCTCATCCATGCAGCATGCTGGCTTGCTGAATGTGCTGAAAGAACAGAACATTGAATGGCTGAATGTGTTCGCTGTGGACAACGTTTTGCAGAGAATGGCAGACCCTTGCTTTATCGGGGCAACGATTGCCGCAAACTGCACATCTGGCAGCAAGGTTGTTGCAAAGGCAAGCCCAGATGAAAAGGTTGGTGTGCTGTGTCTGGAAGATGGAAAGCCGTCAATCGTAGAATATTTTGAAATGACCGATGATATGCGGAACTTGCGGGAGGCAGACGGCACATTGACTTATCGGTATGGTGTTATCCTGAATTATCTGTTCCGAGTGGATCAGCTCTGTAAGACGTTGGATTGCAGCTTGCCACTGCATCGAGCATTCAAGAAGGTTGCTTGCCTGACAGCGGATGGCACAGCAACCGTCAAGCCAGAACAGCCGAACGGCTATAAGCTGGAAACTTTGGTGCTGGATATGGTACATATGCAGGAAAACTGCCTGCTGTATGAAGTAGAACGGGAAAAGGAATTTGCACCGGTGAAAAATGCAACGGGTGTGGATTCTGTGGATACCGCACGGGCACTGTTGAAACAAAATGGCGTTGCACTGTAAGCAAATATTGTTGAAATAAGAGAAAAAAGACGGCATACAGGGAAAAGGCTCTCTGTATGCTGTCTTTTTGTGTTTTATTCCCGTGGCAGGGTGTCCCAGTCAATTTTCCGGTTCTTGAAATAGTAAATGCGGTCATGTTCGCTGACTTCTCGAACCACTCGGCAGGGATTTCCAACTGCTACCACGTTGGACGGCAAGTCTTTCGTGACAACACTGCCTGCACCAACAACGACTTGGTCGCCAATGGTAACACCCGGCAAAATAATTGCACCTGCTCCAATCCAGCAATTTTTCCCGATGTGAACAGGCATATTATATTGATAAACAGTTTCTCGGAGTTCCGGAAGAATCGGATGTCCAGCCGTTGCAACAATGACACTCGGTGCAAACATCGTATAATCACCAACATAAATATGTCCGTCATCGACCATTGTTAGGTTGAAATTGGCATAGATATTTTTCCCGAAGTGTACATGCTTTCCGCCGAAATTTGCATGAAACGGCGGTTCAATATAACAATTTTCGCCGATTTCTGCGAACATCTGCTTTAAAAGCTGGTTTCGCTTTTCCTGTTCAGAAGGGCGGGTCTGGTTGAATGTGTACAGCAGTTCCAGACAAGCATTCTGTTCCCCTGTGATGGCGGCATCATTGGGCAGGTATAAGTCACCTGTAAACATACGGTCTTTGTTTTCCATCGCAAATCCCTCTTTCTTTGCAATTATCCGTTGGCTTTTTTCCGCAGCTTTGCAACAAAAAAGCCTTCATATTGGGCATCTGGGCAGACGCATAGCGTTTCTGCAAATCGACTTGGTAGCAGTGGCAGCGTTTCCATGCCGGGGAATGCAATGGGTAGCAGTTCCACTTGTCCGGTCTTTAAAATCGCTGCAACCTGTTCTTCATTTTCTTCCGGTAGGATGGAGCAGGTGGAATAGACCATTTCCTGATTTTTCTTCAGCAGAGATGCTGCTTTTTTCAGCAGGGCACGCTGTGCCTTGACGGTTTTCTGTACCAAAGCTGGAGAGAAATTTTGCAGACCTGCTCCGGTGTGCAGGGAAAGCGTTCCGCTGCCGCTGCATGGAGCATCCAGCAAAATCCGGTCAAAAGAAAAGTATGGGCTGAGGCGGCGTGCATCCGTTATGGAAACCGTCACCCGCTTTGCTCCCTGCTTTTCCACGTTGTACTTGAGTTTTTCTGCCCGAATGGCATGCAGTTCACACGCCATGATATTGGCTTGATTCTGGGTCATGACTGCCATTTGAGTGGTTTTTCCGCCGGGAGCAGCCGTCATGTCTAAAATTTCCTGTTTTGGCTGCGGCTGCAACACAATCGGCGGCAGCATTGAGGAAAGACTTTGCAGGTAGATTTCCCCGTTTTCATAGCAAGGCAAGGTTTGCAGCTGTGCTTCTGTGGTGGAATCCGTACAGAAAAAGGCAGTTTCACTCCATGCAACCGGAGTAGTGGCAATGCCAGCGGTTTGCAGCTGTTCCAGCACTGCCGGAACAGCTGCTTTCAGCGTGTTCACCCGAAACGACACAGCACGCTGTGCCGCATAACCTGCACAAATGCGGTCGGTCTGCTCCTGCGAATAGCAGGCGGAGAGCCGTTCCAGTAAGTATGGCGGAAGCGTGGGAACATTATTCAGATTTGGCATGGTCGACTCCTTTTTTGGTTTCTGTTGGTTCAATCGCAGGCGTTGCTTCTGGGGCAGGTTGTTGGTCGGTTCGGATGGCGAACCAGAACGTAGACCCTTCTCCCAACTTGCTGTTGACACCGTAGTCATAGTTGTGCAGCTTTAAAATGGCTTTAACGATTGACAGCCCTAACCCTGTTCCAACCACTTCTCGTTTGTGATTTTCAGAGCGGTAATATTTGTCGAAAATCAGCTTGATTTTATCTTCCTCAATGCCATCGCCTGTATCTCGCACTTCAATCCGGACACAATCCGGCTGATTGATTTGCCGCAGAAAGACTTGCTTGTCTTCCTTGGACGTGTAGTTGATGGCGTTGTTGATGAGGTTGCAGATAACTCGTTCAATTGCTCCGGCATCGCAGCAGACCATACGGGGAGCATCCGGCGTGAAATGGAGATGATACCCCATCTGTTCGGAAATGCCCTGATAGCGGTTTGCAATTTCCGTCAGTCGCTGAGAAATATCAAATGTGGTAAATTCCAGCTTTTTCGTACCGCTTTCCAGCTTGGACAAGTCTAACATATCGTTGACCAGCAGGGAAAGCCGGTCGGTTTCCTCAATGATCACTTGCAAATGCTTCGCTCGTTTCTCTGGATTGTTGCCGGACAAGTCCCGAATCATTTCTGCATAGGCTTTCATCATGGTCAGCGGTGTTCGCATATCGTGGGATACATTTGCAATCAAATCTCGCTGCATTTCGTCTGTGCGAGAGAGTTCATGTTCGGCATAGGTCAATGCCTCCGCCAGTTCGTCAACTTCTGCACAGCCGCCGCCCTCGAATTTTGTTTCGTAGTCGCCGTGAGCCAGCCGCTTTGCGGAACGAGTCAGGCGAGTGATGGGAACGCCGATATGGGTTGCTGCTAAGAACGACAAAACGCAACCGAAAAACGCCATGGCAATGGTAATAATCATCGTTTGCCGCTGTAAAATAGAAACCGTAGACTGTACTGGCACTAAACGGGAATTTAATAGCAGATAGCCGACTGTTTCATTGGTTTCGCTGTCCAGAATCCAGTTGCCATAAACAACCGTCTGGGTTTGCAGCTGTTCATTGTAGATAGAACGGCAGATATAACCGTTTTCGCTGCGTTTCAAGTCCATCAAGAAGAAATAAACGTCCTGGTCGTTGTGGAGCAGACATTTCTGTGCAGAAACGCAGTGCTGATAGGTTTCTTCGCCGTCTGTGTTCAGGATAGAAATGCACATCTCGTTCCGCATTGCCTGGTCTTCGGCAATGTCGGAAAAGTTGTCCAGTCGGCAGGATTGCGTGAGAATTTTTGCAGATTTTGCAATATCTGCAATTTTAAACGCCTCATAAAAGCGTTCTAAAAAGACCACCTGCAAAATCCACATCAGGATGAAGACAATGCAGACAAACATCATAAAAAACAGCCAGATTTTTACACGGATGGTCAAGTTCCGTTCCATCTGGAGATTAGGCATCCGGATCAAACTTATATCCCATTCCTCTCAAGGTCACGATGAATTTTCGATATACCCCAAGACTGCCACGCAGCATTTTAATGTGTGTATCGACAGTGCGGTCATCTCCAAAGAAATCATATCCCCAAACCGCTTCGAGCAGTTTATCTCTCGAAAGTGCCAATCCCTTATTCTTTACCAGATAGAACAGCAGGTCGTATTCTTTTGGTGTCATGGTTGCCCGCTGTCCGTCCACATAGACTTCTCGACCAGCAAGGTCGATTTCCAGTCCTTCAAATTTCAGCCGCTGGTCAGAAACCTGCTCTGCGGTGGCGTGATGCCGATTCAGAACAGCTTTGACTCTTGCCATCAGTTCTTTCGGAGAGAATGGCTTGACAACATAGTCATCAATGCCCAGTTCAAAGCCAAACAGCTTGTCATATTCTTCTCCACGGGCGGAAAGCATGATGACAGGAATGTTTTTCCGCTTCTTGATTTCCTTGCAGGCGGAAAAGCCGTCCAGTCTTGGCATCATAACATCCATAATAATCAGGTCAAAGTCCTGTTCCCGACAGAGGGCAACGGCTTCCATGCCATTTTCCGCCTCTGTCACTTCATATTCTTCAAACTCAGCATATTCCCGAACGACGTTCCGGATATTTGCTTCATCATCGACTACCAGCAAACGATACATTTGTATCTTGCCTCCTTTCTGTTTCTACGCAAAAACCGCCCGAAAATCGGACGGTTTTTGATTTTTGCAGAGAATCGCTGCACATCTATTTTGCCGCTGCTGCAAAAAGAAATTGCCGCCTTTGCGAAATTAGGATTCAGCTTCTGCCTTCCGCTTCTGCTGCAAAGCTGCTGCGATAAATGAGGTAAACAGCTTGTGCGGCTTGTTCGGACGGGACTTGAATTCCGGATGGAACTGTACGCCGATGAACCACGGATGGCTCGGCAGTTCTACGATTTCCACCAGCTTGCCATCTGGAGAAATACCAGCCAGCTGCAAGCCGCTTTCTGTGAGCTGACGGCGGAATGCATTGTTCAGTTCAAACCGGTGACGATGACGTTCATAAATCAGTTCTTCGCCATAAATCGAGCGAACCTTTGCACCATCGGTCAGCTTACACGGATACAGACCCAACCGCATCGTACCACCGAGGTTGGTAATATCCTTCTGGTCTTCCATGATGTCGATGACATTCTGTGTGCCTTCCGGCAGGAATTCGGAAGAGTTTGCATCCGGCAGACCAGCACAGTGCCGTGCATATTCGACAACTGCCATCTGCATACCCAGACAGATACCAAACATCGGAATTTGATTTTCTCTTGCATATTCAATTGCGGTAATCATACCTTCAATGCCACGGTCACCAAAACCGCCCGGAACGATGATACCATCGCAGTCCTTCAAGGTTTCTGCAACAGTTGCACCGGTAATCTTTTCGGAGTCAATCCAGAGGATTTCCACCTTGACATCATTCGGAATACCGCCGTGCCGCAGTGCTTCTGCAACGGACAGATATGCATCCGGCAGGGCAACATACTTGCCGACCAGACCAATCGTAACCTGTTCGGTTGCCTGCTTCTGGCGTTCGGTCATCTGAATCCATTCGGTCAAATCCGGTGTGCGGTTTTCCAGACCGAGGTGATGACAAACACAGGCTGCCAGACCTTCTTGCTCCAGCATCATTGGAACATCATATAGGGACGGAGCAGTCATGTTCTGAATAATGTCTTCTTCTCGAACATTGCAGAACAAGCTGATTTTCTTTGCCATTTCCTTCGGAATTTCCTGTTCGGTTCTGCAAACAATGACGTTTGGCTGAATGCCAATGGAGAGCAGTTCTTTTACGGAGTGCTGTGTTGGCTTGGACTTCAGTTCGTTCGAGCCGGAAATATACGGAACGAGGGTAACATGAATGTACATGGCGTTCTGTCTGCCAACTTCGGCAACAAACTGCCGGATGGCTTCCAGGAATGGCGTGCTTTCGATGTCGCCGACCGTACCGCCGATTTCGGTGATGACAACGTCTGTGTCAGAACTTTTGCCGACCCGATAAATGCGTTCTTTGATTTCGTTGGTGATGTGTGGAATCACCTGTACCGTACCGCCCAGATAGTCGCCACGGCGTTCCTTGTTCAGTACTGTCCAGTAAATTTTACCGGTGGTAACATTGCTATTGATGGAAAGATTTTCATCAATGAAGCGTTCGTAGTGTCCGAGGTCGAGGTCGGTTTCTGCACCGTCATCGGTAACGAAGACTTCACCGTGCTGATACGGGCTCATCGTGCCGGGGTCTACGTTGATATACGGGTCAAACTTTTGAATGGTTACCCGGTATCCTCGTGCTTTCAGCAGACGACCGAGTGAAGCAGCAGTGATGCCCTTTCCCAGACCGGAAACGACACCGCCGGTAACAAATACATATTTTGGCATACGTTAATTCCTCCAAAGCGATACAAATATTCCTGTTCTTTCTTATTATACTATGTTTCCCGTGCAATTGCAAGCAAATTTTTTGAGAATCTCCGGGAAACAGGGGTGACATGGAAAAAGGCGGCAAAAGCCGCACTTTTTTTATACTTTTGGTGCTTAATGAGATGCTGCATGGCGGTTTGCGGCGGAGAATACACAGCCGCAGAAATCCTGTCGATACAAGTCATATTGGCGGGACAGTACAATCGAACGCTGATAACCGCCCTTTTTCTTGAAATCTGCATATAACCATGGGACATCAAATTGCTTTGCCAGCTTTGCACCGCACTGATTGATGAAACTTGCATCTTTGTGCGGACTGATGGAAAGCGTGGTGGTGACAAAATCCGCATGGGCATCTTTTGCCGCCTGCATGGTCTGTTCCAATCGCAGGCGAATGCAGCGTTGACAGCGTTCGCCCCGTTCTGGTTCGTGTTCATGACCTTTTGCCAGAGCCAGAAACCGTTCTGGTTCCCATGTTCCGGCAACGACAGAAACCGTTCCTTCCAATGGCATTTCCTGCAAGAGCCGCCGCAGTTCTGCGAGCCGGTGGGAAAATTCCGCTTCCGGCATAATGTTGGGGTTATAAAAATAGATGGTAATCGTAAAATAACGGCTCAGATATTCCAGTACATAGCTGCTGCACGGTGCACAGCAGGCGTGCAGGAACAAGTGTGGTTTTGTTCCGGCTGGAATGGTGGAGAGCGTCTGTTCCAACTCCCGTTGATAGTTGGGTTTGGGTGGGGTTTGCATGGGGCATTACTCCTCTTTGGATTTGGTTGCCTTGGATTCTTCCGAACGAGAATGATTCTTTTTGGCAAGTTTGACCTCGCTGCGGTTGCATTTTACAGGCACGTCGTTGTCTGGCACTTGTACTTTTAAGTCGCCTGTGAGGGTGTTGGATTCCACAACTTTTCCCACTTTTCCATCCGGCAAAACAACCATCGCATTCAATTTCGGCGTAATCTTGAGCAGTTCTTCATAGACGTTCTGCTCATGTTTCAGGCAGCACATCAATCTGCCGCAGCAGCCTGAAATTTTTGCTGGGTTGAGGGAAAGTCCCTGTTCCTTTGCCATTTTAATGGAAACCGGCTGGAATTCGCACAAAAAGCCTTTGCAGCAAAATTCCCGTCCGCAAATGCCAATACCGCCGAGAATTTTTGCCTTGTCTCGCACGCCGATTTGACGCAGTTCAATGCGTGTCCGGAAAATTGCAGCCAAATCCTTGACCAAATCCCGGAAATCCACACGATTTTCAGCGGTAAAATAGAACAGCAGTTTGCTGTTATCAAACGCACATTCTACTTCAATCAGTTTCATTTCGAGTTTCCGCATTGCAATTTTTTCTTCACAGATGTGGAATGCACGAATTTCTTTTTTGCGGTTCTGTTCCAGTGTTTTACGGTCTTCCTTGTTGACAGGTCGCAGAATCTGTTTCAGCGGCTGCACAACCGCAGCTTGCTGAATGGTTTTGTTGGGGATGGTGATTTCTCCGCATTCCGTCCCTTTGGACGTTTCCACGACCACAAGGTCACCTGTTTGAAACTGGTGGTCGCCGGGGGAGAAATAATATACTTTTCCGTTTGCTTTGAAACGGACACCGATGATTTCAATCATATAAAATCCTTTCTCAGGTCGGTAAAAATAAAAAAATAAGGTTAGCTAATCTGCATCCACGTTCCGCACAGAGTCGCCAGCAGCAACGGAACAGTGCCGTTTGCTTGCAATGCCTGCTCTGCTTTGCGGATGGTTTCAAATTGCAGCAGCCCTTGCCGCTGGGCAGTTTGCCGAGCCGCTTGCTTTGCCAGCTGCGGTGCACAGCTGCACGTTGCAGCAGAAGGGTCATTGTGCAGCACTAAAACATCCCGGACATAGAGCCGCAGTTGCTGGAGGAAAAACCGTGCTTGTGGGCGGTCTTTTCCAATGGTGGCGACTGCTTTTAGGAATGCATATTCATTGTGCTGCTGCAAGGCTTGAATGCTATCTTCGATACGGGCAACGGCAGTTTGCAGATTGGAATCTGTGGCATAGGCAAGCGTTTGCCCGATGTTGCCGGGGAATCGCTGAAAATCTGCATCTGGAATGCCAAGAGCCATAGTTGCTTCCTGCACTTCTGACGGTTGACATGGAATCAGTCCGAAAGAGAGAATGCGGGAGCGAATCGTAGAAAGCAGCGTATCCTTTGCCGATGCTGTAAATAAAAAAAACGCATATGCTGGCGGTTCTTCCAGCTGCTTTAGCAGGAGATTTTGTGCACGGTCATCCATCTGGTCGCAGTCCAAAAATAAATAGACCTTACGGCTGCCGTTGTTTGGCGGAATGGAAACGCTGCTGCAAATCTGTCGTACTGTTTCTACAGAAAAACCGCCCAGTTTTCCGCTGTGCGGAACTAATATCAAATCTGGGTGGCAGTCTTTTTGCAGGTTGTGGCAGGATTTACAGTGTCCGCAGGGCTGTCCGTTTTCGGGATGTTCGCAGAGCAATAGGGCGGAAAACCAATGTGCGACGGTTTTTCGTCCTAGGCCAGCATCTCCATAAAATAAAAAACTTTGTGCAAGCCGTTCGCCGCTTGCCATACGGGACAAGGTAGTTTGAAGCGATTTTTTACCGTATAAAGTGGGCAGCATTGCTGAACCTCCTTGCATACAATTGTTCGATGGGTACGCTTTTTATTATAGGCGATTTCCGGAAATTTGTCAACCGGAGAAAAACAGGGAATTGTGGAAAGTGGGGTTTGGTTGCGGTGTGGAAAGGAATTGCAGTTTGTGGAATGTTTCTTGGAAGATTTTTTCGAGGTGGGTTGTAAGATACGAGTCGCAGGCGAAATAAAAAGTTTTTCGGCTCGCTGATCTCGTTTCTCGGCATAGTGCTGGGCAGCCTAGCGGTATGGGGGATAGTGAAAAAGCTGGGCGCGCCGCTGGTGCAGGCGATAGTCAGCGAGAAGCATCTGAAAAAATTCAGCTTTCTCGAGGACGACCACAAGCTTTTGCTGATACTGATAATCCTCTATATAATCCCTGGAATACCAAAAGATGTCGTAACGTATCTGGTGCCGCTGACGAAGATAAAAATGCGCGAATTTTTTCTGTATGTACTGCCTTGGCGCATACCCGCGATAGTGCTTTCGACAGCTTTCGGCAGCAGCGCGACGAATGGCAACATGGCGGCGACGATAGTGCTTGGCGCGGTAACGCTCGTCATCGCGATATTGGGGCTGGTATTCAAGGACAAGATAGTAGCCGCGATGAGCCGTATAAGCCGCCGCCGCAGGCACAAAACTGATAAAACCGACAATCAGACGCAAAAATGAGCGGCGGGATTTGTGCAGATATACAAAAGAGAAAAAGTTGATAAAAACTGCTTGACAATCGCACATCGTTGTGATATAATATATTACGTTGATTGAGGCTGAAATGAAGTGAAGCTGATAAAAACGTAATTTGCGGGTGTAGTTCAATGGTAGAACTCCAGCCTTCCAAGCTGGCCACGTGAGTTCGATTCTCATCACCCGCTCCAATTTTTTTCGGAGCTATCTGAGATATTACAGAAAAGCACCGCTCACGCAGCGGCGGTTTTTTTGTATGAATGGTGGGTATAGCGTAGCTGGTTAACGCGTCAGTTTGTGGCACTGAAGACCGAGAGTTCGAATCTCTCTATCCACCCTATGCACCTTTAGCTCAGCTGGATAGAGCAACTGCCTTCTAAGCAGTAGGCCAATGGTTCGAGTCCATTAAGGTGCGTTTAAAATGACCCTATCTCTTTTTGAGGTAGGGTCTTGTTTTTGGGTTAGGAAATGCGGCAGAGTATTATTTGATCCTTTTTACGGTCACTTTTACTTTGCTGTTTTTTTATGCACTTTTTTGTGGTTGGCTTCTCTTTTTTTTAGTTCTTTTTCTATATTAAACATACTATTTTAAAATAAAAGGGGACAGACCCTTTTCGTTTTACTCTCCATATTTTTTAATTTTATTCTAAACATTAACGTTTTTTATATTTTGAAACACAAGGGGGCTGTCCCCTTTTGTTATTGCTCTATGTATCCTATATATGGTAGATTTCTATATTTTTCATCCCAGTCTAATCCATATCCTACAACAAATTTATCTGGTATTTCAAATCCTGTGTAGTCAACTTTTACATCTTTCATAACTCTTCTATCTGGCTTGTCTAATAAAGCACATAATTTTACACTGTTTGGTTTTTTCATTTTTAGGTATTCTATTAAGTATGATAATGTTCTTCCTGTATCTATTATATCTTCTACTACTATTATGTCTTTGCCTTGAATACTATCTTTTAAATCTAGCTTCATTTTTATTTCTCCTGTGCTTTCTGTTCCTTCTCCATAGCTAGATACTCTTATAAATTCTAATCTTACATCTCCATTAATTCTCTTTGCTAAATCTACTGTGAAAAATACCGAACCTTTTAATATACATATAAGTGTA
>OLPI01003422.1_pt1 | contig 11308 bp, 7 predicted proteins | sample 1672361 | NCBI WGS metagenome assembly OLPI01 (sample SAMEA3136675, study PRJEB25190) | human gut metagenome
TCTGCATTTTCTCCGCATATTCCGAGGGACGGCCAGGTGAAGGTCATCACCGGCATCCGGCGGTGTGGAAAGTCCTATCTGCTGTTCAATATCTACAAGAGCTATTTGAAATCCATCGGTGTGGAGGACGAGCAGATCATCTGCCTTGCGCTGGACGATGACGAAAACATCCAGTACCGCAATCCGCTGGAGTTGGGCAAATACATTCGTAGCATGACCACAGATGAGAGCAAGGCCTATTATGTGTTCCTCGACGAGATCCAGAAGGTCGTAACCATTCAGAACCCCTATATTCAGGGCGCGGAGGATAAGATCGGCTTTGTGGACGTGGTCCTCGGCCTGATGAAACACGATAACATTGACGTGTATGTGACGGGCAGCAACTCGAAAATGCTGTCCTCGGATATTTTGACCGAATTTCGCGGGCGCGGCGATGAGATCCGGGTCAATCCCCTGTCTTTTGAGGAGTTTTACCACGCCTACGAGGGCGACAAGCGGGACGCTTGGCAGGAGTATTATACTTACGGCGGCCTGCCCCTCGTGATGATGAAAAAGAGCCACGAGGAAAAGGCAAAGTACCTGCAATCCCTGTTTGATAAGATTTATCTTGGCGACATCATCGAACGGAACAAGATCTTGCACGATAAGTCCGTTTTAGATGATATTCTGAACATCATTTCCTCCTCGGTCGGCTCCCTGACCAACGCGGGTAAAATTGCCAAGACCTTCCGCAGCGAGCGGCAGGTCAACATCAGCGATGAGACTGTCAGCCGGTATCTGGAGTTTTTCGTGGATGCCTTTATGATCTACAAGGCAGACCGCTATGATGTGAAGGGCAGAAAATATATCGGCTCGCCGCTGAAGTATTATTTCAGCGATGTGGGTTTGCGAAATGCCAGACTGAATTTCCGCCAGCAGGAAGAAAATCATATCATGGAAAACATCATCTATAATGAACTTCTGTGTCGTGAGTTCAATGTGGATGTGGGCGTGGTGGAGTACTGCTACAAGGATGAGCAGAAAAAGAGCAAGCGCACACAGTTGGAGATCGACTTTGTGGCAAACAAGGGGAGCCGCCGGTATTATATCCAATCTGCCTTGACCGTGGCGGACGAGGAAAAGCGGGCGCAGGAAGTAAACTCCCTCAACCGCGTGGGGGACTCCTTTAAGAAGATCGTGGTGGTGAAGGACAATATCATCCCATGGCACGATGAAAATGGGATACTCTATATCGGCATCGAACGGTTCTTGCTGGAAGAGACTGCAATGGAACTATAAGGCTTTGGAAACGAACACTCCAAATACATTCAGGAGGAACTGAAATGGTCAATATTCGAAAACTCGAGGCAGAACTTTGGGAATCTGCGGACTTGCTCCGCGCCGGTTCCAAGCTGACCTCTAACCAATACTGTATGCCCGTACTGGGCCTGATTTTCCTGCGTTATGCTTATAGCCGTTTCAAAATGGTGGAGACGGAAATCTTGAAGGATCGTCCGGTACGTGGTGGCCGGGTGTTGCCCGTGGAGGCCAGCGACTTTGCTTCCAAGAGTGCGCTGTTCCTGCCCAGAGAAGCGCAGTATGAGTACCTGGTCAATCTTCCCGCAGATATTGCATCTGCCGGACTTGCCAACCAGAGCGGCCACATAATGAACAGTCTGGGCGAGGTCGTTAACAACGCCATGGAGTTGGTGGAAGCGCAGTCCGAACAGCTTACCGGCGTGCTGCCCAAGGATTACACCATCTTCTCCGATGAACTGCTGGCGGAGCTGCTGCGCATTTTCAATAACAGTGCTCTGGATGAGGTGGGCGGTGATGTCATCGGTCGCATCTACGAGTATTTCCTCAATAAGTTTGCAAAGAACATCGCCCAGGACGATGGCGTGTTCTTCACGCCCAAGTCCCTGGTCAAGATGATTGTCAATGTGCTGGAACCCTCCGGCGGCATTCTCTTGGACCCCGCCTGCGGCAGCGGCGGAATGTTTGTCCAGACCGGTGATTTTGTCAATCATGCAGGCATGAATGCAAACAGCACCATGACCTTCTATGGTCAGGAAAAGGTGGAATACAACGCCCAGCTCTGCCTGATGAATATGGCTGTCCACGGACTTGCCGGTGTCATCAAATCCGGTGATGAGGCCAACACCTTCTATCACGATGCCCACAATCTGAACGGCTGCTGTGACTATGTTATGGCGAATCCGCCCTTCAATGTGGACAAGGTCAACGCCGAATCTACCCAGAGCGCAGGCCGCCTGCCCTTCGGTATGCCGTCGGTCAACGCAAAAAAGGAAGTGGGTAACGGCAACTATCTTTGGATCAGCTACTTCCATTCTTACCTGAACGAGCATGGTCGTGCCGGTTTCGTCATGGCTTCTTCCGCTACGGACAGCTCTGGCAAAGACCGCGATATCCGCCAGAAGCTTGTTGAGACTGGTCATGTGGATGTGATGGTCAGTGTGGGTAATAACTTTTTCTATACCAAATCCCTGCCATGCTCTCTGTGGTTCTTTGACAAGGGAAAACGGGAGGAATTGCAGGATAAAGTGCTTTTCATTGATGCCCGAAACTATTATACTGTAGTTGACCGAACCCTGAACGAGTGGAGCGATTGGCAGCTCAAAAATCTGAACGCCATCGTGTGGCTGTACCGGGGCGAGCCGGAGAAATATCACAAACTTCTGAAAGAGTATTATGCAGAGATTTCGGCTTTGCTTGCTGAACTGGATGATATTTGCCGTGATATTCCTGTTTATACAGATGACATCTATGCAGATATGATTCAACATGTGCAGGCGTTTTCCGCTAAAGTTACATCAATAAAGGTTCTTTCCGATTGTTTCGATGCGAAAGAGTATCTCAATAGGATTTATGATTCTTGGAGGCGAACAACTGAACAGATATTTGACGATGTGACACTATTTGAACGCATTAACCAGTATTTTACAGCAAAAAAAACGCGGCTATAAAAACATTAAAGACTATAAAAAGTCTGTTATAGCTGAACAGGATGCTGCCAGAAATAAATTGAGCAGAATCCTTACTGTGATTGATGATGCTCAATGGCTCTATGAGAAGTTCGGCGAGGGTGAATATCGGGACATCCCCGGCCTGTGCAAGGTGGCAAGCTGCGCCGAGATTGCGGAGAAGAACTATTCCCTGACGCCCGGCGCCTATGTGGGCGTGGCCGCTGTGGAAGATGACGGCGTGGACTTTGCCCAGCGCATGGCGGAGATCCATGCGGAACTGCTGACCTTGCAGGAGGAATCCAATGAACTCATGGACACCATCTCGAAGAACATGAAGGAGATGGGGCTATGAATTGGAAACATGTATCCCTTGGAGAGATTTCTGTTAACATCCAAACGGGTCCGTTTGGGTCTCAATTACATCAGTCAGACTATTCGGAAAAAGGTACTCCGGTAGTAATGCCCAAAGACTTAATTTCTGGTCATATTTCCGAGGAATCTATTGCTCGCGTAAGTGATGACCATGTTGAACGGTTAAGCCGCCACAAAATCGAAGTTGGCGATATTCTGTATTCTCGTCGAGGTGATGTTGGCCGATGTGCCTTTGCCAGTGAAACTGAAGCAGGATGGCTTTGTGGGACAGGCTGTTTGCGCGTTACGATTGATAGCCGCAAGGCAAATCCAAAGTTTGTATTCTACCAATTACTAAAAGCAGACACGATTGGGTGGGTAGAAAAGCATGCTGTAGGCTCTACAATGCTCAACTTAAATACTTCTATTTTGAGCAGTGTCCCGATTGACCTTCCATCACATGACAAACAGAATCATATTGTAGGTGTTCTCTCGGCCTACGATGATCTGATTGAAAACAACCAAAAGCAAATCAAGCTGTTGGAAGAAGCGGCGCAGCGGCTGTATAAGGAATGGTTCGTAGACCTGCGCTTCCCCGGTCACGAAACCACCCCCATCGTGGATGGCGTACCGGATGGGTGGACATACAAACCATTCTCCGAAGTATTTGACTATGTGCGGGGTAAATCCTACACATCTAAAGAACTGTCGGATACAACTGGCATTTTAATGGCAAACCTGAAAAACATCCGTGCATTTGGTGGGTACAACAGAAATGCAGAGAAGCGATTCACTGGCCAGTATAAAGCAAATCAGATGCTTTATGCCGGCGATATAGTTATGGGTGTTACCGATATGACTCAAGAACGGCGATTGGTTGGTCATGTTGCCCTTGTTCCGGACTTGGGTGAAAAGATGACATTCTCCATGGATTTAATTAAGATCATCCCCAAATTGACTGATAACCTTTTCTTGTATTCTGCGATGTACTATGGGGGATTGAGTAAGCAGATTTCCCCCTTGGCTAACGGTGTTAATGTGCTTCATTTGAAACCGGAGGCCATGATGGGAATCGAAATGTTGATTCCGACCAAAGACATTCTGGAGCGATACCACCAGCAGTTCGCACCAATGGTTACAAGAATTGAAGCATTACAAAAGCAATGCGACGTTGCTGCCGAAGCTCGTGATCGCCTGATCCCAAAACTGATGAACAGAGAAATCGAGGTGTAAATATGAGAAAAATGCCATTGAATCAGATAGCATTTGGGAAAACAGATGCATTTAACGAACTTAACACCTTTGGACAAGAATACTTTATGGAGTCCTTTGTTGCCAACCCCAAATATCACATTGATGATTTTCTTTCCGGAAGTAGATTCTTTGTCTGCGGGAAAAAGGGCACGGGAAAATCCGCCCTTCTAAAGTATCTTGAATGCCACTTTTTGAAAGATGAAAGTAATTTAGTGTTCCCTATTCGCTTTAAATCAGAAATTGAGCAAGTAGACAAGGATTCGTTTGAAGAGATTGCTTCTGCCCCAGATAATTCCACAAAGAACGAGAAGTATGATACATCCTCAATTTTGGATCAATCATCATATGTGCTGGTGTGGAAAACTTTCTTAATTAACCAGATTATCACCAGAGCTTCTGCTGGAGAATACCGTGTTTTTAATGAGACTTCCACAGACTATAAACTGATCGTATCACTTTTAAAATGCATCTACGGAGAGAGTAAAACATCGTCCGTAGTTATGCCCAAAATTAAGAAAGGCTCAATAGAATTAACAGCTGCTTTTGCAGAGAACCTTTCTGCCTCACTCAAACTCGAACTGGAATTTGATTCCCAAAAAAAGAGAATTAACTATACGAAACTATCAAAAAAAGTATATCAGATTTTTTCTCAACTTGAATTTGTTCACTCTCCAGTATATGTGTTGATAGACGAACTCGAATTGTCGGTTCGGAATAAATATCAGTTTGAAAAAGATGTTGCTCTGGTTCGGGATTTGATTATAGCTATTGATGACATGAATACACTTTGTTCCAACAAGGGGATGCAGATCCACACCATTGCTGCAATTCGCAGCGAAGTTCTCAGAAATGTGCGGAGCACAGGATACGAATTGACGAAACCAATTGAGGATCGTGGAATTGAAATAAACTGGTTTCAAAAGGGAGGAGACTACAAGGAGAATCAACTACTTACAATCATAGAAAACAAGATTCACGCTTCCGAGCAGATGAGTGGCTTTCCCCCTTCAAAAGACGTTTGGAAAGAATACTTTGGTGAGGATATAAACGGAGAAGAAACACGCAAATACATTCTCAACAATTCACTCTATAGACCGAGGGATATTATTCGTATGATGTCTGCCATCCATAATCAGATTGGGACATCTGAAAAATTTACTCAAGAAGCATTTGATAAAGCCCAACAGGAGTATTCCGAATTAATGTGGACCGAAATCAAAGACGAGTTGAGATTGTCATACTCAGAAGATGAAGTCAATGCTATCTTTACCCTATTGAATCGGATCACTATGCCGTTCACATATGAAATATTATCTCAGCGGATAGCGCAACTGGGAAAGTTTTACCCCAGAATGCCAGAACTATTAAACAGTGAGCGGCTAACTCAAATGCTTAATAAGTTATACGAATTAGGTATAATTGGTAACACGGGAAAGCCTATGAATTTTGTCTTTCTCGGACGGACTGCACTTGATCTTCTCGGAAGGATGGTCATTCATACACCGCTGCGTAATTATTTTTCGGTTCAGTACGAAAGATAACTGCTATTCTATGTTAACACTTAGCATGAAGAGACAGAGATAGGAGATGCTACCATGAGCTACGACTATTCCGAAAACATACTTGTACAGGAAAGCGCTGGTCACTTGCTTCAGAATGAGCTGGGCTGGGAGGTCGCTTTTGCCTACAACACCGAGCAACTGGGCGAAAACGGTAGCTTTGGCCGCAAAAGTTACAAGGAGATCCTGCTGATCCGGTATTTTCGGGAGGCTCTGCTACGCCTCAACCCGTGGATCACTCCGGCCCAGATGGATGAGGCCCAGCGCAAACTGGAGCATCGTCTATCCACCGCCTCTCTGCTGCAGATCAACGAGGAAAAGTATTTCCTGATCCGTGACGGCATTCCGGTCACCGTCAAAAAGCCCGGCGGCAAGACGGAAGAAAAGCGCGCCGTTGTGATTGATTTTCAGAATCCGGGCAACAATTGCTTTCTCGCCATCAAGGAGCTGAAGATCCACGGCGACCTGTACCGCCGCCGCACCGATATCGTCGGCTTTGTCAACGGCATCCCGCTACTGTTCATAGAGCTGAAAAAGAACACGGTGGATGTGCAGGACGCCTACACCAACAATTACACCGACTATCAGGATACCATTCCGCATCTGTTTTACTACAACGCTTTTCTGATCCTCTCCAACGGAACGGAAGCCAAGGTCGGCACGCTGGGCAGCAAATATGAGTTCTTCCACGAGTGGAAGCGTTTGTCGGAACAAGAACAGGGCAGCGTGGCGCTGGAAACCATGCTGCGCGGCATCTGCAAAAAGGAAAACTTTCTTGATTTGCTGGAAAACTTCATCCTGTTTGACCACTCGGGTGGGCATACAGCAAAAATCCTTGCCCGGAACCACCAGTATCTCGGCGTCAATGAGGCGGTCAAAGCCTATGAGGCCCGCAAGCTGAACAACGGCAAGCTGGGTGTGTTCTGGCATACGCAGGGCAGCGGAAAGAGCTACTCCATGGTGTTTCTGGCGCAGAAGATTCGCCGTATGTTCTCCGGTTCGCCCACCATTGTCATCCTGACTGACCGGGACGAGCTGAACACCCAAATTAGTGATACCTTTGAAAACTGCGGGTTGCTGGGCAAGACAAAGGCCAGCCAGTTCATCGCGTCCAGCGGGGCAGATCTGGAGCAGAAGCTGCGGGGCAATCCCAGCTTTATCTTCACGCTGATTCAGAAATTCAACAAGACGGATGTGGAGCCAATCTACCCCGACCATGACATTCTGATTATGTCCGATGAGGCTCACCGCAGTCAGTACGGTATCTTTGCGGACAATATGGTGCGGCTGCTGCCTACCGCGGCCCGTATCGGATTTACCGGAACGCCGCTTCTGTCCAATGACAACATCACGGAGCGCACCTTCGGCGGCTACATATCGGTGTATGATTTCAAACGGGCGGTGGAAGACGGCGCAACGGTGCCGCTGTACTACGAAAACCGTGGCGAAAAAATTCTGGATATCAAAGACAATCCGGAAATCACAGATCGGATTCTGGATGCCATTGAGCAGGCTGATCTGGATGTTGATCAGCAGGACAAGCTGGAGCAGGAATTTGCAAAAGAAATTCATCTGCTGACTGCAACTCCCCGTTTGGAAACCATTGCCCGTGACTTTGCGGGACATTACTCCGACCTGTGGACAAGCGGGAAAGCCATGTTTGTCTGCCTGAATAAGGTGACCTGTGTCCGCATGTATGATTTGGTCCAAAAATATTGGGCGGATGAAATTGAAGCGCTGAAAATTCAGATCAAACACGCCACGCAGCAAGAGTCCCAGGAGCTGGAACGCAAACTGCAATGGATGCAGGAAACGGAAATGGCTGTGGTGATCAGCCAGGAGCAGAATGAGATCCAGACTTTCCAAAAATGGGGGTTAGACATCAAATATCACCGTGAAAAGATGGAAAAGCGGGAACTGGATAAAGAATTCAAAGATCCTGCCAACCCACTCCGCGTCGTATTTGTTTGCGCTATGTGGCTGACCGGTTTCGATGTAAAATGCCTGTCCTGCTTGTATCTGGACAAGCCCCTGAAGGCGCACACGCTGATGCAGACGATTGCCCGCGCTAACCGCGTAGCCGAGGGTAAGAGCAACGGCCTGATTATCGATTATATAGGAATCGTCAAAGCGCTTCGGAAAGCCTTGGCCGATTACACTGCGAATGTGAATGGCAACGGTGGCTCTGACCCTACCGTGGATAAAGAAAAATTGATCTCGCGGATTTTGGAAACCATTGCGGCAACAGAAGCATTCCTTGATGGCTATGGATTTTCGTTGCAGACACTGATCAACGCAAAAGACTTTGAGAAGTTGGCACTGTTGCAAACAGCGGCGGATGCAGTATCTGCCACGATTGAGGAGAAGAAAACCTTCCAGACCTATGCTGCCGAACTTATCCGGCTCATGAAATACACCAACCATGAGGATATCGAGCCGGACATCCGCAAGCGGTATGAAGCAATCGCCGCAATTTATGGAGAGCTGAAAAAGAAACGCAGAACTGTTACCAATGTGGATCTGATGGTGGAGATCAATCATATCATCAGCGAATACGTTCAAATCGAACAAGCGACAGATGGGATCACTCTATCTCGGCAATTTGATATCAGCAAGATTGATTTTGATTTGCTACGGCGTGAGTTCGCCAAGGCAAAGAAAAAGAACTTGATCATGAAAGATTTGCAGGAGCTGATTCGTGTTCGCTTGGATGCCATGCTGTTTAATAACCCGGACCGCATCAAGTATCACGAACGATATCAGGAAATTATTGAGGACTACAACAGTCAGCAGGATCGTGCCAATATCGAAAAAACCTTTGACGAACTGATGGATCTGGTTCAAAACATGGATCAGGAGGAGCGGCGCTATGTGCGAGAAGGATTCTCCAGTGATGAGGAACTGTCCCTTTATGACATGTTATTCTCTGAAAATCTTTCAAAGCAGGACATTCAGAAGATAAAGAAGGTAGCAGTTGACCTCCTGCAAAAGGTCAAATCCAAAATTGCGGAACTTGACCACTGGACGGATAAACAGGAAACCAAGGCTACAATCGACACATTGATTCGGGACACATTATGGCTTGAACTGCCAGAATGCTATGATGAATTAAGGATTTCCGAATACCGTCAGAGAATCTATGAGTATGTCTATACGCGTTACAAAGGCGTGGCTTAATATACATTCTCCTCTGCACCCCAATTTTCCAAGAGGCACTATCCGCAACGACTTGGTTGCGGATAATGCCTCTTTTTATATAATTCAGTTTTCCACCTTCCCTTTATGATATTTCTCCCTTAAGCTCCCATGCCCGCCGCGGTCGATTTCCGCCTGTTCCTCCGGCGTCCAAACCTTCCATTCCGCATTCTCCTCTCTCAAGTCCAGATGCATGAAGCCTCGGTAGTTGATAGCTGGATAAAAGTCCAGATTCCCCTTGATATGCCGACGCCATGCTGTACTGTTCGGCTCCGGCAGAGACACCTGCTTGACCTCATAGGTTTCCAGTTCCCCAAAGATATCGATCTCCCGCAGAAAATCCGATGCGGAGATTTTTCCTTTGAGATACCTCCCTCTGGCCTTGACCGCTGCCATGATCCATTCCTGATAGCGGGCATCGCTCACAGGCTTCAGCCGATCCCGCTGGTCTGGCGGAGCGTCCTCATAACGGTTCCGCCGTTCTTCCATTCTATGCCGCAGAGCATTGTATATCCGCAGTGCCTCGTCCAACGCCGCACCGTCTTTACCTTTGAGCTTCGGCCCCAGCACCTTGCAGAACAGTCCGTCGATCACACGGTCGCAGTAGTGCGTTTCCGCAGAGGTTTTCGGAATGAAATACTGCCAGCAGCACTCACACCGTGCGATACGCTTTTTCTTCTGGCGGAAATAAAGCTGCAATTCCAACAGGTACAGCTCAAAGATATTTTCAACCGTATACCGCAACCGGTGTCCGAACGGCATCGGCCTGCACGGAAAGCATTGGTGTATCAACGCGGGGTATGCCTCCTCCAACGCTCCATACCGTTCCCACTGCGCGGCGCGCTCATAATCGGCAAAACCGATCTCCAGCAGATTCCGAATACGCAGCTGCGCCCTGCATGGCTCGTCCAGCGACTGAAGAACTGCGGCACCTTTCTCGGACGGGAAAATGGGCGAACCTCTGTCCTGCATTGCCATTGCGTCCCGAAGATGTTCAGAGGCATAAAAAGCGGATATGGTATCGATCCTCTTGATCCAATCAGGCAAGTCGCTGATCTGTTTTTCAAAATCCTCATAGTCCGAATACGGAACCTCCATGCGTTCCAAAAACAGAGGGTGCTCCGTCCAGAGCCGTTGGATCACAGCATGGTATTCCGCAAAATCCAGAGAAGCAAACCGAACAAGTTCCTCCGCTGGCGTTCGGCCCCTGAGTTCTTCTACATGCCCATCCTTGCCAACCAATAAAATATCGAAGTTTTCTCCGGTATCTGTTTCCAAGAAGATGCCGGAGAGATTCTTTTCAGGAGCGGTCAACTTAGGGTCTCGCAGTCCGAGCTGTAGTTGCAAGTTTTGGAAAAATCTCGAAAACCACTCTTCCATGTAAAAACCATCTCCCTTCCTTTACAGTATCAGTATACCACATTGACAAACCGGAAAGGAGAAATTTTTATGAATATAGCGGCTTACTGCCGTGTATCAACCGAAAAGGAAGACCAGTTAAATTCGCTGGAAACGCAGAAAAACTTTTTTAAGGAATACACCGACCGTTCGGGGGACAGGCTTGTAAAACTGTATGCCGACGCGGCTGTAATAATAGGACTAAAAACATTAAGGCTCAAAAAGTGTCAGAAACACGCTGCTTTTTGAGCTTTTTCACGCAAAAACCGCAAGTAAAACAAAGCGCGTCTGTTTACCCAAAGTGGCGCTTGGGTCGGCAGACGCGCTTTTTTCATGTCCTGACGCAGTAACATGGCATGGACAATCGGTATTACATAGCACATCCACTTGCTCCCTGACGGAGCCGGAGGGTGTGCTTTTTTGTTGCCCGGTATGGGCGGGAATGGAGGCGAGAGCAATGAGCGGACATACAGAGGACAAACCGAAGGACTGCCGGTACTGCTATTTCTGGAAGCAGACCGAGGGCTGCACCTACCGCGGCAAAACCGGCTGCTATTATATTTCAGCGCAGAAGCCGCCTGCCGC
>OLPI01003426.1_pt1 | contig 11295 bp, 9 predicted proteins | sample 1672361 | NCBI WGS metagenome assembly OLPI01 (sample SAMEA3136675, study PRJEB25190) | human gut metagenome
GCAAAAGTAAGGAGGGAAAATGAACTGTAGAAGATGTACTTACTTAGGCGCTTACTGTAAATCGCTAAAAAAGAAATAAACGAATGTACCTCCTTTAGTGGCTCCTAATATGGAAGATATCTTTTGAAAACTTTTACTTTGTACTCATAAATTTTTCCCATCAACGTGGTCGTTTCAGGATATGCGTAGGGTGCGGAATTTAAAATCAGATTATTATGACTAAAAAAGAAAAGAATGTAGAAGTGGGGAGAGCTATGAAGATACCGGATTTGGCATTTTATATGCAGACGGTGATTGAGCAGTTGGAAGCGGATAAGAAGCGCTCGGCGGCACATACATATACGTATGCGTTGAAATCTATCGCGGAGTTTTATGGTGGGGCAGGAATGCCGATGCCGGTGGACGAGGTCTTTACGCCAGGTAGATTGAAGGAGTATGAAGAATGGATGAGGCGGGAAGGAATGAGGAAGCGGAAGAGAGAGCCTAAGGGGTTGAGCCTGAATACCATTTCTACCTATATGCGGAACTTGAAGGCGGTATATCACCGGATGGTTGGTGAAAAGGTGTTGCCCTATAATCCGAAATTGTTTGATGACGTGTACACAAAAGTGGAATCACAGACTAAACGGGCGCTGGAACTGGAACAGATGAATACGTTGCTGTGTACAGACTTAGGAAAATTGCCTTCAAATCTGCAGTGCACATTGGCTTATTTCTTATTGATGTTCTTGCTCCGGGGAATGCCGTTCATTGACCTTGCCTATCTGCGTAAACAAGACGTGAAAGGAGACTGTATTGTATATAGTCGCCACAAAACAAGACGGCAGATGATGGTACGTATTCCCAAAGAAGCGATGGAACTGATGAAAGAGTTCGAAAGCAAGAATCCGGATTCCATCTATCTCTTTCCGATTCTGCACAGGCAAGGGACTAAGAAGAGACGGACCGGGAAGGTGAAAAAAGATAAGGAATTGTATATGGATTATCTTCGGGCTCTTCGTAACTTCAATCTGAAACTTGAAAAAATAGCGTCCCTGCTACTACCCGGTGTGAAGCTCAGCTCATACGTGGCCCGCCATAAATGGGAATATTATAAAAATAGTACTGTATATATTTGAATTACAACAATATACAAAACAATAGATTTCTTAGATTAACAAAATAGTAACATAATCATTCAAAATTCAGCCAATCAACACAAAATCGTAAGAAGTAAGTTCCAACCTCAAATCACTCCCTATATTTGATATTTTTTGCCTCCCAAAAGAAAAATCACCGAGTGTATTTTCCACTCAGTGCATAATCAAGCAATCAGCCGAATGAGTTTATAATAATAGGTTTAATTGAATCTTGTATATATACTACAAGAACCGGACTAAACCTGTATTCCTTTACGCTTTTCTATTTGAAATGAGATTCAATCCAAATCTCTATTTTCTCCGGATACTTCACGGTTTTAGCCAAACAGACAACCCCGACAACTTCCACCCCATATTTGCCAAGTTCCTCTGCGTGTTCCTTGATGCTGCTTCCTGTTGTAATCACGTCGTCAATAATTACGACTTTCTTGCCTACGATGTCTGCATTGATAATGATATTGGAATCCGCATTTACCTTATCCCTATCTTTTATGTTGTGTTTGCTTTCACGGGCCTCCAGATAAGTAAGACTGTACAGCATCGGATGCAACTTTTCTTCATACGACAAAGCATTGTTCAACCGGCTGAATCGGGTAAGGTATTTGCTTTGATTGCTGCATGGCATGAATACAACACTAACACTATCTGGCAAATCCAGCTTTGCCAATGCTTCTTTGAATAAACGGCTGCAAGACACACGTCCGTCCTTAAAGTCATATACCATTTGTACAAACTTCCGTTGTTCCTCAGTGATGAAATTCCAATCCTTTTTGGGTATGTAATAGTCAATGAATATTGCCGGAATCTTCTTGCCGTTGGAAAGTTTCATCTTGAAAGGCACCATCGGTTTCTCATCCATGAAATCCTCCAAAGCTGAATATACATAGAATCTTTCCGCTTTCTTTTCCCCTGCACGCAGCGCATTGCGATATCCCCATTTGCGTTCCTCCTTTGTTATCGCACGTTGCCCCACTACCAGAAAGGCCGCAGCCGCTCTCTTTTTCCATGTGTTTATCCTGCTCATCAGGTAAAAGAACACCAATAGGACAATCCATATAATCAGTTTTTCCATTCTCTATCTTCTTTGTTATTGATACGCTTTATAGGCACGTTATGCCTTTTCTTTTGGAAGGTTATAATTTGTTCTTATTATGATGCACTTCCATTTGCAAAGATACGCAGAAACAGCATATTCCAATCCACCTTTTTAACTTATCTCATTTGTTTTTTCTTCTTATATATCATCTGTTTACATACACTCCTGTTATAAAAGGTTTCACCGCAATCCTTTTTCCCAAAGACAGCCAAAGTCTTTTTTGACAGGAAAAGTAACCTTCTGATAACTTTTTCCTTGTTTAACAGCCTTTTCCTTCTTCTATCCAACCGATAGGCTACTGAAACTGCCGGCAATATCGTTTCTCCACTTTTTATAGTCAGCCTTACGTTATCTATATCCCAATGAGTATTGCTTTATATCAACAATGCCTATGTGATTGCTGATTTTCACGGTTTCCTCATTTCATAATGAAGTTTCCATTCTGATTTGCTCCTTTACCTCATGGATAGAGCCACGTGCGGTTATTAGCATACTTCAGCTTCCTTTCCGACTATTACTGCTATTTTCTTTGCCCTCCCTTCGTCAATCTCTTTTTGATGGCGAAGTCACAATATTTTTCAGATGCAAAGATATAATGCAGCGATGCCGAAGCATCTACGGGTCACTCCGTTCTGACCAATGACATACACGAAAATCTTCCGACATTTTTCTACTGCGTGAAAAATATAGCGTATTTGCGTGCTATCCCTGGTGCCGCCCTATACCTGCAATATCCGATAGCATCATAAAAATTAATTGTTTAACTTCTAAAAAATAGAATTATGAAGAAAGTAGTAGAAAATTCATTCGCAGTAACAGGTTTCGTTGGTAAGGATGCAGAAATCCGTCAGTTTACAACAGCAAGCGTAGCACGCTTCCCACTGGCAGTAAGCCGCAAGGAGCAAAACGGAGAAGAATATGTGTCATCTTTCATTTACGTGGAAGCCTGGCGTAAAAATGACAGCACTTCTTTTGAGTTGTTGAAGAAAGGCAAAAACATTACAGTCAAGGGATTTTTCAAACCCGACGAATGGACTGACCAGCAAGGTGTCAAACATAACCGTATCATCATGGCAGTCACCGACTTCTATGAGCCGGTGGAGAAAGAAGAAGAAAAAGCTCCTGTCGCTTCAAAAAAGAAGAAAGCCAAGAAAGCTGCTTAACAGCAGTTTCTCCTTTCAAAAACGGCTTCGGCCGTTTTTTTATGTTCAACAGATACATTTACGCATACTCTCTTTTTTTAACCAATCCTCCCTGTTATATCATATTGATTCCCATTGCACCACTATAAAGAAGCATATTGCTCTTTTGGCTCGCAAGCCGGCACATCACTTTTCGTGCGGCGAAATTAGAATGAAGCCCGGAAATAGCAAGCCACACGTTGCTCGTATGATGAAAATAGACTATTGCATGGTTGATTTTCATATCCGGGCTTGCCTTATTCCATCAATGGCTTCATTCAGGGGATGCCTTAAAAAGTCTGATATGCCGACCTGCGGAACTGAAAAGTAATGTAGGGAAAACAAGTCAGGCATTGAGAAAATAATAGTATTAACTTTAAAAAAAGCTATATGGAACGAAGTATCGAAAGAGTACCCACATGGGCATTGCCTTACATGGCTAACGGAGACGCCACAGGACTGAAAGACAAAGAGATTAAAATGATTGACAACCTATTGCGTAATCGGTGTATCGAACTGGTATGCCCCATTGCAGACAGCGTGCAAGGCGGTATGCCACCTTATTATACCAAAGACCCACTATTCGGCAAGGCAACCGAAGTGGAAGATTGTATCGTTTTTTATAATATCTAATTAAGACGCTATGAATGTGACATTTGAAAATCTTATTAACGTATGGGACGCACAAATTCCCAACTTATTGGTTGAACTGGTAAACCATGCTGTATTTGCAACAGACAAAGCTGGTTTTCAAGCTGTTGTTACAAAATTGTCTGAAACCACGGATTTTGACAAGTTCTTTGCTTATGGATACGGCAGACAACATTTTTGGCTGAAGCAACGCCTTGCCTCAGACCCTTCCAAATACATGGATGAACGGTTATTGATAGTAGATTTTTGTAGGTACAACCCAAAGAATGAAGATGATGAAGGTAATATCGAATAGAAATCCTCCAAAGGAAAGTTGCATCGAGGAAATAAGGCAAGGTCAAAAAATGATTCTTTGGTCTGACGACAACATATCTATCTCTATGATATTCAATAATCTGACCGGACAAAACTTTAAAGCGGATGAATACAAAGCCTATATCCGTAACATTGCTTTTGGAAAAATGGGATTTGTGCCAGGCACGATTGAACTTTATAAAGGAGGTATATTGATAGCAAGCGGCATAATTCCAGCTTTATAACCAGTCAATAATTAAAATAAAATATATGGTAACAGCAAGAACATTAAAAGGAGCGCAAGTATATGTAACATTTTATCCTGATTGTGAGGAAAATGTAGGTGGCTATTATTGCCAAGTATATACCGATGAAAATTGTATATGAGAAATAGACAATTTCATGGTTCATGTGAAAGATATTGCAGATAAAAAAGACCCGTATGCTGCGGCAGAAGAACTGGTAAGAGAATATATAGAATCAATCAAAGAGTATTAAAACTACCTATTGAGTGCACAATGAAACAAACCAATTCACATAATCAAGTAATGGCAGTGGCACTTACCGGCCACCGTTCCATACCCTACGATAAAGTACCTTCGCTTCGGAAAGCATTAAGGACAGTGATATTGGAACATTACAATCGAGGCATCCGCATATTTTACTGTGGCATGGCGATGGGCTTCGACCTGCTTGCCGCAGAAACGGCTTTATCCATGAAAGAAGTATATTCCGACATTACATTGGTTGCAACCGTGCCTTATCGTGGGCAATGTGAAAAATTCACACCTTATAATAAGGAACGCTATCGTAATGCTCTTGCCAAAGCGGATGAAGTTGTCATACTTGCAGAAAGCTATGCTGATGACTGTTTCCTTCGGAGAAACGACTATATGCTGTCATGTTCCGGCCACTTGATAGCCTACTTTGACGGAGTTCCCAAAGGTGGCACATACTACACTTTCAAAAGAGCCAAGCAGCGAGGTATGCCGGTTGTCAATCTGTTTTAATCAATGAAAAGGTTTTGTGTATGATTTGCACAGAGCCTTTTCTTTTGGTCAGCCCTGCGCCTCAATTTCCTGTTATAATCCACTCATTCCCTTTTTTACCATCCGCTCCAAGAGCGGCTTCCCTTCCACTTTTACCCGAAATGGCTCCTTTTATAAACTCTCCCTATCCTCTAATAACGTGACAATCAAGATTGCCTTTTTGAGCGTGATTCCACCCGGCCCGGATTTATTTTTCCGCAAAGGTAACGTCCGGTGTCAAGACTTGTCAAATCCGGCTGTGCCGTGGATGCCTTCACGAAATCTTCCTCTCACAAGTTCGAGCGTATTTCCCTCGTCAGATTTGCCCGTATTTCCCCGTCACCTTTTCGAGGCAGAAAAATAATTCCCGGCAGGTTGCAACAACCCGCCCGAAGAAAGGGAAATATTAAACAAAAGGTTAAATATGCACGTATGAGTTACAACAAGTTAAAAGCATTAGAGGGCAATATCGAAGCGATAAGCACAGCCCTTGCCATTCACGAGGAACGCAGAAATGCGACCACCGCAGAGCGTGAGACATTATCCAAGTTTACAGGCTGCGGAGGTATCAAGGAAGTATTGAGTATCGGAACGGACACCCCCATACCCGGCACCATGCAGGAAGCCGTTAAACGCTTGCTCTCCGTCCTGTCAAAAGCGGCAAAAGGGAATGAAACACTTTACAGGCAACTCCTACAAAGTCTGAAATCGTCCGTATTGACAGCTTTTTATACCCCGACATTCCTTATTCAAGCCGTAGCCGAGCAAATCAAAGACACTTTCACGGCAAACGACCTTAAAATGGGCACATTCTTAGAACCGTCCGCCGGTATCGGCGGTTTCCTGCCAGTCGGAGATATGGCTACACATCGGACGGCTTTTGAGAAAGACCTGCTTACCGGACTTGTATTGTCCGCCCTGCATCCCGACACACAGGTATTCATCGAAGGATTTGAAACGATTGACAGCCAAGAGACGGAACACAACCGCTTTGACGTAATCGCTTCCAACATACCGTTTGGCGACTTCCGTGTGTTCGACAATACTTTTAGCAAAAAAGGCGGCATCTATGCACAGGCTTCCAAGACCATCCATAACTATTTCTTCTTGAAAGCCGTTGAGAAACTGAACGAGGGCGGCATATTGGCTTTCGTCACATCAAGAGGTATCGCTGACACACAAGGCAACCAATTCGTGCGTGACTATCTTGTACACCGTTGCAATCTGATTACGGCATTACGTTTGCCTGATAGCCTGTTCATGCAGACAAGCGGCATTGAAGTAGGCAGCGACCTGTTGATATTCCAAAAGAGCGGCCGTAAGGTAACGCTTACAGACCGTGAAAAGCTGTTCATAGAAACAACCCGAGAAATCGTACCGGGTAGTGACCAATATACCGGACATACCAATAAATTGTTTACTTTACCAAAAACCGCCTTGTTTACAGAAAGTCGCATACAAACCAACCAATATGGGGAATATGTGCGCAAATACCGCTGGCAGGGAGAGGAAGCCGATTTGCAACAAACCCTTTCCTCCATGCTGAAAGCCGACTTTGAGCGTTTTTTCAGAAAGAACCTGTTTGCCACACCGAACAAAGGCATTGGCGGCATACAAATGTCACTTTTTGATTGCTTTAATACCAACAAGGTGGCACAGCCCAACAGGGAAAAACGCACGTACACAGGCACGTTGCACAAGTGGATGAAAAACGGCACGTTAGTACTCTTTGAAAACCAACTTGGCACACTCCGCTACAAACAGGCAAACTGTTTTTCCGACACGACCGTTACATTCGTACCTTTGAAAGTTTCCCGGATAAACATAGAGCGTGCCAACGATTATCTTCCTATCCGTGAAGCCTACTTTGAACTGACAACCAAAGAAAGCGAGGAACTGGCCGAATATCCGAAGCTAAGGGAACAACTCAACAAACATTATGATGCCTATGTGCGCAAGTGGGGCTTTTTCCACCACAACGACAACAAGGAGTTTTTCTCTTGGGATAGTCTGGGCATGGAAGTATTCACGATTGAAATGCAACTCGGAAAGGATATCTGTAAAGCCGACATCATGCACGAGCCTGTTGCGTTCAAGAAAATAGATACTTCCGTTCAACTGACACCGGTAGAAGCATTGGCAAGCAGCCTTAACTATTACGGTTCGGTCAATATGGACTATCTTGTACAGACAACCGGACAGGCCGAAACAGAACTGACAGAAGCCCTTGCCGGTGAGATATTCTACAATCCTTTGACGGATTGTTGGGAGAACAAAGGCAAATTCCTTGCAGGTAATGTCGTGGAGAAGTGCAAGGAGATATGTACCGTTCTTGCCGACCTGACAGGCAACGCTCAAAAATGGGCGGCTACATCTGTCGAGGCTTTGGGAGATGCGACCCCCGAACTTATTCCGTATGAAGAACTTGACTTTAATATGGGTGAGCGTTGGATTCCGGCAAGTATTTACGCTTCCTTTGCCAAAAACCTGTTCGGGGTAAACACAACGGTGATGTATTTTGATGTGAACGACACCTATATTGTCTCTTTGCAAGGCCATTCTCCCATTGCCTATAATGTCTATTCGATTGGAAGCTATAACGGGGAAGCCCTGTTCGTCCACGCCCTGCACGATACGGTTCCGGAAATCACCAAAGAGATAATGCGCAACGGTGAAAGTATCCGTGTACCCGATGAAGAAGCCATACAAGCGGCATCCACGAAGATACAGGAGATACGCCGCAAGTTCAACGAATGGTTGGATTACCAACCTATCGCCGTGCGTGATGAATTGGTACGCCTGTATAACGAACGCTTTAATTGCTACGTCCGTCCTCATTATGACGGTTCGGCACAGACATTCCCCAACCTCTCTTTTGAGCAGTTCCCATACAACGACCTCTATCCCTCACAAAAGGATGCAATCTGGATGATTAAGCAGAATGGCGGTGGCGTATGCTGGCACGAAGTCGGTGCAGGCAAAACAATGGTAATGTGTGTGGCGGCTTATGAAATGAAGCGTTTGGGCATGACACAGAAGCCGCTCATTATCGGCTTGAAAGCCAACGTACACGAGATTGCGGACTGTTTCCGCAAGGCATATCCGACCGCAAAACTTCTTTATCCGGGAAAAGAGGACTTCACACCTGCCAACCGACAGGAATTGTTCTCTAAAATCAAGAATAACAACTGGGATTGCATCATTCTCACGCACGACCAGTTTTCCAAGATACCGCAATCCGAGCAGACCATGCTGGAGATATGCGAACAGGAACTTCAAGACGTGGAACGCTCTTTGAAAGTGTTGGAGGACAGCGGTATGGCTGATAACAACAAAAGGTTACAGAAAGGTTTGGAGAAACGGCAGAAGAACCTCAACGCCAACTTGGAAGCCTTAAAAGAGAAACTTGGCGAGAAAAAGGATGATTGCGTTGATTTTCATGCTATGGGCATCGACCACATCTTTGTCGATGAATGCCACTATTTTAAAAATCTGATGTTCCAGACACGCCACACAAGGGTTGCCGGGATTGGTAATACACAAGGCTCGCAACGTGCCATGAACCTACTTGTCGCCATTCGTGACATACAACAACGGACGGGCAGGGATTTGGGTGCCACGTTCCTTTCCGGCACGGTGGTGGTAAATGCGCTGACCGAATTGTATGTGTTGTTCAAATACTTGCGGCCGAAAGAGTTGTCACGCCAATGTATAAGTTGCTTTGACGCTTGGGCGGCTATTTTCACGAAAAAGACAACCGACTATGAGTTGAACATCACCGGCTCAATCAAGCGCAAAGAGCGTTTCCGCACGTATATCAAGATTCCTGAACTGGCGACCTTCCTGCGTGAGATAACCGATTATCGCACGGCTGAAATGATAAACCTTGACGTGCCGCAGAAGAATGTACGTTTTCTCTCCGACAAGCCTACCATTGCCCAAGAGGAAATGATTGGACGTCTGGTGTCGTTCGCCGGTAGCGGTAATTGGGATGATTTGGGGCTTGACATTCCGCAGCCCGACAATCTGGATATGGCTAAAATGCTGGTGGCTACCAATGTGGCACGGAAAATGGCTTTGGATATGCGCCTGTTGGGTGATAAGTTCGCTGACGATCTGGGCAACAAGGCTTCCCGGTGTGCGACCACTATCTACGACTATTATGTACGTTCCAAATCCAACAAAGGTACGCAGTTCGTGTTCAGTGACTTAAGCACGTACAAGTCTAATGAGTGGAACATCTATCAGGACATCAAAGACAAGTTGGTGACAATGGGTATTCCGGCAAATGAGATACGGTTTATACAGACTGCCAAGACCGAACAAGAACGTAAGAAACTGTTTACCGACATGAACAACGGCACTGTCCGGGTATTGTTCGGCTCTACTTCCATGTTGGGTACAGGTGTCAATGCGCAGCAGCGAGCCGTGGCGGTGCATCATTTGGAGGTACCCTGGCGCCCGGCAGATTTGGAGCAGCGCAACGGGCGTGCCGTCCGCAAAGGCAATACCGTGAAGTTCTGGGGTGGCAATGTCGTGGATATTATCATTTACGGCACGGAGAAAACGCTGGATGCCTACAAATTCAACCTGTTACGGAACAAGCAACTGTTTATCAATCAGATAAACAACGGCACGATAGCCGTGCGCAGGATTGACGAGGACAGCATGGACGAGAACACAGGCATGAACTTCGCCGAGTTCGTTGCAGTCCTTTCCGGCAATATGGATTTGTTGAACAAGGCAAAGCTTGACAACCGGATTATGCAGTTGGAGAAAGAGCAGGCCATTTTCAACAAGGAAAGATACCGTGCCGAGCGCAAGATTGCCAAAACTGAGCAGGATATAGAGGAAACCATGCTAACCAAACAACGGATGTCCGAGGATTGGGCATATTATAAAGAATACAAAGGCGAACGGAAAACCTTGCTTCTGAACCTGCAACAAGCCATAGCGGAAGAAACCGGACGTGAGTTGCATAAGATAGCCAAGACTTACAGGAACGAATCCATCGGCACCATTGGCAGCTACATCGGGCTGAACCTGTCCGTCCGCAGCGAATACCACTATACCGGTGCTTTTGAACGCAACATATTCTTGGTGGAAGGTAAAAGCGGGTTGAAATACAAATGCGGTTTGTCCGGTGCATTGCCATTGGGCTTTGCCGATTCCGCAGTCTATCCGCAAGCCACCCTTGACAAGTTGCCGGAACTGATAAGACGCCAACAGGAAAAGATTGACCAACTGGCAAATGAACTCCCGACCTTGCAGCAGATTTTCAGCCGCAAGTGGGGCAAGACCGCCGAACTGGATGCACTGAAACAGGAGTGCAAGGAGTTGCAGCGGAAGATTGATAACTCCTTGAAAGAGTTGGAGCAACAACCTGCCGTGACAGTAATCGCAGCTTAATTTATACAGTATATTTTAACCATTCCCTTTGTTTTGTCGTGAGACAAGGCAAAGGGAATTTCTTCTATGATGCGGTGGCACATTACAAGCCATCGTTCCCTTTTATAACAACTCAATGAGTAATACCTCATTGCGACCATACCTTTTATAATAAGCATAGCTTCCACCGGCTTTCCCACCCGGATTTTTCATAGGATAAGGCTTGTCCTCTCCCTGAGTTTTCACTTCGCTCAGACACGGGGAGAGGCAGGACAAACGGCGGCACATTCCGGTACTCCATGCAGGGACTTCGACAATCGTCGAGTTGTCTCTGCATGGAGTTCGGGAAAAAGCCGCTTTTTGTTTGTCCGGCAAACCCTGATTATTCTACCCACCCAAGCCGGAGACCTTTATAGGTTCTATCCCTCCTTTTATACCATTCTCCACATACCTATTATATATAGAGACTTTATAGTCCTTTTCTACTCATTCTTTCCCTGACCCTTCTTCCTGTCACT
>OLPI01003430.1_pt1 | contig 11275 bp, 11 predicted proteins | sample 1672361 | NCBI WGS metagenome assembly OLPI01 (sample SAMEA3136675, study PRJEB25190) | human gut metagenome
TCATCCGCACCATCGTGCTGCCCTGCAGCATCGACGGCATCGTGACCGGCTGCATCCTGGCCGTGGGCCGCATCGTGGGCGAAAGCGCCGCGCTGCTCTTCACCGCCGGTGCCGCCGAGGTCATTGCCAACGGCGTGCTCAAGGCCTACACCTCCAACGGTGCCACCCTGTCGGTGCTGCTCTACCTCCGTGCCTTTGAGGACGGCGATTTCGACTCCGCCTGGGCCATTGGTGCAGTGCTGCTGGTGCTGGTGCTTGCCATCAATCTGGCAGCCCGGCTGGCCAAAACCAAACTGAAACAGAAGCAGTAGATAACTCCCTCCGTCATCGCTGCGCGATGCCACCTCCCTCACGGAGGGAGGCTTATCCTGCCCGCAACGCAAAAGGCTCCCTCTCAGAGGGAGCTGGCGCGGCATAGCCGCGACTGAGGGAGTCAATACAAGAGGAAAACTATGGAAAACGTATCACCCATTCTCACAGCCAAAAACCTGAACCTCTGGTACGGGGATTTCAAGGCGCTGAAAGATATTTCGCTGGACATGGGCGAGCGGGAGATCACGGCCCTCATCGGCCCCTCCGGCTGCGGCAAGTCCACCTTCCTGAAGACCCTGAACCGGATGAACGACCTTGTGCCCGGGATCCGCATCGAGGGTGATGTCCGCCTGAAAGGGCAGGATATCTTTGCCCGCGAGATGCAGCCCACTGAGCTGCGCCGCCGGGTGGGCATGGTGTTCCAGAAGGCCAACCCCTTCCCCATGAGCATCTACGATAACATCACCTACGGCCCCAGGCTGCACGGTGTGCACAACAAGGCAGAGCTGGACGAGCTGGTGGAAAGCTCCCTGAAGGGTGCCGCCCTCTGGAACGAGGTCAAGGACCGCCTGAAAAAGAGCGCTCTGGGCCTTTCCGGCGGCCAGCAGCAGCGCCTGTGCATTGCCCGCGCTCTGGCTGTCAAGCCTGAAGTCCTGCTGATGGATGAGCCCACCAGCGCCCTGGACCCCGGCTCCACCATGAAGGTGGAGGAGCTGATGAGCGAGCTGAAAAAGAACTACACCGTGGTCATCGTGACCCATAACATGCAGCAGGCTGCCCGTATCAGTGACCGCACCGCCTTCTTCCTGCTGGGTGAGCTGGTGGAAGCCGGCCCCACGGCGCAGATCTTCAGCACCCCGCAGGATAAGCGCACCGAGGATTACATTTCGGGCCGGTTCGGCTAAGGAGAAAAACGCAATGAGCAACCGTACACAATACGAAAACGACCTTGCTGCCCTGAAAACGGCCCTGACCGAGATGGGGCAGAGCGCTGCCGATGCCGTGGAAGCTGCAATGGAAGCCCTCTGCACCGCCGATACCGAGGCTGCCGCCGCCGTGGCGCAGGGCGATGGCCGCATCAACAACATGGAGCGGGACATTGAGCACCGCTGCATGACCCTGCTGCTCCGCCAGCAGCCGGTGGCAGGCGACCTGCGCCGCATCTCCACCACCATGAAGGTGGTCACGGATGTGGAGCGCATCGGCGACCATGCCTCCGATATCGCGGAGATCATCCCCCATCTGGTCACTGTCCGCAAGGAGGGCGACCCTGCTGTGAGCCAGGCCATCAAGATGGGCCAGAAGGCGCACAAGATGATCCTGGATGCCCTGAATGCCCTGACCTCTGAGAATGAGCAGGCCGCCCTCAGGGTCATTGCCGCCGACGATGAGGTGGACTACGATTTCAACGCCATCAAACATACGCTGGCGCAGGAGATCGCCGCCGACCCCGGCAAGGTGGATGCCGCCCTGGATCTGCTCATGGTCATCAAGTACCTGGAACGCATCGGCGACCACGCCGTGAACCTGGCCGAGTGGGTGGAGTTCGTCCGCAGTGGGCGTTATCATAACGAAAATATGTTCTGATCTTTTGTTTCTGTAAAAATTTGAGCTTCCTGCAATTATTTCTGTGCCCCGCCCGTATTATAGGCAGAAAGGCTTCCCCAGAAAGCCTGATGAACTGGCTGCGGCGGGTGTCCGGCACCCCCCTGTCCCCGCCCGCCGCTGCCGCAACGGAGGGTTTTAACGCTATGGTACAGACCAAGAATTTCCCGCTGGAAACGCGCGGCGAGGCGGTCAGCCGCGAAGCGCTGGTTCAGGCGGCATTACAGGAGATCACCCAGAATTACCGCGAAGCAAGCCTTTCCAATGTGGCCCGCAGCTACGGCGTTTCGCTGGCGTATGTCAGCGAGTGCGTCCGGGCCCAGACCGGAAAGACCTATAAGGAGCTGCTGCAGAAGCACCGGATGGAGACCGCCGCCCGCCTGCTGCGCCGCAGCGACCTGAACATCCAGCAGATCATCACCCAGGTGGGCTACGAGAACACCAGCTACTTCTACCGCCTGTTCCATGAGCGGTATGGCCAGAGCCCCCGGGAGTACCGCCGGGCACGCAGCCAGCGCACATAAGTGCATCAGTGAACGACCCTCTCCGCCTTTGCAGCAGGCTTTGACGGAGAGGGCCGTTTTGTGTTATATTAAGGCAGAACGATCAGGGCGGGCAGCGGCCTGCCGGAAGAGAGGTTGGATGAAGATGTTTCGTGGAGCAAGACGTGCAGATCTGGATGCGATCCTGAAAATTTATGCCCGCGCCCGGCAGGCGATGGCGGATTCCGGCAACCCCACCCAGTGGGGAGATCATTTCCCGCCGCAGGAGCTGCTGGAAGAGGACATTGATTCCAACCGGTTGTTCCTCTACCTTGTCAACGGCGAGCTGGAGGGCGTGTTTGCCTTTATCCTTGGCCCGGACCCCACCTATGCCCGGATCGAGGATGGCAAGTGGCTGAACGATACCCTGCCCTACGGCACCATCCACCGGCTGGCTTCGGCGGGCAGGCACCCCGGCGTTGCCGCCGCTGTGATCACCTGGTGTCTGGAGCACTGCGAGAGCCTGCGGGCCGATACCCACGCCGACAACAAGATCATGCAGCACCTGCTGGAAGAAAACGGCTTTACCAAGTGCGGCATCATCCATGTGGAGGATGGCACGCCCCGCATTGCCTACCAGAAAATGTCCCTTACCCTGCCTTTGCGCCGGGATTGAACTGCAAAAATGCGCCGCCCCACAAACGATGGAGCGGCGCTGTTTTTATATCGGTTTGTCAAGAGCTCTCCCTTTGGGGGCAACGACGACGACCGCCGCCAGTGGCGGATTGAGGGAGGAGTTGTTGGGGCAGTGGCCAGCAAGGTGCGAGTGCAATTGCACGAAGCAGCTGCTGGGAGCCACAACCTGGGCTGTCGAGCAAAGCGAGACTGAGAGGGTGAGCCCGCTTTCAGGAAATCGGATCTGTCATCTGACCTTCAAGCGTGGGTTCGACCACCGCAGTTTCTTCCGGCGTGGGCTGGAAATACTTCTCGTACAGCTCCATGCCGATGCGGTAGCCCTGCCACACGATGACCGCCGTGCCTGCACCGGCCACGCCGATGATGGCGGCAGTGCCCAGAATGCTGGGCTCGCTCTCGATGGTGGCATCCCGGTACTGGGCTTCCACGGTCACGGTGCTGTCCTTGGCCACGCTGCCCGCCGGGATGGTAAAGCTCTCCTCGTTGTAGGCGACCGCCGGGTTGCCCAGCAGGCTGGCTTCATCTATGGCCCACAGGTCGAACACCATGCCTTCGGGCACGGCGCTCTGGTTCAGCGTCACCTTGACCTCGGCATCCACCGGCACGCTGGCGCTGGTCATGGCTTCGCCGCCGTTGTAAGTGAACGTGCCGCCTTTCACCGTCAGGGTGTAGGTGGGGGCTTCGGGTTCGGGTTCGGGTTTGGGTTCGGGTTTCGGGTCGGGCTTCGGGTCATCCTTACCCGGTACAGGAGCGGCGTTCAGCACAACATCTTCATTATCGTTTTCCACGGTGAAAATGTAGCCGACCGGATAATCTTCTATTAACCCGCCATAATTGAGCTTCTGATTGATGGAAGTGACGGGTTTGACATTGCCATTCTTTACCAGGTTTACACGAAGCTTTGGAGTGCCAGTAAAATAAAACTTGGTTTGAATTGCCTGATAGGCAATGCCATCTAGTTCAGCAGAAATAAAATAGTCTTCCACTTCGGTTATGGTGTGAGACTCAATACCTTCAGGTGCATTCTTAAATAGGCAGTCAAGCATTGTACCGCCATGGTTTGTGACTGCTATGCTGGAAGAAGAGTTGAAGAAATACGAATTCTTGACGGTATTGCGATTCTCGAAAATGTTGTTAATAACAGCCTTTTCTACAGTGCCATAATTTGTTACTTTTTTGGAGAACATGCCGCCAATTGTAGTGACCCCGTCTTTAATGATGACAGGACAGTTGACTTCTGATTGTTCCCAAAAAGAATAATCTCCGCTTTCCAGCGTCAGCGTTTTATTGCTCTTCTCAAACCTCCAGCCGTTGCCGCTGTAATCCTGGGTGCCGCCCTTGGTGCCAACGGGGTAGCCGTTTTCGTCAATTACCAGCCGGGTCAGCATGCTCAGGGTAACGGTGTCTGTACCAGTGGATGGTGCGGTGAAAGTGACAAAAAAACTATCAGAGGGTGCATGGTCAGTAGAATAGCTTGCACTTGGTGCCCAATCTTTTAACAAACAAGGTGTGCCGTTTGTGTCTCCGAATGTAACATCAATAGGAAATAATATTGCTTGACTGTTTTTAAGAAAAATATAGATGGTGATGCTGGTATCATGGTCGGAATTGGGAATGACATAACCGCTGCTGCCGAAATAACTGATTTCTGCATCAAAACTCTCATAGCTGCCAGTGTTCTGGAGGTTCACTTTCAAGGTATAGCCGTCAGCGACTTGGCCATCCTCTGGTTTTTTATGAAAAATGCCGCCCTTTATGGTGCCAGTGTTGGTAACGGTAGAACTAAACATGCCGCCGGTAATTGTACCATGATTTATAACGGGCATTGAGTAAACGCCACTCGTTATAGTGCCATAATTGGTAATACTGGAACCAGGATTTTCGGCGTTCCAAAATTTACCATTTACAATCGTTGCGTTTTTCCTTATGATGGCAGAACATAAAATACTCTTTGGATCCAGACGGATGTTTCCGCACTCTTTCAAATCATAGGTAGTAGGGTTTTCGGGGGCGATGGTCAAAACTTTAGCTGTGCCATCATAGCTCCAGCCATCACCGGTATAAATTTTGTGATTTTGGGAATCGGTTGTAGGAATTATATCATCGAGAACCGGATAACCAGACTGAATTTGTAAAGGTTTCAAGTTGGAGCCGCTCTCCTCCGCCCACGCTGTGATTGCCGACACAGGCAGGAGCGTTACCGCCATGCACAGCGCCACCAGAAGGCTGATAAGTCGTTTCTTCATAGGGGGTCCCTCACTTTCTTTGGGCCGGAAGTGGAGCTCCGGCAAAAATGGATGCTCTCACTTCCTTAAATACACGCCGCGCGGAATCCTTTCACCCTTTTTCAAAAAAATTTGAAAAAAAAAAAAAACGAACTGCAAAACAGTCCGTTTTCGGGTCATCTTTCGTAATGTGTCCAAAGGCTTAAAATCTTGATGGTTTGCTCTTCTTCAAAAACATCATACACAAGGCGGTGCTGTACGTTGATGCGCCTGCTGTACGAGCCGTTCAAATCGCCGACCAGCTTTTCATAGGGCGGCGGGTTCTGGAACGGATTTTCTTTTATAACGGAGATCAGCGCCTTCGCCTTTTCGTCAAGATGGGCGGATTTCAGCTTTGGAATGTCCTTGAGCGCGGTTTTCGCATAAACAATTTTGTACATTTACCACTCCACAGCCGATTCGTCAACACAATCTTCCAGCGGTTCGGCCTTGGCCGCCATGAGCTTTTCCCGCATTCCCGGCACGGAGACGAGATAAAGCGTTTCCATAATGCCGCTGTAATCTTCTTCCGAAAGCAGAACAGCGTTGCCGTCTTTGGTGCAGATGTTCAGCGGTTCATTGTACTTTACGGTCTGCTCTACATACTGGAAAGCGTTCTTGCGAAAGTTCGTGATATTAGTGGTCGTCATCGTGCATCACCTCTTATGTACATAATAGCGTACACACTGCGCGGTGTCAAGACCTTTTTTGCCGAACTTGGGGCTTGTGGAGCGGGGGCAATCGTTCTATAATACAAGCTGTGAAATGAATCACAAAAGGGGTGGAACGTATGGACAAAAAACTGAACGAGGCCGTGGCGGCGCTGCGGCCCCAGATGGTGGCGGCGCTCCAGCGGCTGGTGCGCAGGCGCAGTGTGGAGGCCGACCCGCTGCCGGGCAAGCCCTTTGGCGAGGAGGTGGATGCCTGCTTTGCCGAGGCGCTGGCCCTCTGCCATGAGCTGGGCTTTGAGACCACCGACATGGATCGGTACATCGGCTGGTGCGAGATCGGCACCGGGGACGAGATGGTGGCGGTGCTGGGGCATCTGGACGTGGTGCCCGAGGGCGAGGGCTGGCATCACCCGCCCTACGCTGCCGAGATCGAGGGCGGCAGGCTGTATGGCCGGGGTTCCATTGACGACAAAGGCCCGGTGGTGGCCAGCCTGTTCGCGCTGAAGGCCATCCGGGATCTGGGCATTCCGCTCAACCGCCGTGTCCGGCTGCTGTTCGGCCTGAACGAGGAGACCAACGACCGGGACGTGCTGTACTACAAGGCCCACGGCGGGGAGATCCCGGTGCTGGGCTTCACCCCGGACGGCGAGTATCCGCTCATCAACGGCGAAAAGGGCATCCTGAACGAGAGCTATGCTGTGCAGCTGCACCAGACCGGTGCCTGGCAGCTGAGCAGGGTGCAGGGCGGCGTGGCCGGCAATGTGGTGCCGGACTACGCCTGCGCTGCGCTGATCGCCCCGGCGGGGGCCTCCCTGCCGGATGCGGAGCACATCACCGTGACAGCCGTCCCCGGCGGCTATCAGGTGGAAGCGGTGGGCGTTTCGGCCCACGGCAGCCACCCGGAGCAGGGCGAAAACGCCATTGGGCGGCTGGTGTGCTACCTCGACCGGCTGCCGCTGGAGGGGGATGCCAAACAGGCCGTGCACTTTCTGGCCGAGAAGCTGGGCACCGACCCCTACGGCGAGCGCCTGCTGGGCCACCGGCTGGAGGATGCGCTCTCCGGCCCCATGAGCTGCAACTGGGGGCTGATCGAGGGCGACGCGCAGCATCTGTGGGTCAAGCTGAACTACCGTTATCCTGTGACCATGGAACGGGCAGACTGCCAGCCCGCTGTGCAGGCCGCCTTTGAGGCCGCAGGCTGGGCGCTGGATGGGCAGGTGCACAAGGAAAAGCTCTACTACCCTGCCGAGACCCCGCTGGTCAGCGCCCTGCTGGAGGTTTACCGGGATGCCACCGGCGACAATGCCCCGCCCAAGTGCATCGGCGGCGGCACCTACGCCAAGATGCTGCCCAATGTGGTGGCTTTTGGCCCCCTGTTCGCGGGCGACCCGGTCAGAGAGCATCAGCCCGATGAATGCATCGATCTGGAACGTCTGGTGCAGAACGCCCAGATCATTGCAAACGCCATTGTAAAGCTGGCAAACCTGCCGCTGGAATAAGAAGGAGGACGGGACTATGAAGATCACACAGGTGCGGCTTGGCCGCATTTCCACCCCGCTGCGGGTGCCGTTCAAAACGGCACTGCGCACTGTGAACAGCGTTGAGGATGTTATCGTGGAGCTCCACACCGATACCGGTGCGGTGGGCTACGGCGAAGCACCCCCGACCGGTGTTATCACCGGCGACACCACCGGGGCCATCCTCGGTGCCATTCAGGATCATATCGCCCCTGCCCTGCTGGGCCGCGACCTCGATGAATTTGAGGATCTGACCGCCGCTGTGCAGAAGGCGCTTGTCCACAACACCAGCGCCAAGGCCGCTGTGGACATGGCCCTGTGGGATCTGCTGGGCCAGAAGTACAGCGCCCCTGTTTACCGGATGCTGGGCGGTGCCCGCAAAAACATCGTGACCGATATCACCATCAGTGTCAACCCGCCCGAAGAGATGGCCCGGGATGCCCGCACCGCCGTCCAGCGCGGCTACGACTGCCTGAAGGTCAAGGTAGGCATTGACCCGGAACTGGATGTGGCCCGCCTTGCCGCGGTGCGGCAGGCCGTGGGCCGGGACATCAAGCTCCGCATCGATGCCAATCAGGCCTGGAACGCCAAGCAGGCGGTCCGCATCCTGAACCAGATGCAGGAGAAGGGGCTGGACATTGAGTTCGTGGAGCAGCCCGTGCCCGCCGCAGACCTTGAGGGGATGCAGTATGTCACCCGCCATGCCGATGTGCCCGTGCTGGCCGACGAGAGCGTGTTCAGCCCGGCAGATGCCATGCGGATCATGCAGACCGGCGCGGCCGACCTGGTGAACATCAAGCTGATGAAGTGCGGCGGCATCACCAATGCCCTGCGCATTGCCGCCGCCGCTGAGGTGTACGGCGTGGAGTGCATGATCGGCTGTATGCTGGAAGCAAAGATCTCGGTCAACGCCGCTGTGGAGCTGGCTTGCGCCAAGAAGATCATCACCAAGATCGACCTCGACGGCCCGGTGCTCTGCAGCGAGGACCACATCCTCGGCGGTGCCGTGTTCGACGAAAAGAACATCACCGTCTCCGACGCGCCCGGCATGGGCATTCAAGGTTTTGTGCCCGGCAAGGTGTCCTATCTCGACTAAAACAGGAACAGACCGCATCCCGAAACACACGGGGTGCGGTTTCTTTTTGTGAATCTGTATTTCATATACGGACAGTGAAAAAAGCTCGTGTCTGTATATGTTGAAATGAAAAACAAAAAAAGCGGGTAAAATCTTTGACTTTTTGGCCTGCGAGGCGTATAATCGTACTTGTTCCGTGTAGAGGAATGGGAAAACTGTGCGCAATAGGCGCACAATCTGGATAGGGGAGTAGAAAAGTTATGAAAACGTTGAAAGCGGTTGCGGCAAGGTACAACGCCACCAGCCTGATCCTGCGCATCGTCATCGGCCTTGTGGTCGGTGCGGTGCTGGCACTGGCGGTGCCCGGTGCGGGCTGGGTGGAAGAGTTCGGCAGCCTGTTCGTGGGTGCCCTGAAGGGCATTGCCCCGGTGCTGGTGTTCGTTATCGTGGCCAGTGCGCTGGCGCAGGGCACGTCCAGGCTGGACCGGCGCTTTGGCACGGTCATCTGGCTGTACATGCTCACCACCTTCCTGGCCGCCGCCATTGCGGTGGTGACCAGCTTTATGTTCCCTCAGACCGTCGTTCTGGCTGAGGCGGCAGAATCCGAGGTGGTGCCCCAGGGTCTGGGCGAGGTGATGAACACCCTGCTCACCAACTTTGTGGCAAACCCCGTCAGTGCCCTGCTGAACGGCAATTACATCGGCATCCTGTTCTGGGCCTGCCTGTTCGGTCTGGCCATGAAGAGGTACGGCGCGGACAGCACCAAGCTGTTCCTGGCGAACACAGCGGATGCAGTCTCCCAGATCGTCCGCTGGATCATCAATCTGGCACCCTTCGGCATCATGGGCCTTGTGTACACCAACGTGTCCAGCAACGGCCTGTCCATCTTTACCCAGTACGGCAGGCTGCTGCTCCTGCTGGTGGGCACCATGCTCTTTATGGCACTGGTCGTCTCGCCCTTTATCATCTTTGTGTATCTGCACTGCAACCCGTATCCGCTGGTGCTCCGCTGCCTGCGTGAATCCGGCCTGACCGCCTTCTTCACCCGCAGCTCTGCCGCCAACATCCCGGTCAATATGGATCTGTGCGAAAAGCTGGGGCTGGATAAGGATATGTATTCTGTCTCCATCCCGCTGGGCGCTACCATCAATATGGATGGTGCCGCCATCACTATAACTATAATGGCGCTTTCCGTTGCAAATACCATGGGAGTGTCGGTGGACGTTCCGACAGCACTCATGCTCAGTCTTATGGCAACCCTTGGCGCGTGCGGTGCCTCAGGTGTTGCGGGAGGTTCGCTGTTGCTCATTCCTATGGCGTGCTCGCTGTTTGGAATCCCACAGGATATATCCATGCAGGCTGTTGCTGTCGGAATGATCATCGGAGTGGTCCAGGATTCACTTGAGACGGCAATCAACTCATCGGGAGATGTACTCTTTGCCGCTACAGCGGAGTACAGACAGTGGCAAAAGGACGGCAGAGAGTTTAAGATAGGTGCCATCGTGAATCCAGATGAGTAGGATATTTTCATATAAAAAACAACCGGGTATGTTCAGGAAGAAACATACCCGGTTGTTTTTGTCTTTATATTCCCCGTATCCCTGATTCCACAATTCCATTTGAATCTTTAGAGATTCCCTCAAGAATATGCGGAATTACCAACATATCCGTTCCGCATTTAGGACATGCCGCAATTCCCAGAAGTTCGTTGGTGCTTTCCAGACGATATTCAGACTGATATTCTATACCATCTTTCTGCCACATAAAAATGTGTCCGCATTTGAAACATTTAACTTCCCTGAATGTATTCCCCATAATAAATAATAACCTCCGTTGCAGTTTGTTTGTATTGCCTACAGAAACTTGTCCAGCTCCGCATCCACATTCTTCCTCTTCTTGATCTTTGGGTGGTCGATGCCTCTTTCAAATATACAATATCCTAAACATGGTTTGCAACAGATGAAGAACTTTTATATAATTGTAGACAGTATGCGGAAGCTAAGATAACATATGGGAACTGAAAGAAAAACAGGAAAATGAACACTATGGAGAATGAGCCATTGTCTGGCAGATCAATGACAGAGAATAACAAAACAGAATACAAGGCACATTACCATCTGCCCGGACTTTTTGAATTCTACGAGCTGTACAAGGCGTTCCTGCCACTATACTGTGAGCACAGGGAATATTTTTACGACTGGTGTGATATCGGTTCAGTGTATGGTGCACCGGGTGACTGCCTCTGGGGCGGTGGCAGAGTGGGATATGGTGACAGCAGTGCCAGAGATGTGCTGGAACTTATGAGAGAGTATGGAATATCGGCGAGGCTGATCTTCAGCAACTCACTACTGGGGCCGGAACACCTTGCTGATAAGCAGTGTAATGACTTGTGCAGGGCGTTTGAGGAAGGCAAGGCATATGTTCAAAATGGCGTCATAGTCCATTCGGAGTTGCTGCTTGACTATCTGCAGGAGAATTATCCGGGACTATATATGGTTTCATCGACAACAAAGGTCATTACGGACTTTGATCTGTTTTCAGCAGAGCTTGACCGGGATGAATTCCGATATGTTGTGCCGGATTTTCGGTTGAATAAAGCATTTGACAGGCTGGGGGCGCTTTCGCAAAAGCAGAAAGACAAGGTGGAATTCCT
>OLPI01003441.1_pt1 | contig 11243 bp, 9 predicted proteins | sample 1672361 | NCBI WGS metagenome assembly OLPI01 (sample SAMEA3136675, study PRJEB25190) | human gut metagenome
CGCAGTCCGTTAGTCCGCAAGCCCTTAAGATGCTCCAACATGAGAGCGTCACACAAGTACAGACCATCATGGATTCCAGTTTGGAGTCCATTGTTGAATCCGATGGTCAAATCATTGATGTTGTCTTCACGGGTAAATACAAAGGTAAGAAGCTCAAGTGGCTTGAGGGCTTAGAGAACATGGTTCGAGAAGCCGCGGGTGGCGGTATTCTTGACGACCTTAGCGACGCCCTTGACATAGACGTAGGTGGTGATGGCAAGAAGGGTAAAGTACGCGGCAAGAAGGGTGGTCGTGCTTCACGTATGAAGAGGAGGAGTGCGGCTTGGTTGCGGCGCATGAAGCGCAGTGCCACCAGTATCTCCAGCAAGTTCCCCAATATACCGAAGCCCGCTATACCGAGGATTCCAAAGATTCCCGGCTTTGATAAGAACACGTTAAAGGCCCTCAAAAATAACCCTATGTTCAAAGGGGCAGGTAAACTAGCCAAGGGTGCCGGCCCTGCAGGTGCGGTTATTGCCGGACTCGAACTCTACGATGCCGTTCAATCTGGTGACCCTCGTCAAATAGGTCGTAGTATTGCTGGTATCGGAACCGGTATGGGTGGAGCTTGGGCTGGCGCAGCCATAGGCTCCATGATATTCCCCGGTATTGGTACTGCAATAGGGGGTTTAGTTGGTGGCATAGCGGGTTCCATTATGGGCGAGAACATGGCAGACACAGCTATGGATGCCATGTTTGGCTCAGAACTAAAGCCTGATGATGTAGCTTTACCTAAGACTCTCAAAGAAACACAAGCTCAGATAGCCAAGTACAAGGCTCTTCGTGATAAGTACGCGGAAAAGACTGGCTTTTGGGACTATCTATCGGGCTCCGATGAACAGAAAGCCTACGAGAAGTACAGAGATGACCTCAAGAAGCTCGAAGAGCACGCCAAGAAAAAGTTCAAGGATGAGCAAGAAGAGGACTTTAAGAACTTAACGGGTTCTCCTATTGACAATCCCTTGGGCTACTTGAATGCTATGTACGGCGGTGGTGGGGGTTCTCCCACTATACCAACGCCTCCAACCAGCCCCAAAGCTGAGAAAGAGGGGCCTAGTTGGTACGATCAAGCCGTGGACTCCGTCAGCTTGGGTTGGTCAAAAGCTAAGGATTCCGTGTCTTCTGGTGCGGACAGTGTAGCTGGAGCCTTAGGGTCAGCTTGGTCTTCCACTAAGCAGGCTGCCAGCAGTGCCGTGGATTCCGTAAGTGCTGCGGGTAGCAGTGTAGCTCAGTTCGCCAAGAAGACATATGCGGACATTACGAGCGGTGGTGGTGGGGGTCAAAAAAGTGCCTCTAAGCGTGGAGGTTCAGGTGGGTTTAACGCACAGGCGGGCGTTGACCTTGAGAACTTGAATCCCACAATGAAGTCCAATCTTGCAGCTATGGATGCCGAGTATCAGCAACGTACTGGGCGCAAAATGCTGTTCACCAGTGGGTATCGTAGCTACGCAAAACAAAAGGAACTATGGGATCGTTACGGGCATAACCGTAATAGGGCAGCACCTCCCGGTAACAGTATGCACAACTGGGGTCTTGCGGTTGATGTAAATCCTCCAGACGCCAATAAACTAGCTCAAATGGGCCTCCTGTCTAAGTACGGGTTTCATCGTAATCTCATGAATCACGGTGAGCCTTGGCATATTGAGCCCTCCAGTATGACGGAATCCAAGAGAGCGGCTATTCGTAAGGCTGCGGATATAAATAAGGCTCAAGACCCTAGTCTTTTAGATAGCTACGCTAGTTCCGCCACGGTTAATCCGGCGGAGGCAGAAACCACGGGTAACGTAAAAGATACTGCCGGTGTATCCCCTAGCGGGGGTTCGATGACGGCAGGTCTACCCGGTGTGTCTCAGCCTCAACAGCCTAAAGTAGCTAGTGCTTCGGGTCCCCTAACGGAATCTGGTAATGAACCCAAGAAGGGTAAGCCGCAGCAGACTGCCAGCGCAGACAAACAAGTACAGCCTGTAGTTATTACTACGGCTCAAGCCGGGCCTAGCAATTCGACTACCTTCATTCCGCCCCTTAGCATTGACGACATCAGCTTACAGGCTCTTCGCATGGACATAAGCACAAATGCTCTTTCGTAAAGACACAAGACACCAATAGAGGTGAGTCATGAGTCGACCCAGTAAGGGTGAGCTGTTCGTAGAGAAACTCACCGCTAACGAGAACATAGCCATAGGCATTATATTCAACGCTAATACCGGGGGCAGCAACATCATTCGGGGCTTTGTTACCGATGATACGCTGTCCTTCGGTACACGCGCCAACTACCAAGACCTTCTGGACATGAATATGGCGGATGCTGCGGAAGCCTTAACGAGTGGTGGCGTAGGCGCTGTCTTAGGGAGTACTTTAGGTGGTTTAGCGGGTAAAGCTACTAAGTTTGCAGCGCGTGCAACAGGTCTTGGTGGAGCTAAGTTTGTTCAGCAGACTATCCTTTCGTGGGAAGGTAGTGAAAGGCCGCAGTTTACTGTAGGCATGAAGTTTGTTGCCATACGACCTACGGATGACCCCCGTATACCCGCAATGAATCTCATGCGTCGTTGTATGCCTACACAAGGCAACAATAGTATTCTAGGGGGAGCGTCTTCGGCTTTGAACTCACTGAACGGTATGGGTGATTTTAACATATCTTCGGGTGTCATAGATAAAGTGGGTGGTTTTATAGGTGCTACTTCCGAGAACTTACTTACTGCACCTAACGGCTACCGTTCGGTACTAGGGGCTTTGCAAGCGGGACAATTTACACGCAGTACATCGGAGTCCGGTGTTGAAGGCACGTGTACAGTTACCATAGGCAAGTGGTTTCGAGCCCTCAACCAAATTCTGTTGTCCGCAGACTTCGACATCAGTAGAGCTACGTTACCCAGTGGAGTTCCTCTATATGCGGAAGGTAAGATTACCTTTGAACCCTACAGAATGATTACAGATGAGGAGTTTGACTCCTATTTCCCCGTAATAGCCAATACTTCGGATACCGTGTATACAACGTAAGGCCATAAGGCCAAGAGGAGTACTTCATGTTCTACCTCAATTCAGAGAGTGATGCGGCTCTCAAGTTTGACCCCGATAAAGTTCAGCCTTTCACTGAGGACTTTTACGACGTTATACCCTCAATGTTTCACTTCAAGTTCATGCAGTTGGAGCCCGCCGGGGTGTACAGGGTAACTTACGATGCTTATCGCCCTGACTTGATTTCTTACAAAATATATGGGCACGTTCAGTACAAAATGCTTCTCATGGAGTACAACAGTTTGTTCTCCGTTGTAGACCTCGTAAGTGGTACCCTCTTGAAGTACCCTGCATTGGCCTCAATGGAGAACATTCTGCTGAGTCTCAAAGCCGAGGAGCGTCAGGCCAGCGCCTGATCAGCTAGTCCGACTATAAGGAGGCCCTTATGATAGGTGTTGAAGGGCAATGGGTACTGAGTCTGAGCTTGGACTCGCAAGAACTCAATATACCACCAACGGATCTCATTGAGTTTTCCATCATAGAAGAGGCTGGAAACCTGCTGCCTACGTGGAGTCTTCAATTCTACAGTACGGACTACACGTTTACCAAGAGGTGGAATGAAGGAGCCGCACTTACTGTTAGCTGGGGTCGTGATAGACACTCGCTAAAACCCGTTATACTACAGGTAGTTAATCCTTCTATGGTACCCGCAGGTGATGGTAGGCTCGTCTACGCTGCTACTGGTGTTCTCGATGCTTTGGCCTACGTAAATACACCGCATGTACGCACATTGGGTCCCGTTGATGCCCTAACCATAATCAAGACTATTGTGAGTAACTACTTTACGTGGGACTCCAACAACATAACCAAGTCTCAGGATACACAGGCTTATATTCAGCCCAATACTTCTGACAAGAAGTTCGTAGACCATCTGTCGCGCCATGCATACCTGAAGGGTTCATACTTCGGGACGGCGATTACGGCAGATGGTCGTTTTCGTGCTGTAGACGCTAAGGCAGTACTCACTGAGGATGCCAAGTATAGCATAGGGTTACGGTTAGACCCTAATTCCAACTACGGTAAAGAACTCACGATGATCAGTGCTCCGCAGTACTCCAGTAACTCCCCACTTAGTAACATGCTCATCGGCTACGGTGTGGAGAAGCCTATGGTGGACACAACTACGGGTACTCGTATTGTTCACAAGCCGAAGCCCAACATTGTTGCGGCGCAAGCCACCAAGTTACCTCGTAGTGTAGCCGTAGAACGCCGTACATCGGTACCCGTCAGGCTCAGTACAAGCCATGACGTAAACTATCATGTAGCTGCCGCCAACAACTACATGGGCCTCATGAACCTCAGCAATGAGAGCGTTACGGTTCTTCTTGAGTGTGGACTGGAAACCATCTCGGTTTGGGATACCGTTCAGTACACAGCACTAGCTCCGGGTAATGATGGCAAGGCTGTAGATGAGATACACAGTGGTAAGTACGTAGTAGGACTCGTCAGTCGAGCCTGTACGGGCATCGGACAAAACAGGTTCTTGACGAGAGTACGTATGTTCAGGGAATCAACGAACTACATCAAGGGGGACTTACATGCCTAGTACGAATTTCATGGCGGGCCCCATCGGGGATTCATACAAGAGGGATGATGTCCTCAGCATAGACCATAAGGCTATAGTAGTTGATAATAATGACCCCCTCAAGTTAAGGCGGGTACGTTGTATTGTTGAGGGCCTCTTTGAGAGCAAAAACTGGAATCACTTGCCTTGGTGTATGCCCGGTAATGAGGGAGGTTCTGCAGGGTCACGTCCCGGTTTAGGTTCTTTTCGTGTACCCTCTTATGGCTCCATCGTAGGCGTGTACTTTCCAACTGGAGACCTATATGCACCCTACTACAAGTCTTGGGCTGACGACAGTGTGGACACAAGTTCACAGTTACTCTTCGGAGAGGATTACCCATATACGTATGGTAATGTAGATGAATCAGGTTCTTGGGTTAGAGCAAATTGTCGTTCCCGACGCAGTAACAGAGGTATGGACTTTGAGGAGAGCTATGAGCCTAGCCACGACATAGGGTTTGCGGAGTTCTTTCACGCAATATCACAGGCATTCGTGCATGTAGACGGTAAAGGTAATGTTCTTCTCCGTGTACCCTCAAACTTGGTGATACAGGTAGCAGGGGACATCAGTATTAAGAGCTTGAGTGCTATGCTGGAAACCACGAATGACGTAGCCCTTAAGTCAGGCCAAGCCATAGGTGTTGAAGCCAAGACTACAATAGGATTAAAGTCTGGTGGAGACACCAGTATTGAGTCCGCTACACTGTATGAAAACAGTGGGGTGGTCTACGATACAGTGGCTTCCCAGACTGAACTTACGACCCCCTATCAAGAAGACTTGCAGTCATACAGAGAAACATTACTCAATCTATCCCGTGAGGTGAAAAATGCTGACTCCGTAGCGCAGTCCAACATCCTCACGTTCGCTAAGGCTCTCGTGGGTACACGTTCTCGTTAGATCCTAGACTTCTTTTTGCTAAGTAGGAGCTATTCATGGCTACACAGTACGCTAGTGGGAACGCCACGCGAGTTCTTGTCAATAAGGCTACATCCTCACTGGTTAAAACGGGTAAACTAACAGATATTCTCGGTACTACGTCCTCTGGCATAGGAGCCCTTGGTGATCTCACGAAAGCCTTCAGTGGAAGAACTACGGCTGCCAACGCCAGTATAGCCGTAGTGCAGAACCTAGCTGGGGGCTCAAGGCTGGCTCAACTGGAGAACAGAGCGTCTAAGCTGCTCAGAGACCTTAACGTTACTCGTGCTCTTCCGGGTTTGTCTACGACCGACTTGAGTGGACTCAATACGTGTCTCAGCAAGGCTTCAAGTGTTAGCAGTGCCCTCAAGTCTGTGCGCCGCGTCAGCGAGGCTGCCCTTAAGAACACCAAGATTACCGCCAATAATGCCCTCAGCCGTTTCTGTAAGTCCTTTGCGGATAACGTGAGATCCGCTATCAACCACGTTACGGGCCTCGTTACGGGCTTGGCGCGTAGCGTTACGGCTCTTGCGGATAAGGCTATCAGTGCGGTTACAGATGCCATAGCCGCAGGTATAGAAGGACTGGAAGGGCTTGTCAAAGAGGGTCTTGATGAACTCCGCAAGATGCTCCCTGACATTGATGTCCCCGATTTGGTCAACATGCTACTCCCCGAATGGTTACGCAGTGTGCCTTCGATGCTCAACAAGGCCCTATCCCCTATCCTAAACCTTGTTCAAGGCGTGGGCTCCTGTCTTGGTGAAATAGGAGACTTAATAGATGATGGCCTTGGGGCTATTGGTTCCATAGGGTCTGCTGTAGACCGTGGCTTGAGTGTGCTCGACAAGCCGTTGTCCCTCTTTGAGTCCATATCGAGGGGTAAGTCTACTGTAGACTATCTTATGGACAACATCAAGGCAGCCAATAAGAAAGATACTCTACTGGCTAAAGCTACCCTACTGGGTACATCATCTTTCTATACTGTCGGCCCATACTTGGACGACGTATTTGGGTCACACGCGTCATCCATGCTCGAAGACCTTAATGACATCACGAGAGAACTCAACGTACTGGTTCAGCGTTGGGAATCCGCAGGTGGGTCTACGTCTTCCTACGGGCCACACATTAAGCACGTCAATGACATCAAGGCAGACATTGAAAACTTCAAGGCGGACGTAAACACCAGTGTTCCCGTCATTAAGGATTCAACCAAGGACTCCATAACTAAGGTGGAAGACATATTCAATGACAGTGTGGACTCCATAGCCAAGGATGCGCAGGATAGCGTTGATGACATCAAGGAGAACCTCGATGAAGTCTTTGACGCTGCCGCAGATCTCAGTAAAGACTTCATAACGGAGCCCGAAATAGAGGCTTTCGTAACTGAGTGTCAAGCCTACAAGGAGAGCCTCTAATGGGAACTGTATCCGCGTATCCTTATGATTATACTCTTGAGTATATGTACTTAACGTCTACGTCACTGCTGAGGGACTTGAACAAGTTCAACTCACTGGGAACCAGCTTAGGTGCTCAAGACCTCATGAAGTCTGTACTTACGGACTACGTAGCCCTTAGTAGGGCTCCCAGTGATGCGAGCCTGACCAAGAGATTGGCTGTACTCCGAGGTTTTCAGGGTTTCTGTAATGATGTTCACGCAGCTCTCACTAACTTGTACCTTGTAGCTCAGGGTTCGGCTACGTGGATTGTACCCACTATTCTGGACACCGAAGATAGCCTAGTCGTAGCTCGTGTATTTCCGGAACTCAGTGTAATACAAGACATCGTGTCCACGCAAAGAACTGCTGTTCTACAGGCCCGAAAAGAGGCCTTGAACAGTTTTATTGCAAGACTTGACGACTTTGCCTGCAAGTATGGGCGCTATTACGATGTTAGCACTACGGATAGCCTCAAGAATACCTTTATAGAGTTTCAGGGTGCCATTCAAGCCTATGATGAGGCCAAGAGCCTCTATGTGTTTCCAGCAAAGGTTCACAGGGGTATTGAAGCCATACGGTCTTCCATGAAGACGGGCGTACCGCAAATGCGCGGAGCCCTAAACGTCATGAGTATAGACTTCACGGCGTCTTGGTCGGGTCTTAATTTGGAGCGTGAGGTTGTAGACGCCTCCACACAGGCTTATCTACAGGACTACGAAGTTCTTGATATACTCGGCGTCTATAGAGAACACATGCAGACCTGTTTACAGGCAGTATTACCTTAACCCTTTTGATAGTGGGGGCTCTAATGGCTTTTCGGGACGTCCTAAAGGCTTCTGTGTATGTGGTTATGTACGCACGCAACGTGCTCTTTAGCCGCGCTACTGAGACATTTCTTAAAAACTTAGCCGATAGGGTTGCTGAAAATCCTCAGGTTAAGAAATACATCAAGTCTAACCTAAGGACTTGGCTTATCAACGATTATCCGGATGTAAAACGTATACGAAAGGCTGGGTCTCAAGACCCGGAATGGTTGCATGATGCCCTTGAAAGAGGGGATGATGTGTATAGCTTGGACCTGGACGATGATGAAATCGAGGAACTTATCACCGAATGGATTTACTACTTGAATACATTGAGTGGGGATATATCGAGGATAAGTATACCCCAACTCAAGGTCAAGTATGAAAACTACGTGGAAAACAAATTCAAAGAGGACTATAGAAACGGCGAAGAAGTAGCCCATAGCTACAGTGATGGGTTTACGTGGAAACTCGTATTCGGTGAATCAGCTCTTAAAAGAGAAGGCGAACTCATGAATCACTGTGTGGGTGACTATTGTTCAGCAGTCTCTAAGGGAGGGGTTAAGATATACAGTTTGCGAGATGCTCGGAACAAGCCACACGTCACTCTTGAAGTACGCCCTAATGGAACCCTACAACAAGCCAAGGGTAATTCTAACAAGGCCATTAAAGTTGATTATGTACCCTATGTAATTGATTTCTTAAGGAGAATGCACATAAAGGTACGCGACGCTGATCCTGAATTATTGCGATCCGGTATTTTGTTTACCGGGAAAGACTATATAGATATACGCAGTATGCCTCCGAATTATTCTATAGGTGGAAGCTTGACTTTAGAAGATTTGAATTTCCCCATACATTTTCCACGTGGACTAACCATTACAAGTCTTAGAGTAAATGCAACACCTGTTACATTTGACCAAGGTTTGACTGTAGACGGTCTTCTTTGGTTATCCGACATAGACAGAGTGGAGTTACCTGCAAACACTACTGTATATAACCTACGTATTACGGACGTCCGTTCAGTTAGCATACAACCAGGTTTTCACGCAGAAGGAATAGTACGCATAGTGAACGCGGGATCCGTTGAATTGCCTCCAAATATGTGGGTTGAAGAAGATCTTATCTTGAGATCTTCGCGCATATCACAACTCCCTGAGGGCTTACACGTCGGTGGCGTACTTAATATAGCGGGTACGCAGATACAGGAAATTCCGTCCAGCGTAAGTTACGGGAAACTTATAGCCGATAAGAGCTTCCATAATAAAACGTTTGGTGTCAATAGAAAGGCGGAAATGAACAAAATCATGGAAGAACTCGATGATTTTGACGCCTTTGATTGGAAACCACTTTAAGGACTACTGCTATGCCGGGAGTACATAGACAAGGTGATTCTACGTCAGGTCACGGTTGCTGGCCACCCACTATACCCTCCTCGTGGAGTCCCAACGTATTCGTCAACGGTAAGGCTGTTGTGCGTAACGGGGACTCCATTGTTGTACACTGCTGTCCCGATGGGCCGTGTCACGGCGGTACTTATGTGGGTACACACACCGTTAAGGTCAACGGTATGGATAAACAAACTCAAGGGGATCCCATTAGTTGCGGTGACACGGCCTCCGGTTGTAGTCCCAACGTTATCGTGAACTAGAACCTTATGGCCCCCCCCTGTACTAGGGCCTAATGAGGCTCAGGAGGACATCAATGAGTCAAGGCACCGGTGGAGCCTATGGTACGTATGCTTACGTAGACAATCAAGTCATTTTGTACAGTGACTGTAGCTTTTTCCCTGAAATATACAACCTCAGCGTTAACGTTGAGGCCGTCATGAACTCTATTCTGAACATACTGTCTACGTTACCCGGGGAACGTTTGAATCAGCCTGAGTTTGGTACGGACTTGGAAGCTGAACTCTTCCAGCCTATGGATTACATTACGGCTCAGGCCATATATACCAAGGTCTACGATGCCATAAACAGATGGGAGCCCCGGGTACGTATCAACTCCAAGAAATCCACGGTTACACCCTACTACGATGAACACGTCTACGAAGTACAACTGTACTTCTACATTGTAGGCATCAGTATGGAGTTCAACGTTAAGAGGTTTTATAAGCAACGCACAACAGCCGCATAAGGCAGGTACTCATTATGCCCTTCATTATTCCGAGTAGAACATCATCCTACGCTGACATCTACGAGGCTGCTGTAGCCTACGTTATGCAGAAACCGGATTACGAGAAGTTCAAGGATCACTACACGAGTTCCTTGGGTACCACCATGTTAGAACTCGATGCTGGTTTTTCAGAGTTTCGTACTACAGAAGTTCGTCTGGCTCGCCGTGAATCGTACCTACCCGAAGCCAAACTAAGGACTTCTTGCATAGGAATAGCACAAACTTTGGGCTACAGTGCACACCGTGGTACTAACGTACACCTACAGCTAACCTTTACTCCCATGCAGGATGCCACCATAATGCCTTTTGACATTGTGGGCAGCGTAGCTGAGTACGATCTCGTGGCTCTTGAAGAAAAAAGTGTACGCTACGGCGTCAATGAAACCCTCAAGGTAGGCATAGGCAAGCTAAAGACAGAAGAAGTTACCATACAGGGTTCCAAGTACTTTGTGTTCCGTTTCATCACGCCTAAGGTAAGTGAAGACCTGCTGGTTACACTTAACGGTGTTGAGGTTCCCACGAGTCGAGACATCCTAAAGCTAGATCAAGACTACTGGCTTGTGATGTCCAATGCCGTGGATAGCGTGGACATATGGTACCTCAACAGATTTCCTCCGTCTTACTGGAATGCCAGTTTCCGCTATAGCTTTACGGACTACATCAACCCACGCTATGACTGGAGACGTAACTTCAAGTACAGCGTGGGCCAAGTATGTACTGCCGTAGGCGACATGAGCACGTTCTACAAGTGCGTTCGTGCAGGCCAAACAAGTATCAATGAGCCCACATGGTTGCCAGAGAAAGGCAAGTTCACTACGGATGGAACCGTGATGTGGGAGTCCATCGGTAGTCTACGCAGAAACATTTTCTTCAAGTCTGTGACTCCTGGTGTTGGTTATACGGGTAGCGTAGAGCCCGTGTGGCCCATTGAAGTCGGTACACGAGTTCAGGACGGGGATATTGAGTGGATGGCTACGGACATCTACAGTACGTCCAAGTGGCCTTACACCGCAGGTGATGTTCTCAAGATTACCTACATTGAGTTAGAGAACATCAACTATGACGAGGGTGATATTGATCTCTTCTTGGGCAACATTCAAGTCATTCAGCGCATGAAAGACTTCCAAGATAGAGAAGACATGGACTCCATTAAGCTTAACGCACCCCTATATCACGAAACCAAGGCTGTGGTTAAGGGTCGAGAAGATTACCGTAAGATGTTCAGGGAAATAACCCCGGATATTGTTGACGGTAACGGCTACGATATAACGCCTGCCGTGGTTCAGTTGTCATAC
>OLPI01003442.1_pt1 | contig 11242 bp, 8 predicted proteins | sample 1672361 | NCBI WGS metagenome assembly OLPI01 (sample SAMEA3136675, study PRJEB25190) | human gut metagenome
GAACTCCGGGCTCCCGTTGAATGATTAGTAGGATCATATAAACCGCAACAAATCGAGCCGGGCAGGAAGTCTTGCCTGGTAATTTGGGGGAGGAAAACGATCAGTCGATCTCGTAATCGTCACTCAGGCGCTGCTCAAACAGCTTGCTGACTTCCAGCAGAGTCTCGTCGTCCTCTACCACGTCCAGATATTCGCCTTCGTCGTCCTCGCCAACGCTCAGGATCACCAGCTGGGCATCCTCTGCGTCCTCTTCATTTTCGGTGTATTCCACCACAGCCAGATAATGCACGCCCTTGTGGTCCAGTGCGTCGATCACCTCAAAGGTGACCTCGTTGCCGTCCTCGTCCTCAAGGGTCATCAGGTCGGGCTGATATTCCTCGTCCTCGGTATTCGGGTTCTTGATTTCGTCAGACATAGATCGTGTCTCCTGTATCGTGTCATAAGACGGGCTTTTGTGTACCGGCCCGTCCGGTCTGCATATAGTGTAGCGTTTTTTTGCCTGCTCGTCAAGATGCTTTTTCGCACAGAAATTGTGCAGCAAATTTTCACGCATTTGCTCTCGCACTCTGCGGCAGAATATGATATACTATCCTCTGAATCTTCTGTGCACGGTGTGTCGTGCAGGTTACTATAGAGTATGGAGCGTGGGCGGAAATGATGCATAAAAAAAGATGGGCGGCGTTTGTGCTGGCAGCGGCGCTGGTGCTGACGGGCTGCAGTGCCGGGAGCTTTCTGCACTTTGGCAAAGGCAGCGGCGGCAGTACAGTCCAGAAGATCGACCGCCCGGCAGTGGAATCGGCAGAGCTGCAGTTTGCCCACCCTGCGGCGGGGGACACCATTGCGGTGTTTGATACCTCGGCAGGCGTGTTCAAGGCGGTGCTTTTCCCGGACAAGGCCCCGCAGGCCTATGATAACTTTGCGGGCCTTGTGCAGGCAGGCTACTACAACGGCCTGACCTTCTCCCGCGTGGAGAGCGGCTTTGTGGTGGAAGCCGGGCAGGGGGCCGACGGCAGGGGCAACACCATCTGGAACGGCAGCCGCTACCCGGCTGAGACCACCGACAGCCTGCACCACTACTCTGGCGCGCTGTGTATGGGCACCGATGCTTCCGGCGAGTGCGCCAGCGTTTTTTACGTGATGCAGACGCTGCCGGGAGACCAGTCGGTGACGCAGGAGCTTGTGGACCAGATGAACAGCGCGGGCTACCGCGCAGAGGTGGTTTCGGCCTATCAGACCGCCGGCGGCGCGCCTTATCTTGACTACACCGATACCGTGCTGGGGCAAGTGTACGAGGGCATGGACGTGGTGGATGCCATCGGCCAGACCGCCGTGGACGAAAACCAGAAGCCCCGTGAGGACATCACCATCAACAGCGTGAGCATCGAGACCTATCAGTGAACCAAAAGGCACCCGCAGCGTTCAAAACTGCGGGTGTCTTTTTATAACTCCTTCAGTCGCCTGCGGCGACAGCTCCCTCAAAGAGGGAGCCCTTGGCAGTGCGGCAAAGTTTTCCTTTTCGCCAGAGCCTCCCTCAATGAGAAAGACTTCCCCCGGCCGGGGGAAGATGTCACGCAAGTGACAAAAAGGGGAGCAGTGGCAAACCCGCAGGGTTTGACGGAAGGAGTCTGCCCCGCCCCTCCCGGCGGCAATTCTGAATGGTTTCTCTGTCAAACCGTGTCGTTTTGTGGTACAATAAAAACGTATTCTGATGTGAACAGGAAAGGACGTTTCCATGCAGCTGTTTGAACTGGTGTCCCCGCGGCTGTTCCGCCCGCTGGCGGGGCCGAACCGGGCTTTTTATGCGGAATTGCTGCTTCTGCTCTGGGAGGAGTGCCGCCACACGGCGGATTACAGCATTTCCCGTGCGGAGGCCGTCTGGCGTGCCGAGGATTACTTTGCCGCACTGGCAAAGCCCCTTGCGCTGGATGCCGACGGTGCGGGCGATGAAGAAGAGCAGCCCACCCGCGACCCTCACACGCTGGCCGTGGGCTTTCTGCTGCGGCTGCGCCGCACCGGCTGGCTGGAAGAGCAGCCCGGCAGCTACGAGGGGGAAGCGTCCCTTGCCTTTGTGCCGGAGGTAACGCCGCTGCTGGAAGCGCTGGAAGAAATATTGAACCCCCGCGTAGTTACCTATACCGGAAAGCTGTACAAGGCATGGCAGCTGCTGGGCAGCATCGGGCAGGAAAAAAGCCCCTATGAGAACGTTCTGCGGGAGGTGGACGCAGACCTTGAAGCGCTGAACCGCTCTCTCCGGGCGCTCAATGCCTCCATCGGCCACTATATCGACCGGCTCACCCGCAACCGCACCCCGCAGGAGGTGCTGGAACTGTTCGACCAGTACGAGGAAAAGGTGGTGGCGGCGGCCTACCACCGCTTCAAGACCAGCGACAACCTGTTCAACTACCGCGCCTATCTGGAAGAGGAGCTGGACGACTGCGAGGAGAACTACCTGCCGCAGCTGGCCTTTGATTATGCCCGGGTGGAGCGCTGCGCCCCGAACGAAGCGACACCTGCCGTGCGTGCACTCATCCAGAAGCAGCGGGACGCGCTGGAAGAGATGAGCCTGCTCATGCGCGAGATCGATGCAAGCCACATCCGCTACCGCAAGCGGGCTGTGCAGCGGGCACAGTTCCTGCTGCTGAGCGACCGTTCTTCGCAGGGCAGCGTCACCGCCCTGCTGCGCCGCTACGCCGAGGACATCCGAACTCCGGAGCAGCTGTTTGAGCCGGACGACGGCCCGGTGGCAAAGCGGCTGCATCTGTACCCGGCAGCAGTGTTCGGGGAAAAATTTCTGTACCCGCCCGCTGCCCAGCGCACCGCCGAGCCGCTGGCCCCGGTGCGCACCGAGGTATTCGATCCGGAACAGCTCAAAAAAGAGCAGCAATTGCTGCTGGATTACGCCCGCCTTGCCGTTACCGAGGAGAACGTGGCCCTGCTGGCCCGGCAGGCCCTTGCCGCCCGCCCGCAGGTGAACGCAGCACTTCTGGCAGACGAATACCCGAACGATTTTGCCCGCATCATCGGCCTGCACACCTACTCGCAGTCGCCGCACCGGGATTATGACATTCAGCTCACCGGCAATTGGGTGGAGCGCGGCGGTTTCCGCTTTGAGGACTTTATCCTCACCCGCCGCAGGGAGGAAGAAAATGGCAACCATTAACATGCTGGAAGAAACCGCGAATTACCTGCTGAACCACTGCTTCGTGCTGGGCGGCGTGGAGGATCAGCGGGCAAAATATCTTTATGTGCAGGATCATCTGGACGAGGTGCGCGCTGTGTTCGCCCCGCTGGGCTATTCTGTATTGCTGTACCCGGCACCCCTGCAGGCGGCGGCTTTGGTCAACGGCCACGAGGGCAGTCAGGCCCGGCTGCTGAAATACGAGAGCATCCTGCTTTTGGTATTGCGGCTTTTGTACCTGCAAAAGCGCGAGAGCCTTGCGGCCAATGCCGACGAGGTGCTGGTGACGGTGGAAGAGGTGCAGACCGAACTGCAGAAGATGAATCTGCCCCGCCGTCTGGACCAGAAAACGCTGGAAAACCTCATGCGCACCCTGCGCCGGTACAACCTTGCCCGGCCTGTGGGGCGGCTTTCCGGGCTGGACAGCCGCATTGAGGTATTTCCCACCGTGCTGCTGGCCCTGCCGGATGCCGACCTTGCGGATGCCGCCGCCGAGAGCGGGCGCACCCGCACAGAGCTTGGCCTTTATGAACGACCGGAAGAAGCAGGGGAGGGTGAAGAATGATCGAACTCAAACGGCTGAAGCTTATCAACTGGCACAACTTTGAAAATGTCACCTTCGACTGCGCACGGCTCACCTATATGATCGGCGTGAACGCCGTGGGCAAGACCACCATTCTGGACGCCATCCGCTACTGCCTGACCACCAACCGCAATTTCAATGCGCTGGGCAATAAAAAGAGCGGCCGCACCCTGCAGGGTTCGGTGCACGCAAAGCAGCGCGGCGAGAACGCCTACCGCCGCCCGGGCCATACTGTGGCCTACATCGGGGCGGAGTTCTGGGACAGCGTCAAGCGCACCCCCTTCGTCATCGCGGTGCGGGTGGAGTCCGAAGGCCCCATGCAGGAGCTGCACCCCGGCGATCAGACATGGTATCTTTCGGAGGACGGCTGCACGCTGGAACAGCTGCCCTTCATCGACCCCAAGACCGGTGCACCCAGCGCAAAGGAGGACTTCAAGCCCGCAGCGGGCCGTCTCTCCTACACCCGCAGCCCCAGCGAAGCGCGGGACCGCATCTGCCGTGCGCTGGGCATCGGGCGCGCCTCCAGCCCCTTGGGCAAAAAGTTCAATGAGGTGTTCCAGATGGGCACCAGCATGGACGAGATCCCCAACTTCCGGGAGTTTTTGTACCAATACATCCTGCCCCAGCCGGAGCTGGATCTGGACGCTTTGCAGGGCGACCGGCTGGAACTGGAAAATCTGCACGCCGTGCTGGCCGAAGCACAGACCCGCGCCGACGCGCTGGAAGAGATCGTGGATTTTGGCCGCGAAGCTGCCGAAAAGCAGACCCAGACCCTTGTGAACCGGGGCGCGGCGCTGCTGGCCCGCGCCGCTGCCGACGGCAGCGAACAGACCGTCTGGCAGGAGCATCTGGATGCGGGCCGCCGCCAGCTGGACGGGCTGAACGCCCGCTATGCCGAGGCCAAAAATGCCGAAGCGGAAGCCCGCCGGGCCTATCTTTCCGCCCACGGTGCTGCCAGCGCCAGCGGCGAGGGCCGGGCACTGGATGCCCTGACCGAGGAGCTTTCCCGCCGCAAAACGGCGCTGGATACCGCCGCACGCAAAGCCGAAAAGGCAGAAAGTGCCCTTGCCTGCACCCAGAGCCTGCTGGCTGTGCTGCGCCGCAGCGGCTTTGCTGCCGGCATCAAGGCCGAAGAGCTGACGGCGGACACTCTGCCGCAGCTCACCGCATGGCTCTCCGCGCAGGAAAAACCGCTGGAGGAAGCCTATTTTGCTGCCCGCCAGAACACTGCTGCTTTGCAGAAGGAGCAGGCCGGCAAGCGTGCGGAGCTGGATGCGGTGTCCGGCGGCAAGTGGGTCTACCCCCACGGCGATGCCGCCACCCGGGTGCGGGATGCCGTGAATGCGGAACTCAAGAGCCGGGGCATGCAGCCGGATGCGAAAATTTTCTGTGAACTGTTGAACGTGGAGGACGAAAGCTGGCAGGACTGCGTGGAAGCCTGCCTTGGCGACCGCCGCTTTGATATCCTTGTGCCGCCCGCCCACTACGAAGCCGCCAAAAGCGCCTTTGTGGCTCTGAAGGACAAGGTAGGCCCCATCAGCCTGCTGGACACCCCGGGCATCCGCAAGGCCAACCGCCGCGCCGACAAGTACGGCCCGGACAGCCTTGCCGCGCAGGTGAGCAGCGAAAATCCGCTGGCTGCACAGTATGCCCAGACCATTCTGGGCCGCATCGTCTGCTGCGACACCCCCGATACGCTGGAACAGCATCCCGACAGCGCCACCCGCGACCTTCTGCGCCACCATCCCTTCCGGCTGGAACGGCTGCGCACTCCCCAGCGGTATATCGGTCTGGACGCACGCCGCGCCCGCACCGGGGCGCTGGCGGCCGAGCTGGAAGCTCTGGGGGAAAGCGCCCGTGCTGCCGCCCAGACAGAACAGAACCTGAAAGCCGCCTATAACCAGTACCAGACCCTGCTGCGGGGCACGGCACTGGAGGAGCTGGCTGCGCTGTGGGATGCCCGCGCCGCACTGACTGCCGCACAGAATGCTGTGACCGAACAGGAAGCAAAGCTCACCGAGTGCCGCGAGAACCCGCTGCTGCAGCAGCTTTACAAGGAGGAAGAAGCCCGCGAAGCCACATGGGAGGCTGCCCGCGCCGCCGTGGAGCAGGCGGGCGGCGACATCCGCGTGTGCCAAAAGCAGATCGCCTCCTGCGAAGCAGAGCAGAAAAAGGCAGGGGAAACGGCACAGCAGAGCGCCGATGCCGCCCGGAGTTTCTTTGCGGCGCACCCGCTGGTGGAGCCGCTGGCCCGCACCCGGATGCTGGCGCTGGCCCCGGCGGATAAGCCCCGCGCCGCCGCACAGGCTGCGGAAAAGGCGCAGGCCAAGCTGGACGATGCGCTGGCCGTCTATCTGACCGGCACGCTGGAACCGGCGCAGAAGGCCTACAACGAGCACTATGTGTGCGACTATCCGCTGGGTCTGGCGGGTCTTGACCAGTACCGCGCCCAGCACGAGAGCCTTGTGCGCATCGATCTGGAACGCTACGCCGCCCGTCTGGAGCAGGCCCAGCGGGACTGCAAGGACCGCTTCCGCAAGGATATCCTGTTCCGCATGAAGGACGATATCTTCAACGCACGGCGGCAGTTCCGGGAGCTGAACAAGGTCATGGAGCAGCTGACCTACGGCGAGGAAGTCTACCGTTTTGAGCTGGAGCCCAGCCGCGACCCGCAGCTGGCGGCGTTCTATCAGGTCATCGTGGACAAGGGCAACCAGCAGATGACCGAGGGTGACTCTCTGGACAACCTTGCCGCCACCGCCGACCCCGCCTATGAGCGTCAGGTGGATGAGCTGATGGAAAAAATCATGGCAGACGTAGACGAGAACACCCGCGCCCGGCAGGAGGGACGCACCGCCGCCGGTGCCACCCTTTCGGACTATGTGGACTACCGCACCTATCTGGACTACGATATCAAGGTGACCAATCAGGTCACCGGGCAGCAGGCGTATCTGTCCCGCGTCAGCCGCGATTCCTCCGGCGGCGAGAATCAGGCACCCTTCTATGTGGCCATCTGCGCAAGCCTTCTGCAGATCTACCAGAAGAGCGAAAACAGCATCCGTCTGGTGCTGCTGGACGAAGCCTTCAGCAAGATGACCAGCGACCGCATCCGCCCCATGATGGAACTGTTCCGCCGCCTGCAATTGCAGGTGCTGCTTATCTCCACTGTGGAAAAGAGCACCGCCATCCAGCCCTACTGCGATATCACCTACTCCATCGTCCGCCACGGCGACGCCAACGCCATCGCGCCCTTTTTCCGCCTTGCAACAGAATGATGCAAAACTGGGCTTGACATAAAAAATAAACTTTGCTATACTGTTTTTCGCTCATCGGAGGGCTGTTTCAACGTAATTGAAAGGCCGGATAAGATGTCATCGTTCGTGTTTCCCGGAGGCTGTGTGCACCGTAGTGCCGCAGCAGAAGAGGGAACGCACCGGAGCGGTGGTTCTTATCCGGCCTTTTTGCATATGTGAAGTTCAAAAAGGAGGAGCTATGCCAAAGAAAACCATCCAATTGTCCGACCACTTTACCTATTCCCGCCTGCTGCGGTTCGTGCTGCCCTGCATCGGCACCATGCTGTTCACCTCCGTCTACGGCATCGTGGACGGCCTGTGCGTTTCCAACTTTGTGGGCAAAACGGCCTTTGCGGCGGTCAACCTCATCATGCCGCTGCCGCAGCTGCTGGGCACTGTCGGCTTTATGCTGGGCACCGGCGGCAGCGCCATCGTTGGTATCACGCTGGGCGAGGGTGACCAGAAAAAAGCCGACCGCTATTTTTCCATGTTTCTGCTGGCAGCGCTCATCTCGGTCAGTGTGCTGGCCGTGCTGGGCTTTGTGTTCCTGCGGCCGGTCGCCGTGCTGCTGGGCGCAAAGGGAGAGCTGCTGGACTACGCCGTGCGCTACGGGCGCATCCTGATGCTGGCGCTGCCGCCCTTTGCGCTGCAAAATATGTTCCAAAGCTTTTTCGTCACCGCCGAAAAGCCGCTTCTGGGCTTCTGGTTCACCGTTGGTGCAGGCTGCACCAACATGGTGCTGGACGTGGTAATGGTGGGTATGCTGCACTGGAGCGTGGAGGGCGCTGCCGTTGCAACCCTCATCAGCCAATTGGTGGGCGGCGTGCTGCCGGTGTTCTATTTTATCGACCACCACAATACCAGCCGCCTGCACCTGTGCAGAACGCAGTTTTACGGCCGCGTGCTGTGGGATGCCTGTATCAACGGCTCTTCCGAGCTGATGACAAACCTTTCCATGTCGCTGGTCAATATCCTGTATAACTTCCAGCTGCTGCGGCTTGCCGGAGAAAACGGCGTGGCGGCTTACGGCGTCATCATGTACGCTGCCTTCCTGTTTGTGGCGGTGTTCGTGGGCTATGCGGTGGGCAGCGCACCCATCGTCAGCTTCCATTACGGCGCGCGCAACCACGCCGAGGTGCATAACCTTTATCAGAAGAGCCTGCGCCTCATCGCCGTGGTGGCTGTGACCATGACGGCGGCGTCTATGGTCATCATTCCCTATGTGGCACGCATCTTTGTGGGCTACGACGCCCAGCTGCTGGCGCTGACCAGCCGCGCCTTCCGGCTGTATGCGCTGAGCTTCCTCATCATGGGCTTCAACGTGTATGCGTCCTCCTTCTTCACGGCGCTGGGCGATGGCGTGACCAGCGCCCTCATCTCCTTTCTGCGCACGCTGGTGTTCCAGCTTGCCGCGCTGCTCCTGCTGCCCGCCCTGTGGGGCATTGACGGCGTGTGGCTGGCTGTCACCGCCGCCGAGCTGGCCGCGCTGGCGGTGAGCGTGTATATGTTTGTGACAAAAGACCAGAAATTCCATTACCGTCATGGTTGACGCACCATAACAAGAAAGCCGCCGGGACCCCGGCGGCTTTTTTGGTTATTCAAAGGTATATTCCACCAGCTGGCAGTTTTTGATGCCCGCAGCGGCGTACTCCTCGTTGGTCATATCGTAAAAATAGGAGTGCACCACCCGGGCAATGCCGTTGTGCGCCACCAGCAGGTAGGTCTTGCCGGTGTCCGCCTTCAATTCGTCCAGCAGGTTGTAGATGCGCTGTGCCAGCTGCATCATGCTTTCGCCGCCGTCATAGCGGTCGGCAAAGTGGGTCTTGGAGATGCGGAACTCCGCACCGTCCCGGGGCGTGCCCTCGTATTTGCCAAAGCACTGCTCCCGCAGGCGGGGCTCGCAGCGGGCGGGCAGACCGGTAGCGGCGGCAATGGCCTTTGCGGTGTCGGCGGCGCGGGAGAGGGGAGAGTACAAGATTTCGTCAATGTGCAGGCCGCTGTCCCGGACAAGCTCGCCCAGCTGCCGCGCCTGCTCCTGCCCGTGGGCGGTCAACGGGCTGTCGGTCATGCCGCAGATCTTATTTTCCACGTTCCATACCGTCTCGCCGTGGCGGGTGAAATAGATATTATGCATAAAATTACTCCTTACAGCTTGTGCAGGGTGCCATCCGGCAGCAGGCAGACGGTGTCTCCCTCGTCGATGCCAAGACATGTCAGCTCCCTGTCCGGGTAGGGAAGGATGCGGGCAGCCCCGGCGGCATCGGTCAGGGTCACATCGCACAGCACCGGCTGCCCGGCGGGCAGCTCCTCGCAGCCGTACAGCTGCTCGTCAATGCGCAGCACGCGGTATTCCGGCATGGTACAGCCCCTCCTTTGTGTTTTTCCTTATTATATAGCACCCGGGGGCTTTGGTGCAAGGGGGAGCGGACTGAGAGGGTTTATTCTCCCCCGCTTGACAGCGACGCGGAGAAATTGTTACAATACAGTTACGACTGCAAACCACGCGGAGGGGTTCATGAATATTACGGAACTGCGGTATCTGGTAGCCATCATGAAATGGGGGTCGGTGTCGGCGGCGGCAAAGCAGCTGTACGCGGCGCAGCCCAATGTGAGCAAGGCGCTGAAGAATCTGGAAGAGGAATACGGGTTGCGCATCTTCGAGCGCTCCTCCACGGGTATGATCCCCACCGAGCAGGGCAAGCGGTTCATCCGGCAGGCGCAGCGGGTGCTGCAGCAGGTAGACGAGCTGAAGCAGGAGGCGCACCAGCAGCGCAGCTGCGCCGAGCTGCGGGTGGTGCTGACCCATGCCACCTACGCCTCCTATGCGGCGGTGGATTTTTTGCAGCAGGCAGCCCGCAGCGAGCAGCTGCGGGTGCATATCCGGGAGAGCGGTGCCATTGAAGCTTTGGATTTTGTGCTGCGGCAGGGCTACCACATAGCACTGCTGCGCTATGCCGCCGAGGACGAGGACTACTACCTGCGCTACTGCCAGCGCCACGGCCTGCGGCAGGAGCCTATCATGGAGTTTTCCTATCTGCTGCTCACCAGTCAGGACAGCCCGCTGGCACAGCGTCAGGTGCAGAACCTTGACGAACTGAACGATTACATCGAGGTGCTGCACGGCGACACCCATCTGCCCGGGGACGAGAGCACCGCTTCCCGCTGGGAGGTGAACCCCAACCGCCGCATCCATGTGTACGAGCGGTGCAGCCAGTTCTCCATTTTGCAGAACCTGCCCACGGCCTATATGTGGTCGTCCCCCATGCCGCAGCGCGCGCTGGAGCAGTACCATCTGGCGCTGCACGGCTGCCCGGCACAGAAGCAGCAGATGCGGGACGTGCTGGTGTACCCGGAGCGGGAGCCTTTGCAGCCGGAGGAGCAGCTGTTTGTGCAGTTGCTGCACAAGCAGGCGGATGCCACCATTAAGGACAGCGGGTGAAAGAAGATTTGAAATGCGCGCCGCGTCTTCCGGGTTGCGGCACCCAGCATCCGCATCGTGCCTTGGGCGGCACTCGCGTCTTGCTGGCCGCTGCCCCAACAACTCCTCCCTGTTTCCGCCGCTGGCGGCGGTCGTCGTTGTTGCAGCGGAAGAATTATTTATAATTAATTAGAGCAATGTCGGGCAGCCTGCGGGCTGCCCGACATTGCATTTTCACGAGAGGGGGCGGATTTCCCTTCTTTTCGTCCCAAATTCCACGTTTTGGGGAGAAAATCGCAAACGATTAAGCAAAGTGCACAAAAAGGCGGCGCAAAGTTTGGCGGGGACGCTTTTGGCCGTTCCCGGAAGAATATTTTCGAGAAACAATAGAACAAATTAAAACGAACTATCGACATAAAATACAAGTTTAAATAAACAAATAAAATAAGCTGCCATATACTTTTTGATATAGGAACCATACCTAAAAAATATTAACACAATTATGAAAAAGGTGTTAACATGAAGCCAGAGATCGGTCATAGCCGCAGTATGGCATAAGCTGTCGGCGGCTGAAATTCAAAAGGAGGTTTCTGGTATGATTAGTTTCTTACTGTGTCTGGCGCTTCTGATCGTAGGCTACTTTGTCTATGGTAAGATCGTGGACAACACGTTCGGACCGGACGACCGCGAAACTCCTGCTGTGCGCATCAACGATGGCGTTGACTACGTTGTGATGCCCCAGTGGAAGCTGTTCCTCGTCCAGCTGCTGA
>OLPI01003446.1_pt1 | contig 11238 bp, 9 predicted proteins | sample 1672361 | NCBI WGS metagenome assembly OLPI01 (sample SAMEA3136675, study PRJEB25190) | human gut metagenome
ATAAGGCGCCTGAAGCTCATTGCCTGAATACGCGAGGCCAATGCCCGCGCGACCGCTAACGCCGTGGTTGAGGTCGAGATTCTCGCCAAATTTTATGCCGCAATCAATGCAGAATTGATACGTATCGGGGCCGTTCTCGCAGTAAATCTTCAATGCTTCCTGGTTGGCATAGGGGCCAGCAGCTGCAGTCATATACTTAAGTGTTTCTTCAACGCTGTCCTTCACGCCGAGTTGCTCTTGCAGGGGAGTGCCTCCCAGATAAATAAAGCCTCCGCAGAGAACGGTCGAGCCACCGCCGGCCTCGGTCGTCTCCACGATAGTTACCTCAGCTCCACCTCGTTTCGCCTCAATAGCTGCGGAAGCGCCTGCTGCGCCAAAGCCAACGACAAGCACGTCGGTTTCGACGTCCCAAGCAATGTCGCCCGTAGATGAAAGGGGGGTGTCGTTACCCTTCCCTTTTGCTTGAGGCGAACAGGCCGCCATCAACCCAACCGTTGTGGCCGCAACTCCAGATGCCACGGCACCCTTAAAGAAGTCGCGTCGTGAAAACTTGCTTTCCTGTTCGTTCATGAACCCTCCTTGATGCTCTCGTTTTCCCGATCTCTCTTATGCGAGGAGCCTTATATAAGCAGCTCGTATAAGCACGCATCTCTGTTTGCATGTCATCAATAAGATGCGCGTTGATATACCTTAGTGAAAATGTGAAATGGTGTGGTCACCCCCAATGTTGTATTTGACGCAAAGCTTGTCATCCATAAGGAGTGAACTGTGTAGCGATGGGCGGAAAGCAGGGAAAAATGACCGTAGATACTCCCTTACACCTATGGAGTTTCTAAGCCCCTAGGCCCCGTGTGATAAAATCTAAGGCTGACTGTAACCTATACGTATCCGAAGGGTTTGCCTGTATGTCATTCCTTGATTGGTTTTCGGGCCTGACCGGCCAGATGTCCGCGGACATGGCCATCGATCTGGGCACTGCCAATACCCTTGTTGCTATTACGGGGGAGGGCATCGTCATCAACGAGCCCTCCGTTGTCGCCATAGAAAAGTCCACTCAGCGCGTGCTGGCCGTCGGCCATGAGGCCAAGAACATGATCAACCACACGCCGGACGCGTTCTCCGCCGAGCACCCGCTCAAAGACGGCGTCATCGCCGACTACGATGTGACCGAGGCCATGATCTCGGCCTTCATCAACAAGGCGGCCGAGCGCAAGTACCCTTGGCAGCCCAAGCCCCGCATCGTCGTGTGCATCCCCTGCGGCGCCACTTCGGTTGAGAAACGCGCCGTGTTCGAGGCCACCATCCAGGCGGGCGCCCGCCAGGCCTACCTCATCGAGGAGCCCATGGCCGCCGCTATGGGCGCCGATCTGCCCGTGACCGAGCCGACCGGTTCCATGGTGGTCGATATCGGCGGCGGCACCACGGAGGTGGCCGTCATCTCGCTCGGCGGCATTGTGACGTCCAGCTCGCTTCGTTTGGCCGGCAACCGGCTCGACGAGGCCATCGCCATGCACCTGCGCGATTTGCTCGGCATCAAGATCGGCGAGCGCACGGCCGAGGTCATCAAGATTAAGATCGGCTCCATCCTTCCCTTCGAGGACGGCCGCGAGCGCGACATGATCATCTCCGGCCAGGACGTCTACACCGAGCAGCCCAAGGAGGTCACCATCCAGTCCGAGGACGTGCGCGCGGCGCTTCAGGCCCCCATCGAGGAGATGGTGCTGCACATCAAGGACACCTTCAAGAAGACCAACCCCGACCTGGCCAGCGACATCATCCAGAACGGCATCCTGCTCACGGGCGGCGGCGGCCTGCTCTCGGGCCTCGACCGCTACCTCACCGACAAGCTTGAGATTCCCGTGTGGGTGTCCGAGACGGCGCTGACCAACGTGGTGTCGGGCTGCCTGAAGGTGCTCGAGACGCCGACGGCCCTCAAGCAGACGCTCATGCGCTCGAAGTAGGTCTTTCGCTTCCTATGGCTCTCAACTTTCAGCAACACGAACCGGCCTCCGCGGGCCGGCTCTCGCTCATTATCGCGCTGGCGGTCTCGCTGGTGTGCGTCGGCCTGTACCAGGCCGAGGGCGCTACAGGCCCCCTGCATTCCCTGCAGTCCGCCGTGGAGGGCGCCATGGTGCCCCTGCAGCGGGCGAGCGCGCCTCTCACCGAGGCCGTGGACGACGCCGGGGCCGCGGCGGCCGAGGGTGGCGTTACCGAGGAGACCTACGCGACGTTGCGCCAGCAGAACGAGCAGCTCGTGCAGCAGCTGGCCGCCGCCGAGGAGCAGCGTCTCGAGAACGAGCGGCTGCGCGGCCTTCTGAACCTGCGCGACACCTACGAGATCACCGGCGTGTCCGGCCGCGTCATCGGGCGGACCACCGACGCGTGGAACCAGACGGTGACCCTGGACGTCGGATCGAGCTCCGGCGTGGAAACGGGGCTCACCGTGCTCGGTCCCACGGGCGTCGTGGGCCAGGTCATCTCCGTGGACGGCGGCTCGTGCCGGGTGCGCCTGCTCACCGATCCGCAGTCCGGGGCGGCCGCCATGGTGCAGTCGAGCCGGGCCGAGGGCATCGTGCGCGGCTCCATGGACGGCCTGCTCTATCTGGAGAACATCGGCGCGGACGTGAACGTGCAGGTGGGTGACGTGGTTCTCACGAGCGGCCTGGGCGGGAGCTACACCCGGGGCCTCATCATCGGCACGGTGGTGCGCGTCGAGGGCAGCGCTGGCAGCGACACCCGCAAGATCGTCGTGGCCCCCAACGACACCGTGAGCCTCATGGAGGAGGCGCTCGTGGTGTTCTCCGCGGCCGACGACGCCGCCGACCGCACCGTGACGGCGCCCACGAGCGCCGACGGCGGCGAGGGAGCGTCCAGTTCCGGCTCGGGCGATTCCGGCGACGGCAACGATACCGGCAGCGGTGACGACAGTGCCAGCGGCGACGGCTCCGGCGACGATGCGGGCCGCTCTGACGGCACCGAAGGAGGCGAGGCCGCATGATGGAACTTTCCCGCGAGACGGTGGCGGGCGTCATCGGCGCCGTCATCGCCGTGCTTCTGCAGATAACCGTGGCGCCGGCCATCACGCTGTTCGAGGCCGTGCCCAACTTCATCGTGGCCTTTTGCATCGTGCGCGCCGTGGCCACGCCGGCCGCGTCCGGGTCGGTCATGCCGCTGGTTTTGGGCCTTCTCTTCGACCTCATGGGCGGCGGTCCTGTGGGAGGGATGGCCTTTGTGCTCGTGCTGGTAACGTTTCTGGCCTCGCGGCTGTTCATGGCGCTCAACAACGATACCCTGTTCATGCCGGTGGCCATCATGCTGGCGTGCATCATGCTCGTCGAGGTGATGTACGGGCTCATCGTCGTGGTCTGCGGCGCCGACGTGCCCTTGGGGGAGGCCTTCCTCTACCGCACGCTGCCCTGCATGCTCTACGACTGCGTCATCGGCCTTTTGCTGTATCCGATCGCCGCGCGGTTGATGGTCGATCGCCCGCGCGTCCAACCCGGGACGCCGGTCCTTCGTTAGGAAGGGGGAGCCGTGCTCGTAGCTATCATCGTCGCCGTCCTGGCGGCGGTCATCGTCATTGTAGCCGTGGCAGCGGCGCTCGCGCTGCGCGCCCGCAGGGAGACGCCCTCGGTCGGCCGCGCCAAGGGAGTCTCGGAGCTTTCCACCGTGGGCGTGGGAAGCTCGCCCTTCGAGCGCCGCTCCAAGGCCCAGGCCGCCCGCGAGGGCGATGTGACCGTGTCCAGCTCCGAGCCCGGGGCCGCGTCGAAGAAGCCCTCTGACGAGCTGGGACGCCGCTTTGCGGGTCTGGCGGCGGCGGCCGTGGCTATCTTTGGCGCCCTGTCGGCGAAGCTGTGGTCCATGCAGATCGCGGGATCTGAGGCCTACGCCCAGGCGGCGGAGGAGAACCTGTACACCACGGTGAAGACGCCCGCCCCCCGCGGCTGCATCTACGACACCAACGGCGAGGCTTTGGTGGTGAACCGCCCGAGCCAGACCGTCGTGGCCGACCCTGAGGTGGCCGACAACCGCGATGTCGTGCGCCGGCTCTCCACGGTGCTGGGGCTTCCCGCCAACGTGGTGCTCCAGCGCATCAACGATGCCGCCGCCGGCGCTCAGAGCCTGCGCGTGGTGGGGGAGGACGTGCGCCTGCGCGACGTGGCCTTCATCGCCGAGCATGCCGACGCTTTCCCCGGCATCACCGTGGAGGAGCGCTCCCAGCGCGAGTATCCCTACGGGGCGCTGGCGGCCCATGTGCTCGGCTACACCGGCTCGCCCTCGGCTGCCCGGCTTGAGGAGAAGATCGAGGGCCGCGACATCCTCGCCATCGACGTGGTGGGCAACGCTGGGGTGGAGGCCACCTACGACGCGTACTTGTCCGGCGAGCACGGCGAGAGCCAGGTCATGGTGGACGCCAACGGCCGGCGCATCTCGGTCATGAGCGACATCAAGGACACCAAGGGCAACGACCTCTACCTCACCATCGACGCCAGGGCTCAGTACGTGGCCGACGCGGCCCTGGCCAAGCTCATCGCGCCATCGGGCGGCGTCATCGGCACGGGCAAGGGCTCCAAGGGCGCCGTTGTGGCACTTGACGTGACCGACGGGTCGGTGCTCGTTATGTCAAGCTTCCCCACCTTCGACCCGACGAATTTCACCGGTGCCTTCTCCCAGGAACTCATGGATAGGTACAACTCCGAGGAGGCCTACGCGCCGCTGAACAACAACGTGGTGTCCGGCCAGTTCATGGCCGCCTCCACCTTCAAGGCCTTCACCTCCTTAGCTGGCCTGGAGTACGGCTTCGCCACGGAGAGCAGCTCGTGGAACTGCACGGGCAAGTGGGACGGCTTCGGCACTGGGGACGTGCAGCGCTGCTGGAAGCACGACGGCCATGGGACGCTCGATCTGCACGGGGGCATCGTGAACTCCTGCGACACGGTCTTCTACGAGATCGGCAAGGCTTTCTACGACCATGGGCCCGCCGGCACCGGCGAGATATCGGAGACGGCGCTCCAGGACTACCTGGGGCAGTTCGGCTTCGGCGAGAAGACCGACATCGATTTGGGCGGCGAGGCTGTGGGCGTCATTCCCACCCCGGCCTGGAAGGCCGAGCGCTGGCAGAACGTGCCCTCCGAAGCCACCTTCCGCGGCGGCGACTACACCAACATGATCATCGGCCAGGGCGATGTGCTCGTGACGCCCTTGCAGGTGGCCTGCGCCTACGCCGGCGTGGCCACGGGCCGCATCATGCGGCCGCACCTTCTGAAGGAGGTGCGCAACAGCGAGGGCGAGACGGTCGTCACCTACGAGCCGGTCGTCGAGCGTACGCCCGAGGTGACCGAGGCCCATCTGGCCTACGTGCGCGACGCGCTGCACGGCATGGTGCAGGAGTCCCACTCCGTGGCGCCCTTGTTCGAGGAGCTGGGAATCGATGCGGCCGGCAAGTCCGGCACCGGCGAGAAGCAGGACCAGAACGACACGGCATGGTTCGTGGCCTACGCCCCCTACAACGATCCGAAGTACGTCGTGGCCTGCGTGGTGGAGCAGGGCGGCGGCGGATCGGACACCGCGGCGCCGGTGGTGGCCGAGGTCATGGGCGCGCTCATGGACTGCGCCGCCGGCACGTCCTCGGTGAAGCCGGAGCGCATCTCCGGCTCGCCCGGCGAGTCTATCGCCATCGCCAACGACTCCGGCGGCCGTGAGGACTAGCATGGCCCAGCAGCTTCCCCAAATCCACTCGGTTCACTCCAGCCAGCGCCGACCGGCCCACGGCTCGGCGCGCCCGGCTGCGCCCTCGCTGCTTGCGCGCGTGCCCTGGGGCTTCCTCGCCGTCATCGCGGTGCTCGTCGCCTACGGTCTCGTGGTCTGCTGGTCGGCGGTGCAGGGGGACGCCGACTACAACTTCAGCCGCCAGCTGCAGGGCGTGGCCGTGGGCCTGGTCGCCATGGTGGCCCTGTGGGCCTTCGACTACCGGCGCCTTTCGAACCTCACCACGGCGCTGCTCGTCATCAACGTGGTGCTCATCCTTCTGCCCCACATCCCGGGCCTCGGCACCGACGCGGGCATGGGGGCCAAGTCCTGGATCAAGATCGGCATGCAGGTGCAGCCCGGCGAGTTCGCGAAGGTCACGGTGGTGCTCTTCGCCGCGAGTCTTCTGGCCCGCTACCAGGGCACGCTGGACGATTGGCGAGAGTACTGCAAGGTGCTCGGGATGCTGCTCGTTCCGTTCGCGGCCATCATGACCCAGCCGGACTTGGGCACGGGGCTGGTGTATATGGCCATCTCCGCGGTGGTGCTCGTCATGGGAGGCGCCAAGGGGCGCTACCTGCTCATCACGCTTATCGCCGGCATCGCGGCCATCGCGGCCGTGTTCGCCGTCGACGAGCTGCTGAAGTACCAGCAGTCCGACGGCACGTGGGAGTACCGCCTCCTGAAGAACTACCAGCGCAGCCGCCTGCTCGTGTTCCTGAACCCCGAGGGGGACCTTTCCGGCGACGGCTACAACCTCGCCCAGGCCAAGATCGCCATCGGCAGCGGCGGCCTGTTCGGCAAGGGCATCGGGAACGCCACGCAGTCGACCCACGGCTTTCTGCCCGAGGCCCCCACGGACTTCATCTTCTGCGTTCTGGCCGAGGAGTTCGGGTTCGTGGGCGTCATGGCGCTCATCGGCCTGTACGCCCTGCTCATCGTGGCGTGCCTCTCCATCGCCCGGCGCGCCGACAACCTCTTCGGCATGCTCATCGTCATGGGCGTCATCGGCATGTGGCTCTTCCAGATTTTGGAGAACATCGGCATGGACTGCGGCCTTATGCCCATCACGGGCATCCCGCTGCCCTTCGTCAGCTACGGCTCCTCGTTCATGGTCGTGAACTTCGCGCTCATCGGGCTCATCGGCTCGGTGTACTCCCATACGTCCACGCAGTCCGGCTTTGCCCGGACTCCCTCTCACGGAAGGAAGGCCTCATGAATCTTCCCCTCGATATCCCCGCCCTCCTGAAGGCGGCCACCGATATCGACGAGGCGCGCAACACGCCTCTGGCGGTGTCGGTCTACATCGACGAGACGGCCCCGGGCGATGTGGTGGGCCACGTGCGCAGCGCCTTTGCGAGCGCGGGGGCCAAGACCCGGGTGACCATCGGGTATCTGGATGACAACCTGCTCGCCGAGCCCTACGGGGCCGACGACATGGCGGTCATCGTCGCCGGCGATTCGCCCCGCATCGGCGAGCAGGCGGCCCACATCCGCGGCGCCGGCATTCCGGTCATGGTGGCCACCACGGCCCCCCGCGCCGTGGCCGCAGCGGCCGAGGCGGCCGGCTGGCCCGTGCCCGAGGGGGACATCGTCGCGCCGAACATGACCAACCCCACGCCCTTCGGGGACGCGGCCCGGGCGCTGGCACGCCGCATCACTGCTGGCAGCACCGCCAACGAGGCGCCGAACGCCGCGGCGGCCGAGGCGGCTATCGAGGACATCGAGCACGCGCTGCCCGTGGAGACCGAGCCCGCCGATGCCGAGCCCATTCCGCTGGACGGGGAGGGCGCCTCAACGCTGGACCGCCGCATGGGGGAGTGGATCATCGCCGCCTGCAAGGACAAGCGCCTCGCCTTCGCGCTGGCCTTCCCCTTCGTGCGGCGCCCGCTGTCCTTGGACGCGGTGCGGGCCACCTCGGTGCAGAACGCCGGCGTGGGCGTGGTGGTGTTCATCCCCGGGGCCGACATGCCCATCATGACGCTCAACCAGGCGAAGATGCTGCTGCAGATCGCCGCTGCCTACGGCCAGCCGTTGTCGGCCGAGCGCATCAAGGAGCTGGCGGCCGTCGTGGGCGGGGCGTTTCTGTTCCGCAACATCGCCCGCACGGCCGTCGGCGTGGTGCCGGTGCTCGGCTGGGCCATCAAGGGGGCCATCGGGTTCGCGGGCACCGAGGCCATGGGGCACGCGGCCATCGAGTACTTCGAGGCCGGCGGCGACATCGTCGGCGTGGCATCGGTGGTGCAGAAGGCCCGTGACGAGGCCGTGGAGGCCGCGTCGAAGGCGGCGGCAACCCCCGCCGGCGGCAAGGTGATCGAGGCGGCTCGCGGAGCCGGGGCCTCGGCCTTCCGCGCCCTGCGCGGCAAGGGGAAGGGCGCTGGCAAGGGAGGCGCCCGTGGCTAGGTGCGATCTGTGGCCTCGGGTGGAGCCTTTGCTCTCCCGGGTGGAACGGCCGGCCCGCTACCTGAACCACGAGTGGGGCTCATCGGCGCCGGTGGCCGAGGGGGACTTCGCCTTCTGCATGATCTACCCGGACACCTACGAGTTGGGCCAGGCCAACCAGGCCGTGCGCATCCTCGTGAACGCCGTGAATGCCATGGGCGGCATGGGGGCCGAGCGGGCCTTCTTGCCCGCGGTGGACATGGCCGACCTCATGCGCGAGGAGGGCGTGCCGCTGTTCTCGCTGGAGAGCTGCCGGCCCGTGGCCGACTTCGACGTGGTGGGCATCACGCTGCCCCACGAGCTGGCCGCCACCAACGTGCTGGAGACGCTGGACCTCGCCGGCATCCCGCTGCGCACCGCCTACCGCGACGAGCGCGCCCCCATCGTGCTGGCCGGCGGCCCGTGCGCCTACAACCCGGAGCCCTACGCGCCGTTCTTCGACGTCATCTTGGTGGGGGAGGGCGAAGAGCAGCTGCCCGAGGTGCTGGCGCTCATCCGCGAGCTGCGCGCATCCGGCGCGCCCCGGGCCGAGATTCTGCGCGAGGTGGCGCGACGCGTGGGGGGCGCCTACGTGCCGAGCCTGTACCGCTGGCGCAGCGAGGACGAGGCCCAGGCTGCCGGCAGCTGGGCGGAGCCCCTGTTCGACGACGTGCCGCGTGTGGTGCACAAGCGCGTCTTCGAGGGTTTCGCCGACAGCCCGGCCCTCGAGCCCATGATCGTGCCCTATACGGAAGTGGTGCACGACCGGCTGAACGTCGAGATCCTGCGCGGCTGCGCGCGGGGCTGCCGCTTCTGCCAGGCGGGCATGATGTACCGCCCGGTGCGGGAGCGCTCGGCCGACAACATCGTGGACGCCGTGGCGCGCGGCTTGGCCGAGACCGGCTACGACGAGGTGAGCCTGACATCGCTCTCCTCCACGGATCACTCGCAAATCGCCGAGATCCTCTCGCGGGTGAATGCCGACTGCGCCGGGGCCGGCGTGCGCGTGAGCGTGCCCTCCCAGCGCCTGGACGCCTTCGGGGTGGAGATGGCCGAGCTCGTGGCCGGCCAGAAGAAGGGCGGCCTCACCTTCGCGCCCGAGGCCGGCACCCAGCGGCTGCGCGACGTCATCAACAAGAACGTCACCGAGGACGACCTGTTCGCCGCCATCGACGCCGCCTTCGCCGCCGGCTGGCGCCGCTGCAAGCTGTACTTCATGGTGGGGCTGCCCACCGAGACCGACGACGACATCAAGGGCATCGCGAGTCTGGCCCAGCGCGCCTACGACCGCGCCAAGGCCGCCGTGCCGGCCGACCAGCGTGGCAGCGTGCGCATGAGCGTGTCCTGCGCGGTGTTCGTGCCCAAGGCCCAGACGCCCTTCCAATGGGACGGCCAGATTTCCCCGGAGGAGACGCTGCGGCGCGTGGGACTGCTCAAGCGCTCGGTGAAGTACAAGGCGGTGGACGTGCACTACCACGACCCCGCGACGTCGTTCGTCGAGGCGGTCATGAGCCGCGGCGGCCGCGAGGTGGCCGATTGGGTGGAGGCCGCCTGGCGGCGCGGCGCCCGATTCGACGCCTGGACGGAGCTTTTCAACGAAGAGGCGTGGACCGGCGCCGCCGAGGAGCTGGGGCTTGATCCCGCCGCGATCGCCCAGGCCGAGTTCCCGACCGACTACGTGCTGCCCTGGGCGCACATCACCGCCGCGGTCTCGCCGAAGTTCCTCGCGCGGGAGAGGGAGCGCGCCGCTGCCGGCATCACGACGCCGGACTGCACCTTCGAGAACTGCTCCGCCTGCGGCGCCTGCCCCACGCTAGGCGTCGACATCGAGCTGCAGCAGGAGCGCGAAGGCAAGGAAGCGGCCCCGGCGGCCAATCCGTACCGCAAGATCGTGCATCCCAGAGAGGCCGAGCCCCCATGCCATCCCGATCAAGCGCGGCAAGCTGAAGGATCTACCGAAGAGGAGGCGATCCGATAATGGCCGATCCCCGTTTGTTCCGCCTGCGCGTCACCTTCCATGAGACTGGACGTTTGGCCATGCTGTCGCATCTGGAGCTGGCCCGCGCCCTCGAGCGCGCCGTGCGCCGGGCGCAGCTGCCCTTCGCGGTGAGCCAGGGCTTTTCGCCGCACATGCGCATCGCCTTCGGGGCGGCTCTGCCCGTGGGGGTGGGAGGCACCGCCGAGATATTCGATCTGTTCCTCACCGACTACGTGCCGGCGCCCCGTGCCCTTACGGCGTTGCAGGAGGCGAGCCCCGCCGATTTGTACCCCACGGAGGCACGCTACATCGAGGCGCGGGATGCCGCCGCCAGTGTGGCGCTGCCGGTGAGCACCTACGAAGTCGTGCTCTCCGAGGCCCCGCGTGCCGTCGTGGTTCCCGAGGCAATCACCGTCGTGCGCAAGAAGAAGGAGAAGACGCTCGTGCCGGCCGACTTCCTCGTGGGCCCGGTGTCGCTGGACGGCGCCACGGTGCGCTTCTCCCTTGAGGCCAAGCCCACGGGATCCTTGCGCGCCGACGCCTTCGCCCGCGAGCTCGTCCGCGAGACTGTCGCCGCAGGCCACGCTTCGGAGGATCTGCGGCCGATCACCTTCCTGCGCGTCGACCAGCGCGCAGCCGACGGGCAGTAGCGGCCGATTTCGGGTATGATGTAGAAGTCAGGAGATGAAAGGAAGACCCATGGACGATTGCCTGTTCTGCAAGATCGTGTCCGGCGAGATCCCGTCGGCCAAGGTGTACGAGGACGATGTGTGCTACGCCTTCGACGACATCGAGCCCGAGGCGCCGGTGCACACCCTCATCGTGCCGAAGACCCACTACGACAACTTGGCCGCCGGCGTGCCGGCCGAGGTCATCGGGCATATGATGAGCGTCGTGCCGGAGGTGGCGCGTTTGAAGGGCGTCGGCGAGTCCGGCTACCGCACCGTGGTGAACACGGGCCCCGACTCGGCGGCCACGGTGAATCACCTGCACATTCACGTGCTCGGCGGCACCAAGATGGGCCGCTTCACCTTCGAGGGCTCCTATCGCGAGGCACAGTAGGAAAAAATCTCGAAAAAGGGGCTTGTGCG
>OLPI01003448.1_pt1 | contig 11235 bp, 9 predicted proteins | sample 1672361 | NCBI WGS metagenome assembly OLPI01 (sample SAMEA3136675, study PRJEB25190) | human gut metagenome
GGCTGCCATAACGGACAACAGGTGCTTGCGGGTTTCTGCGGCGGCTTTGCCGTCGCGACGCTGGCTGTGCTGTTCCTGTAATCCGTTTTCGGGCCGGATATGCTTCCGGTGCGGGTCTCCGCACGAATCCCTCCTCGGCAATACCCTTCGCGCACGGACAATAAAAAATCCCGGGCTTCTCGATTGAAAGCCCGGGATTTCCCATACTTAATACTTGGCTGCCGGTTATACGCAACCCTGCGCCAGCATGGCGTTGGCGACCTTCATGAAGCCTCCGATGTTGGCTCCGACTACGTAGTTGATGTAGCCGTCGGGCTGGGTGCCGTACTGCACGCATACCGAGTGGATGTTCACCATGATCGAGCGGAGTTTTGCGTCGACCTCTTCGGGCGACCAGGTGATACGCATCGAGTTTTGCGTCATTTCGAGCCCCGAGGTCGCAACGCCGCCGGCATTGGCAGCCTTGCCCGGGGCGAAGAGCAGCTTGTGCTGCTGGAAGATGCGGATGGCATCGGGGGTCGAGGGCATGTTCGCCCCTTCGGCTACGCAGATGCAGCCGTTGTCCACGAGCGCCTGCGCCTGGTCTCCGTTCAGCTCGTTCTGCGTGGCGCACGGCATGGCGATGTCGCACTTCACGCCCCACGGGCGCTCGCCGGGGTAGTACTTGGCCGACGGATAGCGGTCGGCGTACTCCTTGATACGTCCGCGGAAGATATTTTTCAATTCCATTACATATTCCAGTTTTGCCTCGTCGATGCCTTCGGGGTCGTGGATGTAACCCGACGAATCGGAGAGCGTCACGACCTTCGCACCGAGTTGCGTCGCCTTCTGGCAGGCATACTGTGCCACGTTGCCCGATCCCGAGATGCAGACGGTCTTGCCTTTGAACGACTCCTTGCGCGTGGCGAGCATCTCCTGTGCGAAGTAGCAGGTGCCGTAGCCCGTCGCTTCGGGGCGCAGCGGGCTGCCGCCCCAGTCGCGTCCCTTGCCGGTGAGCGTTCCCGTAAATTCGTCGCGCAGGCGCTTGTACTGTCCGAACATGAAGCCTATCTCACGGCCGCCGACGCCGATGTCGCCTGCCGGGACGTCGGTGTCCTGTCCGATGTGGCGCTGCAATTCGGTCATGAACGACTGGCAGAACTTCATCACCTCGTTGTCTGAGCGGCCCTTGGGGTTGAAATCCGAACCGCCCTTGCCGCCGCCCATCGGCAGCGTTGTGAGGCTGTTCTTGAAGGTCTGTTCGAAGGCGAGGAACTTCAGAATCGACAGGTTGACCGAAGGGTGGAAGCGGATGCCGCCCTTGTAGGGGCCGATGGCGCTGTTCATCTGCACGCGGTAGCCGCGGTTGATCTCGATCTCGCCTTTGTCATTGAGCCAGGGCACACGGAAAATGATGACGCGCTCGGGTTCCGCGATGCGTTCCAGAACTTTCATTTTCTGCAATACGGGGCTCGCCACGATGTGGGGAGCCAGCGATTCGGCGACCTCGCGGACGGCCTGGTGGAATTCCGGCTCATTGGGATTGCGGAGGATTAGTTGCGCCATGAAATCTTCGACGTACTGATGTGCTTGCTCGTTCATAGTCAATCTGTGTTTAAGGGTTTGTGGAATCTGTTCGGTGGTAAAAATAATGTATCTGTTCGAGTTTTGCAAGTTCTTTAAGAAATTGCTAAAATATTTTACTTATGCCGTTTGCGACTTCTGCACCCCATCTGCTTACTGTCCGGGGGAGTGCGGGGAGCGATCGGTAAATATCCGTAATAAAAAATGACAGATCCGCCGTGAATCTGTCATTTTGAAAAAAATATGAATTTTTTTCAACTATTTCGCATTTTCTCCCGTTTCCTTGCTGAATTCGAATCCGATGTATACGTTCTTGTACTGTTCGAGCAGGGCGACGATAGTCTCCATCGACGAGATTTTGCTGCCGTAGGATTTGATGATCTCGATGAGCTTGCTGACCGGGAAGACCAGTATCATTTTCGTCCCGCTGAGGGATACGTGTCCCGGAACCTCGCCCAAGTCGAGCTTTTCCTTGCCGAGTTTCTCCTTGGCGAATTTCATCGCGGCCACATGGGTCGAAGGGTCGAACGTATAGGTGCCCGACAATTTGTAATTGCCCATTTGGGTACTGAATGCGCCGTCTTTGCCGAATGTGACCGAACCTGCGCCGGACTTGATGCCCACCGTTTGGTAGACCTTGTCGAGCTGGCTTTTGACGGTACCTTCGAGCGCCGATCCCCCGAGCTGGCTCAGCAGGTCGTTGCCTTCGAATTTTACGCCCGGAGCGGAGTAGTTCCATGTCCCGACCAGCGCATATTGGGTCAGTTTGCCGTCTGTCGCCTTGTCTGCGGCCTCCGTCGCGGCCTTTTTCAGTGCTTCCTGCCAGTCCTGTGCCGACGCGGTGCCGCCTGCGAGCAGCAGTGACGCGGCGATGGACAAAAGGGTTTTCTTCATTTTTATTTATTCGTATTTACGGTTTACAGTGTTTCGAGTTCCTTGAGCCATACGGCTGCCGAGGCGTCCGAAGGCATACGCCAGTCGCCCCGGGGCGACAGAGCCACCGAACCGACCTTCGGGCCGTCGGGCATTGCCGAGCGCTTGAACTGCTGCGAGAAGAAGCGGCGGAAGAATACCTCCAGCCATTTCCGGATCGTAGCGTGGTCGTAGCTGCCGCGGAATGCCTGTTCGGCCAGGAACAGGATCTTTGCCGGGCGGTAACCTCCGCGGATGAAGTTGTAGAGGAAGAAATCGTGCAGTTCGTAAGGGCCTACCAGGTCTTCGGTCTTCTGGCTGATCCTGCCGTCCTTGTCCGCCGGCAGCAATTCCGGGCTGACCGGCGTGTCGATGATGTCGAGCAGCGTGGCGCGGGCCCCCGCATCCGATTCGGTGTCGGCCACCCATTTTACCAGATGGCGCACCAGCGTCTTGGGCACCGAGGCATTGACGCCGTACATGGACATGTGGTCGCCGTTGTAAGTCGCCCATCCCAGGGCCAGTTCGCTCAGGTCGCCCGTGCCGACTACCAGCCCGCCCTCCATGTTGGCGACGTCCATCAGTATCTGCGTGCGTTCGCGTGCCTGGCTGTTCTCGTAGGCCGCCGAGCGGTCTTCGGGGTCGAGCCCGATGTCCCTGAAGTGTTGCAGGCAGGCGTCGCGGATCGGGATTTCGCGCACGGTGACGCCCAGGCTGCGCATCAGTTCCAGCGCATTGTTGTAAGTGCGATCCGTGGTGCCGAACCCGGGCATCGTGATGCCGATGATTCCCGTGCGGTCGAGTTGCAGCTTGTCGAACGTGCGTACCGCCACGAGCAGCGCCAGCGTCGAGTCGAGCCCGCCCGAGATGCCGACCACGGCCTTCTCGCAGCGCGTGTGTACCAGCCGCTTGGCCAGCCCGTGCGACTGTATCTGGAAGATCTCCTCGCAGCGCTGGCTGCGGTGCGCTTCGTCCTGCGGCACGAACGGCATCGGGTCGATTTCGCGGTCGAGCGCCGCCGCGCGCAGCCCTTCGGGGATTTCCATTTCGATCACGGTGTTCTCCGCCGCGCCTTCATTCACGCGGAACGAGGTGTTCCTGAGGCGTTCGAATTCCAGCCGCTCGATGTCGAGGTCGGCCACCACCAACTGCTCTTCGAGCACGAAACGCTTCGCTTCGCGCAGGATCTTTCCGTTTTCGGCGATGATGCCGTTCCCGGCGAATACCAGGTCAGTCGATGATTCGCCGAAGCCGGCCGAGCAGTAGACATAACCCCCTATCGTGCGTGCCGACTGTTGCGCTACGAGCTGCCGCAGGTAGGCGTGCTTGCCGACGGCCTCGGGCGATGCCGAGAGGTTGAAGATCACCTTCGCGCCGCTGAGTGCCATGTGCGACGAGGGCGGCACTGCCGTCCAGAGGTCTTCGCACAGCTCCACGCCGAACTCCGTGCCGTTGACCTCGAACGTGAGGCCTGCGCCGAAATCCGCAGCCTGCCCCGCGACGGGGATCGTCTCTTCGGAGATGCCTGCGCCCGATGCGAACCAGCGGTTCTCGTAGAATTCCGTATAGTCGGGGATATAGGTTTTGGGGACGACGCCCAGTATGCGCCCCTGCGTGAAGACCACGGCGCAGTTGTAGAGCGTCTGAGCGTGGCGCAGCGGTGCCCCCGCGATCATCGTCAGCGGCAGCTTGCGCGTGTCGCGTACCAGTCTTGCTAACGCCTCGTCGGCCGCGTCGAGCAGTGCGGGTTGCAGCAGCAGGTCGCCGCAGGTGTAGGCCGTCAGGGCCAACTCGGGGAACGCGACGATCTCCACGCCCCGCTGTGCCGCTTCGTCGGCCATAGCGGCCATGCGCTCCGCATTGAAATCGCAGTCGCCGACCCGTACGTGCGGCACGGCTGCCGCCACTTTCAGAAAACCGAAGCTATCCATATATACGTTATGTTATTCCGCCCACAACTGCGCCAGGTTCAGGATCACCTGCACTGCCTTGTGCATAGTGGTGAGCGAGCAATATTCGAATTTGCCGTGGAAGTTCATGCCCCCCGTGAAGAGGTTGGGGCAGGGCAGCCCCATGAACGACAGGCGTGCGCCGTCCGTACCGCCGCGTATGGGGCGTACGATCGGGTTCACGCCGGCCATTTCCATGGCCCTGAGCGCCTTGTCGATCACCTGCGGGTGCGGTTCGACCATCTTGCGCATGTTGAAATACTGGTCTTTGAGCGTCAGGGTCAGCACCCCGTCGCCGTATTTCTTCTTCAAAAGGTCGACGCAGGCCCACATGAATACCTTTTTCTGCTCGAATTTCTCCGCATCGTGGTCGCGGATGATATAGCTGACCGAGGCTTTCTCGACCGTGCCGTTCAGCCCTACGCAGTGGTAGAACCCTTCGTATCCTTCGGTGTACTGCGGACGTTCGGCGGCCGGCAGCAGCCCTTGCAGTTCGCACGCCACGTCGAGCGCATTGACCATCTTGTTCTTGGCGTATCCCGGGTGGACGTTGCGCCCCTGGATGTCGATTTTGGCGCTCGCGGCGTTGAAGTTCTCGTACTCCAGCTCACCCTCCATACCGCCGTCTACCGTGTAGGCGAAGTCGGCGCCGAAGGCCCTGACGTCGAAGAAATCGACCCCGCGGCCCACCTCCTCGTCGGGCGTGAAGCCGATGCGGATTTTGCCGTGTTTCACCTCCGGGTGTGCGAGCAGGTACTCGGCGGCGGTCATGATTTCCGCCACGCCCGCCTTGTCGTCGGCACCCAGCAGCGTCGTGCCGTCGGTATGGATCAGCGTGTGCCCCTTGAAGAACTCCAGCTCGGGGAAATCCGCGACCCGCATCGTCAGCTGGCCGTTCAGTGCGATGTCGCAGCCGTCGTACTCCTCGATGACGCGGGGTTTGACGTCCTTGCCGCTCATGTCGGGCGAGGTGTCCACATGGGCGATGAACCCGATCACCGGGGCATTCTCGCAACCCGGCGTCGCAGGGACGGTGCCCATCACGTAACCGTACTGATCCATCGAGACCTCGGTCATGCCCAATGCCTCCATTTCGTCGCGCAGGGCGGCCAGCAGTACTTTCTGTTTTTCGGTCGAAGGGAACGTCGTGCTCTCCTCCGACGACTGGGTGTCGTAGGAGACGTATTTCAGGAATCTTTCTTTTAAATCCATGACAATATCTGTTTATGGTTTATTCCTCTTTTTTTGCCCGGAGCGTGTGCCATGCGAAATAGCCGATCAGTACGAGGTACATCGCCAGCCCCGTCCACTCGGCGGCGTTCGAGTCCGCCCAGCCGCTCAGGAACCAGTCCACCTCGGCGAACTTGAGCAGGGCGCTCACCACGCCCATCAGCGCGCCGCCGGCGATGAAGCCCGAGGCGATGAGCGTTCCGCGGTCGAAACGCGCCTTGTTGAGCCCCTCGTCCTTCGAACGGTTCGATACGAACCATGCCACCAGGCCGCCCACGACCAGCGGTGCGTTCAGCTCCATCGGGATGAACATGCCCAGCGCGAATGCGAGGGCCGGAACACCGATCGAGGTCAGCACCAGCGCCAGTGCCGCCGCGGCGCAAACGCCGCATTTCAGCCGTCTCTCCATCTCCGCACCTCCGTATCACACAAATATGCGAAAAAGGCGGAACTTATGCGTTTACTTGGGCGCGTTCAGCACAGCATCTGCACCGGTTTTGTCCAGTGTGCTGATGATAACAGGCTCTGCCGTCATGCCGTCCAACGTGAAGGCTGCGGAAACACTCTGCCTGCGAATCGCACCGCCGCTGACCGACTGTGTTACCGTGGTCGGCTGCAGCCGGACGGCTTCGTCTAAATCACCCATTGCACTTTCGACCGACCAGAGCAGTTCGGTGTACGCGTTCGGCGTATCGGCACAGATAATGGTCCAGCTGCCTGCACGCTGACTCAGCGAATCGACACATACCAGCGGTACGCGGCCATACATCGCGGCAAGGCCCTCCTGCTCAGCGGCAGTCACCAGCTCTGCCGACCATGAGCCGTTCAGCTTGTGGTACAGCGCACCGTCCGACAGATAACTCTGCGTCAGCAGCTGCTTATCCGATGTATTCGGCGCGGAAAGCGTCATTTTGCGGTCGGTGAGCAGTTCATTCTTCTCGCGGTCGAACACGGTCGTCTCGCTCGTCTGCACCTGCATGACCGTCCTGCCGTCATGGGTCACAGCCGCTGGAGACGCAAATTCGCTGTTGACCGAGTAATGCAGCAGAGCGTCCATACCGGCGGTTGCCTCGCGGTACTGCGCGTAGGTCGAAAACAGATTCTGATACGATTTCGCGTTCGCTTCGGTTATCGCGTTTTCGCTGACAAGCTGATCGAGCAGCGTGCCTTCACTGTTCTTCGGCGAAACGGACAGCACCGTGTAGCTTGCCGCTGCAGCATCGTCGCGCAGGAAATTCTGCACGTTGATGATACCGGTGTCGTAAATGCCCCGCTCACGAGCAGTCTCTATCGCGTTCGCATAGCTGAAATCCGCCGTATCCGAGTAGCCGAGCGCACGCAGCAGGAACACCGCGTACATCTGCGCGGTGCACTTGCCGGTCGGATTGAAGGTCGTCCGTTTCGTGCCATTCGCCAGACCGTTGCTGTACAGATACTGCACATACGGCTTTTCCCATCCCTTGAGATCGGTAAACGGTGCGGTATAGGTCAGCGTCTTGGCCTCAGCCTCTTTGCCGAGCAGACGCACCAGCATGACAGCCGCTTCCGCCCTGGTCGGCGTTCGGTCGAGATCGTAGCCGTTCTGCGTGCCCTGAAACAACCCTATTTCGTGCAGTGAATCTGCACAATTCGTATAATTTGCCGCAAAGGCCGAAGCGGTCAGCATGGCAGCGGCAGCCGCGCCGACGCAGACAGCGCGTAACCATTTATTCATAGTCCTATCCTCCTGAACTGATATTGCCTGTAAAAATACAGTATAAGTATAGCACAAAGCCATGTGTTTTCCAACAACAAAACGGATATACTACTCGCAGAAGGAGTGTATCCAATATGACGAATATTCAAAAATGCGGCGTGATCGGCGTGGGCTTTGTCGGCGCGACCTGCGCATACACATTGGCGGTTTCCGGATTGTTCTCCGATCTGGTACTCGTGGATATGAACCGCGACAAGGCTATCGGTGAAGCTGCGGACATCAATCATGGTGTGGCGTTCAGCAAGCCGTGCCGCGTCATGGCCGGAGACTATGCTGACCTCGCCGAATGCGGTCTTATCATCATTGCGGCAGGCGCAAACCAGAAGCCCGGCGAAAGCCGTTTGGAGCTGCTCGGACGAAATAAAGGCATCCTGTCCTCCGTCATAGCACAGCTTACGGCAGTCAATCGTGAGGCGATTCTGCTGGTTGTGTCCAATCCGGTCGATGTGCTGACCTGTCTGGCGCAGCAGCTGAGCGGCTTCCCTGCCGGACGTGTACTCGGTTCCGGTACCGTGCTGGATACCGCGCGGCTCAAGTATCTGCTCGGACAGCGGCTTGGCGTGGACAGCCGCAACGTGCATGCGTTCATCATTGGCGAGCACGGCGACAGCGAGCTGGCAGTATGGTCGAGCGCTAACATCTCCGGTGCCGATCTGGACGATTACTGCCGCATTGCCGGCATTACCAAACCGGCAGATGAGCTTTCCCGCATTTACGAGCATGTGCGCGATGCAGCGTATCAGATTATCGACAGCAAAGGCGCAACCTATTACGGTATTGGCATGGCGGTGCGGCGTATCGCGGAGGCCATTGTACGCAATGAACATTCCGTGCTGCCGGTCACTTCGATGATTTACGGACACTACGGCGTGGACGGTATCTGTCTGGGTGTGCCGACTATTGTCGGACGAAACGGCGCGGAAGCTGTGCTGGATATGCCGCTCTCCGAGGAAGAACTGGCACAGCTGCAGCGTTCTGCGAACACAATGCGCGAGATGATCGACAAGCTGGACGGATAATACAAAAGGGACAGAGCCAATGCTCTGTCCCCTGTTCTATATGCGTATTTTTAGAAGTCGAGGTTTACCATAACGTCGGAAACATCCGGCTTCTCTGCGATCAGGCCCTGATCGTACATCCAGTCAATATTTTCCTGCCAGCACTGCTCGGTCTGAGAGAGGAACTTCGCGTCCTCGGTCTCCATGAGCGGCAGCAGCGTCTCACAGGACTTCTTCTCTACATCCGGGTCGAGTGCAAAGTTTGCCTCATCCTGATTGTCGAGCAGAACCTGCAGAACATCGTCGGTGTTGCTCTTGAAGTCCTCAAAGCCCTTGCTGCAAGCGCGCAGGAAGCCCTTCAGCGTATCGGAATTGTTCGCAATCATATCATCGCTTGCGAGGAAAATACCTTCGTAATACTTCGGCACACCGTAATCATCCGGGAAGAAGTAATTGACCTCGAAGCCTTCCTTCTCCATCTGCGGTACCTCGTGGTTGACCAGACAGCCGATGGTTGCATCGACGTTGCCGGTGGTCATCGAGCTCATCAGGTCGAAGCCAACGTCAACCATGTTCACGCTGTTCGGATCGGCACCGTTGGACTGCATGATGCTGCGGACCAGTGCCTCGGAAAGCTCGGTGCCCGCGTAGCCGACAGTCTTGCCCTCCAGATCCTTCGGCGTAGTGATGTTCTTGTCCTTGAGCGACAGGATGATGTTCAGCGGACCCTGAACCACTGCACCGATGGACTTAATCGGCACATCCTGCTCAGCACGAGCCTGAATGACATCCTGCTGATAATACAGACCAATGTCTGCCTTGCCGGCGGCAACCATGCTCATGGCATCGTTTACGCCTGCCGGAGACTGGATATCCACATCCAGGCCTTCCTCTGCGAAGTAACCCTTCTCCTGCGCTTCGTACAGGAATGCATGCAGGGCATTCGGATACCAGTCGAGCACAACGGTCAGGTGCTGCAGATCATCGCTGCCGCTTTTTGCCGCATCAGACTGTGCGGCGTTCTGTGCGCCGCAGCCGGTCAGCAGCATGGTGCCTGCTGCCAGAAGTGCAAGAATACGCTTTTTCATATATGATTTTCTCCTTATGTTAGAACAAAAATTTCGCTTTTTCTTAAAATTGTGTTATCAAGGTTATAAGCTGCTGCGCCAGGTGATAATTTTCTTTTCCAGCCAGCTTACAATGCCTACTGCGATCATCGCAACCACGCTCAGCAGTACGATCGGTGCAAACACGCCGGCGCCGTCCAGCTGCGTCATCATGCGGCGGCTGAAATAGCCGAGACCCGCCTGTGCGCCCAGCCACTCGCCGATCGCAGCTCCGATGATCGACATCGGGATCGCCATTTTGAGCGCCGAGAAAAAGTACGGCAGCGCTGCCGGAATCTTCAGCTTGAGGAAAATTTCCTTCTTGCCTGCGCCGAAGGTCTTGAGCATATCGACCATATCGGTCTTCGCCGAGCGGAAGCCGTCAAATACGGTCATCGCGATCGGGAAGAACGTGATGAGCACGGTGACGAGCACCTTGCTCCAGATCGTGTAGCCGAACCAGAGCACAAACAGCGGCGCAAGTGCGGTTGTCGGAATGGTCTGTGAAGCGACGATGAGCGGGTACAGCATTTTCTCCGCCGACGGACTCGCGTCCATTACGATGGCGAGCAGCAGACCGAGCGCGATCGAGATCGCAAGGCCGACTCCGGTACACAGCATGGTGGCCGGCAGATGTGCGGTGAACAGCGGTTTGCGCAGCTCCCACAGGCGCACAAGCACCTGTGTCGGCGACGGCAGAATATAGGCCGCATTCATGCCCATGGCTATGCACTGCCAGACGATGAGCAGCGCGAACATAAAGATCAGTGCGGGCAGATTTGCATTCTTTTTCATGCCTGCACCTCTTTTCGGAGCAGAGAAATCAGATTTTCTCTCAGCTCAAGCATCTTCGGGTCGGTCAGGCACGCACGCGTGCGCGGATACGGTGCAGGCACCTCAAACGAGTGCAGCTTGCGGATTGGTGTATCCTCCACGACCAGAACACGGCCGGACAGGAAAATAGCCTCCTCTACATCGTGAGTGATGAACAGGACGGTCTTGCTGTCCTGCTCCCACTGATCGAGCAGCCACTCCTGCATCGTGATGCGCGTGAGAAAGTCGAGCGCGGAAAAAGGTTCATCGAGCAGCAGCAGTTCCGAGCCGGTCAGCAGCGTACGCGCGAATGCCGCACGCTGACGCATACCGCCGGAAAGCTCCTCCGGGCGCTTGTCGCCCCAGCCAGCCAAACCGACGTGCTCGAGCGTTTCCGCTGCACGCTTGTCCATCTCCGCGCGGGAAATGCCGCCGCGAATCTCCATCGGCAGACGCAGGTTTTCGTTCACCGTGCGCCACGGAAACAGCAGGTCGCGCTGCGGCATGTAGCCGCAGTAGCCGCGCCGTCCGTCGATGCTCTTGCCGTCCACCAGAATTTCACCGCTCTTGCGCGGCAGAAGCTGGTTGGTCAGGCGGAAAATCGTGGATTTGCCGCAGCCGGACGGTCCGATGACCGACACAAATTCTCCCTTCTCAAGATGGAAGGACAGACCGTCAATGATGTTAAAATCCTCACTGTCGTACTGAAAAACGACGTTGCGAAACTCCAGCATGGCTTACATCGCCTCGTTCCAGGCCATGTCCCAGAACATACTCTCGTAGCGCGAGCACGCGACGAAAATATCGGTCAGACGCGCAAGCTGCGACTCGGTATAGCCCTCGCTCAGGCGCTCCATATAAGCGACCAGCTTGCGGTTTTCTGCCGCATAGTCCTCGGATGCGTAGCC
>OLPI01003453.1_pt1 | contig 11223 bp, 6 predicted proteins | sample 1672361 | NCBI WGS metagenome assembly OLPI01 (sample SAMEA3136675, study PRJEB25190) | human gut metagenome
CCTTCTGTCCTCCCTCATACTTTTCTCCGGTCCATGCGTTAAACCATGCCGTTCCGGCCGGAAGATAAACCTCGCGCTCCGTTATGTGATCCTCCATCACAGGTGCAACATAGAGATCCGGTCCGAACAGATAAGCGTCCTCCACATTCCAGCTTTCCTGATCGGCCGGGAAATCATAGAAAACAGGCCGCATCACCGGGGTTCCGTCCTCATGTGCTTTCTTCATCTGTACCCGGATATAATCTCTCAGGCGCTCACGCAGGAAAATGTATTTCTTTGAAATCTCATATGCCTCATCGCTAAAGCTCCAGATCTCATTGTCACTGCCGGATCCGATCTGTTCTGCACCGTAGCCCTCCTGTGGGTTGCGGTTTCCGTGCAGACGCATGACAGGGCAGAAGCATCCGTACTCAAACCAGCAGATGTACAGACGATGGAAATCCGGGTCATCGGTTCTTGCGCCGTGGAAGCCGCCGATATCAGTGGTCCACCACGGAATACCGGCAACCGCCATGTTAAGACCTGCCTGTACCTGACGTTGGAAGCACTCGAAGGTACTTACAATATCACCAGACCATACGAGTGCACCATATTTCGCGCTGCCTGCCCAGGCAGAACGGATCAGGCTGATCGGCATGGTATCGCCTTCTGCCGTCATGCCGTCATAGAACGCTTTCAGATAATATTTCGGATAAATATTTCCGACCTCCTGTACGCTTCCGAGCTGATAACGGTAGTTCTTGAAATCATAAACGCTGTATTCCGGCTCTGCCACATCCAGCCAGAAGAGCTTGGCACCCTGATCATAATAATTTTTCTTGATCTTCTCCCAGACATATGTTCTTGCATCCGGGTTAGTCGCATCGAAGAAAACTTCATTTCCGCCGCAGAGCATCGTCAGCGGTACACCGTGCTCCGTGCGAACCAGATAGCCCTTCTCTTTCATCTCCTCGAAGTTTTCGGAATAAATGTCAACGGTCGGCCATACCGACACAACAACCTGAATTCCCATCTCCTTTAATTCGCGGCACATGCCCGGCACATCCGGCCAGTATTTCGGATCAAATTTGAACTCGCCCTGCTTCGTCCAGTGGAAGAAATCGACGATAATCACATCAAGCGGTATGCCAAGCTCTTTGTATTTTCTTGCTACAGACAAGAGCTGCTCCTGGTTCCAGTAGCGGAGCTTGCACTGCCAGAAGCCCATACCGTACTCCGGCATCATCGGCGGTTTTCCGGTCAGCGTCATATAATTCTCCTCGATCTCGGCAGGCGTATCACCTGCAATCACAAGATAATCGATTTCTTTCCCGGATTCTGTTACCCATTCCGTTCCATTATTCGCAAACATCACCTGTCCGACGCCCGGATTGTTCCATAAGAAGCCGTAGCCGATATTGGAAAGATAGAACGGAACACTGACCTGTGAGTTTCTCTGTGCCAGCTCCAGCATACAGCCCTTCAGATCCAGCTCATGCTGCTGATACTGTCCCATTCCGAAGATTTTCTCTCCTTTTCTTGCTACAAACCGCGCTACAATACGGAAATTATCCCCGACGCCGTTGCTGTACTCGCGTCCCATGATGTTGAGCGGCATGCTTTCCTCATCGCGCAGACGGCGGAAATGCTCCTTTAACAGAACTCTTCCATCCTCATGATAGAACGTAATGACGCTGCCGGAATCGATCACTGCATGAAGCTTTCCATTTGTGATTTTTCCGTAGGAAGTATCCGTTCCCTCGTACATATTGGCAAAGGCTCCGCCTTTTGCTGATGGGTCCTCAAAGATTTCAACCTCTCCCGCATGCGCGTCCTTTGCTTCCAGCGCCCAGTCGCGGCCGGTAAAGCTTCGATTTTTTGTCGCGCGCACACGCAGTGCATCTTTTCCCCACGCTTCGATGCAGACGGTCTCGCCATCGTAAGAATAAATTAACTTACCCTCTTTTTCCCAAAACATGTAAAAATCCTCCTTTTGTCAAAAACGGCAGGTCATTTCTGGCCTGCCGTTTCTCCTGCTGTTTTGCACCTCAGACATTGACCCGCCGGATCAACGCCTGCTTCTTACAGGTAATATTTTTTCTGTTTATTTTGCCAGATTTTCTTTATATGCATTGTAAGCATCTGTCTGAATCTGGAGGAACTCATCAATACCCATAGCTTTCAGCTGATCGATATAGGAATCCCATTCATCATCGATGCCGCCGTCTACTACCCAATGAGCATACTGTGCTTCTACGTATTTGTAGATATCGGTTCCGATTGCAGTGATTCTGGAAAGGTCTTCGTCGGTATACTGAACCATCGGGAATCCGCAGTTTTTCTCAGTATCAACATATTTCTCGTTGATTGCATCGTCTGCCAGTTTGATACCATCACCCTGATCTTCCGGAAGAGAAACTTTGTCATAGAAATCCTCGTTCATGTATTTTGGTCCGAAGTCACGTAAGGAGTTGGACCATGCGGAAGTATCCAGAGAAGATCCATCGCTTGGCACATCTACATTGTAGGTTCCGTCGCCATTGTCTGTGATCTGGCTTCCGATCGTACCATAGAAGGTCTGTAACGATGCAAGATCGGTGTAAAATTCATCCGCCCATTTCAGCAGGGTGTCAGGATCTTTACAGTCTTTGGAGATCATGAGCTCACGGTCGGAGATATCAAGGTAATTGGTTGCTGCTTCTACGTAGTGGTTTCCATCGTAGCCTTCTACTGCCTCAAGGGTCTTAAACTGATCTACGTTCGGGCCAACCTCAGCATCTGCAGTCCATCCAAAGATAAGACCTACCTGAGAACCTCCATCTGCCTGCTGTTTTGCTGTCTTCATGGAGCCATCCTGTGTGAAGTACTCTGGGTCAACAACGCCCTCTTCCCATAACTGACGCATCCATTTTACTGCTTCTTTATAGTTTTCTTCCATCGGCATGAAGACCGGTTTTCCTTCGCCATTCAGTCCCATGTAGTTTCCGTCACGGCTTACCATGGTTCCGAATGGGGAAAGGATGTGGCGCAGATCACCGCTTAACAGTCCGCTGCCTGCTGAATTTGTGATACCGATTTCGTTGGTCGGATCCCCGTCACCATCAGCATCTTCTGTTGCAAATTTAACAAGAACCTCTTCCAGCTCTTTATAGGTCTTCGGTGTTTCCAGTCCTAAGTTATCCAGCCATTCCTGGTTGATGCACATAACATCGCCGCAAACCTTCGGACGAAGCGGAAGCTTCTTCGGTAAGCTGCAGTTCCGGATCAGCCTCAAAGGCTGCTTTCAGGTTTGGCATATCTTTTTCGATCAGATCTGTCAGATCCAGGAATGCCGATTTGTTCTGTGCCATATCTGCCTGTGTTAAGCAGATGGAGCCAAGGAATGCATCCGGGAGGTCTCCGGAAGCCAGCAGCAGAGATTTCTGCTCGGACCAGTCACTGTTGTAATAAACCTGCCAGTCGATGTTGATATTCATCTTGTCCTCGATTTCCTTCATGACTCCTTCCTTCAGGAAATCGGTCGGCCAGGTATCGGTCCATCTTACCGTTGCAATTTTGTAGGTTGGGCGGTCACTGGTATCTGCTGTATCACCGGCAGAAGATTCTGTCTTGGCAGAACTTGTGGCAGTGCTTCCACTCTTACTTTCCGATCCTCCATTACTTCCGCATCCTGCAAGCAGTCCGGCTGCCATTGCGGCCGAAAGAGCAACGCTCCAGGCCATTTTTGTTTTCTTTCGCATCATCATCTCTCCTTTATGATTTTTTTATTTGCAATACTTCTCTCCTGTCCGCAGGATCAGCCTTTCAGGGATCCGAGCATAACACCCTGATTGAAGTATTTCTGCACTAACGGGTACATACACATGATCGGCGCGGAGGAAACCACGATGATCGCGTATTTGATAAGGTCGGCCATCTGCTTTGCCTCAACGGCTGCAGCGCCGGTACTCATGGCACTCATGGTCTGATTGCCGACCAGAATGCTTCGAAGGACAATCTGCAATGGCTGCAGTGTTTCACTTCTTATATAAATCAATGCGTTAAAGTAGGAATTCCACTGTCCTACTGCCGCCCACAGGGCGATAACAGCGATAACGGCTTTGGAAAGCGGGAGGACAATCTTGAAGAAGAAGCCAAGATATCCGCATCCATCGAGCTGCGCCGCCTCCCAGAGATCCTCCGGGATACTGTTATTAAAGAATGTTCGTCCTACGATGATATAATACGTTACAACGGAGAACGGAACAACCATAACCCAGAAGGTATCCAGCAGATGAAATCTCTGTACTGCCAGGTAGGTCGGGATCAGACCGCCGGTGAAGAACATCGGGATCAGATAAAATGCCGTGAAGAATTTTCTTCCATATAAATGCTTTCTGGAAAGCGCGTAGGAAGCCGGAATATTGACAACAATTGTCACAAGTGTTCCCATAATTACGTAAGCAATCGTGTTACGGTAGCCGGTCCACAGCTTTGCGTAGCTCGCCAGCTGTTTGTAGCCTTTGAAGTTAACTCCTTTTGGAAGGAGCATAATCTGTCCGTTAGATACGGCTGCCGGATCACTGAACGATGCAATGACGATGAAGTACATCGGATACAGGGTAATGATGATCAGAAGCACACCGATCGTATACAGGATGATATCGAAAATCCAGTCTTCTCTGGATTTTTTTACTTTATTTGTTGATACTGCTTTTGCTTTACTCATATCTTTGCTCTCCATTCCTATGTAGGCTCAAAATTCTGTCAGATCAGTGAGGTATCACTCATTTTACTGGAAAGGAAGTTGACTGCCAGAAGAAGAACCAGGTTGATAATGTTGTTAAACAGGCCAATTGCAGCGGAAAGGCTGTACTGGCTGCTCACAAGACCCATCTTATACACATAGGTGGAAATGATCTCACTTGAGGTACTGTTCAGTGTATTCTGCAGCAGGTAAACCTTCTCAAATCCAACGCTCATAACGCTTCCCATTCTCATGATAAACATGATGGTTGCCGTCGGCAGCAGAGCCGGAACATCGATGTGGATCATTTTGTGCCATTTGTTGGCGCCGTCCATCGTTGCCGCTTCATACAGGGTCGGGTCTACAGAGGAAAGTGTTGCAATATAGAGGATACTGTCCCATCCTACATGCTGCCATGCCTCAGACCATACATAAATGTGTGGGAATGCTTTCGCACTTCCCATCAGGTTCGGGAGCTTGAATCCAAGCAGTCCGACCAGCTTTGCGATAATACCTGTACTCGGGGAGAGGAACAGGATCAGCATTCCGGCCATAACAACGGTAGAGATGAAGTGCGGCAGGTAGGTTGATACCTGGAAGAACTTTTTAAACTTCTGTGCCTTCATCTGGTTAACCAGCAGTCCCATGATAACAGGGAGCGGGAATGTTACCGCGATGGTATAAAGACTGATGATGATTGTGTTTTTGATGGTCAGACCGAACTGATAGGAGTTAAAGTACTGTTTGAAGTATTTCAGTCCAGCCCAGCTGCTTCCCATAATTCCATCCGCAGGTGTAAAGTTTTTAAATGCAATCACAATTCCGTACATTGGATAGTACGTAAACAGTGCAAAAATGATGATGGAAGGAAGCATCAGTAAGTATAATGGCCTGCTTCTTCTCACTCCCTCTACAAATCCTATGGAACTCTTCTTTTTGGTTTTACTATGGTTGGCGCTCACATATCATCCCTTCTTTCCTTTAAATTTTTCGTAACTGTTCAGAGTCCCATCGCGATTTTTCTTCCATTTCAAATGGCTCTGAATCGTTACAATTTTTCTTTTTCATGCTCTCGTTTCAACCGATGAACATATTATACAAAAAAGGGGGCGTTTTTCTATCATTTTCCGGCAGTCTGTATATTAAAAAAGAGATGTCTTTTCACATCTCTTTTTTAATCAGAACGTTTTTTTGTTATTGACATCGTTTTTTTGTTATTTTTGTCTGCTCCGGTACTCATTTGGTGTACATCCGACCAGCTCTCGGAACGTTTTACTGAAATAAGAAAAATTTCCATAGCCGACTTCCATCGCAATTTTGCTAATCGGAAGCGATGAACTGCGCAAATACTCCTTTGCCCGCTCAATGCGCCGCTCAGCAATATAATTCGGAAGCGACATTCCCGTTGTTTTCATAAAAATTTTGGAAACGTAGTCCTCTGAGAGGAACACTTTTCCTGCAAGCACGGATCTTGAAAGATCCTCGTTCAGATTCTGTTCGATATAGTCTTTTAGCTGCTCCACCACATTGTCACTGCGGGATTCGTTCTTTTTCTGACCTTCCAGCACATCAAACAGATAATCGATGAACGCATGGGCACCTACCACAGAGAGAACCGCCTCTCTCCGTTTCGTTTCATACTCTTCACTGTCAAAAATCTGTCCGAAAACAATATTGCTCTCTTTTAAATAAACATATATATTCTGTATCATTTCTTCAAAAAAACGACTTGTGAAATCTTTTCGCAGACCGCCGCTTTTCTCACGCTTTTTCAGATATTCCTGCAGCTTTTCCCGCACAGCCGCAAGGGAATCGGATCGCTCCATCTCAGCCAGATACGTTTTCCACGGCACTTCCTGATAATCGCGCTCTACGAAAGACCAGCGTGTCTCATACAGAATCCCTGTTTCATCCGGCACTACATACTTTTCCATCTCTTCGAGCTGATCGCGGCTCTTTGAAATCTCATCCAGTACCGCCGGTTTTCCCATGTACATGCAGAATCTTGCCGGAAACGCACCCGCCAGACAGGTCCGCAGTTCTGCAAGTTCCTCCTGCGTTCCCATCGCACTTCCGTGATTTCGCAACACAACTGCCCATTCCAGATCGCTGACATGTACCACGGTTTCCAGTTTCATTTCTGTTGTTTCCACATATTCCGTCAGAACATTTGTAATCACAAAATTATATAAGCTGATCTCCTTTTTATAATGTTCCTTATCCGGAATTTCCAGTACCCGCAGCAGAATCAGACGGAAGGTCTCATTCGGAGTACAATATCCGCTCTTTTTTGCCCTTTCAATCCAATACTCCTCCTGCAGACACTGAACCAGAAGATCCTCCCAGAATTGCTTTTCATTCTCTCCTTTTTTCTCCTGTTTCTTCTGTTTTTGATGTTTTTCCTGCACAATCCCGACAATTCTGCGCAGCGCTGTTTCCAGATCCACATTGGAAATCGGTTTTAACAGATATTCCCTTGATGACAGCTTCAGCGCCATCTGCGCATACGCGAAATTTGCATAGCTGCTCAGGAAGGTACATTCAATATCCAGCTTTTTGTACCGGATCCATTCCAGAAGCTCCAGCCCGTTCCCCTGCGGCATATCAATGTCACACAGCAGCATTTCAATCGGATACTCTTCCAGCAGCTTTTGCGCCTGGCGGATGTTGTTTGCCGTAAATACCATATCAATTCCAATTCCGCTCCAGTTGACGGTTTCTTCCAGCTTTTCCACCAGAAGCTTATCATCATCTACAATCAGAATACTAATTCCCATAGGTAAGCCTCCAATATATTTTTTCTGTTTTTCTTCTTTTGCCTATAGAAAAAAGCCAGCCGACAGACTCTTATTTTTCTGTCAGCTGGCCTGTTTAAAAACCATTATAACCTGTTTATTCTTTTCCGTCAAAGCAATAGGTACACATTTTGCATTTCGGCAGTCCGATCGACTCTACCAGATCGTCCAGACGGTGATACCTGAGGCTGGTGAAATTCTGACGGCGGCATATTTCCTGACACATGGACTCGTAGCGGTCACTCTTCGGATCTGCATACTCTTCCAGTACTTTCTCTGCGTTTTCTCCCTCTTTTTCCAGAATAATCCGTCTGGTGATCAGATCCAGCTCGGATTTGGAGCGGGAGAAATTCAGGAATTTGCAGCCATACAACAGCGGCGGGCACGCCGGGCGGACATGAACTTCTTTTGCACCGCTCTGATATAAGAATTCCGTTGTCTCACGGAGCTGTGTGCCGCGCACGATGGAATCGTCGATCAGCAGCAATTTTTTCTGATCGATCAGTGCCTGCACCGGGATCAGCTTCATTCGGGCAATCAGATTTCTCTGTTCCTGGTTGGTCGGCATAAAGGAGCGTGGCCAGGTCGGGGTATATTTGATGAATGGTCTTGCAAACGGAACTTTGGACTCATTCGCATAGCCGATTGCATGGGCAATTCCGGAATCCGGCACGCCTGCAATGAGATCCGGGTGGACATTGCTTCCCGCATCACGTTTGGCAAGCATGGCACCGCAGTGATACCGCATCTCCTCGACATTAATTCCCTCGTAGGACGCGGTCGGGTAACCATAGTAAACCCACAGGAAGGAACAGATCTTCATCTCTTCCTGTGGCGGCACGAGCATCTCGACGCTCTCCGGTGTAATAAAGTCAATCTCACCCGGTCCAAGTTCATGGTAATCCGTGTAACCCAGGTTCAGATATGCAAAATTTTCAAAGGATGCGCAGTACGCTCCCTCTTTCTTTCCAATAACAAGCGGGGTGCGGCCTTTTTTATCGCGCGCAGCGTAGATGCCGTCTTTTGTCAGCAGCAACAGCGTCATGGAACCGTCAACAACATCCTGCAGATGGCGGATGCCCTCCGGAATCGTCTTTTCACTGCAGATCAGAGATGCCGCAAGCTCAGTTGCATTGATCTGACCGGTGCTCATCTCCTGGAAATGGGTGCGACCGTTGCCGTAAACCTCTTTTAAAAGCTGATCCATGTTGTTGATTTTTCCAACCGTGGTAATCGCAAAGCTTCCAAGGTGTGACTGGATCAAAAGCGGCTGCGGTTCATAGTCGGAAATGCAGCCAATGCCGAGGTTTCCCTCCATTTCTTCCACATCACGCTCAAATTTTGTACGGAACGGTGAATTTTCAATGTTGTGGATAGCACGTGAAAAGCCATTTGCTCCGTATGTCGCCATACCGCCTCTTCTTGTTCCGAGATGTGAGTGATAGTCTACTCCATAAAACAGTTCCAGTGTACAGTCTTTTCTTGATGCAACTCCAAAAAAGCCTCCCATTTCTTGTCTACCTCTCTTTGTGTATTTTTTCTCCCTTGGGTTCTCTTAAATATGAATGCCCCGGCAAACCGGGATGCCCGGTTACTGTTCACCGATGCGGGAACCGCAGCCAGTCTTCTTTTAGTGTACCACGATCTTCTCCGTACTGTAAAGTACAACTAATAAATTTGATATAAAAAATAATCTACATTAATAAATAAATTTACAGCTTTTTCCACAAAGATTTTACTGTAAAATCAAAAAAAGAAAGTATTGATTCTTTTTATCGGTTATGATACTTTAAAACTGCTTATGAATCTTGGTTTTGCGTTAAACGCAAGAAAACGATTCATTCTTATTTTATCTTTTCTTAAGAGGAGGTTTTTACCATGGTTTCACTTTTGTTACCAGTCATTTATCTGGCATTCATCAGTCTCGGACTGCCGGATTCTCTGCTCGGCTCAGCGTGGCCGGTCATGTATCAGGAGCTTGGAACTTCTGTTTCTTCTGCCGGCATCATTTCTATGATTATTGCCGCCGGAACAATCGTATCCAGTTTAAACAGCGACCGTCTGAATACCCGCTTCGGCACCGGAAAAATCACGGCAGTAAGCGTTCTCACAACAGCAGTGGCGCTGTTTGGATTCTCCGTCAGCCACTCTTTTCTCGCTCTCTGCCTCTGGGGTATCCCCTATGGTCTCGGCGCCGGAAGCGTGGACGCAGCCCTGAACAACTACGTTGCCCTGCACTACAAAGCCCGCCATATGAGCTGGCTGCACTGTATGTGGGGCGTCGGATGCAGCACCGGTCCGGTCGTCATGGGATATGCCATCAATCATTCCACCTGGAACAACGGCTACCGTACCATCGCATTGTTTCAGATTGTGCTGACTCTGATTTTATTTTTCAGTCTTCCGCTCTGGCAGAAGCCATCTGCTGATGCTTCTGCAGATGAGAACTCCGTTCCGGAGCAGAGAAGTTTTTCCCGCCTGATCCGCGTTCCCGGTGTCAAAGAAGTTCTGACCTGCTTCTTCTGCTACTGCGCAGTAGAATCTACTGCCGGCATGTGGGCTGCAAGCTACTGTACTTTGTTCCGCGGCATTGATGCAAAACGCGCGGCAAGCTGGGCAAGCCTGTTCTACATTGGCATCACGATCGGACGGTTCTTCTGCGGTTTCATCACAATGAAATTAAATGATCAGAAAATGATCCGGCTCGGACAGGCTGTGATCGCAGTCGGCACGATTCTGATGCTGCTGCCGCTTGGCGATTCCCTTCTGTTTATCGGCCTGATCCTGATCGGACTTGGCTGTGCGCCGATTTATCCTTCCATCATTCACGAGACACCGGCAAACTTCGGTGCCGACTTAAGCCAGGGAATCATCGGCATCCAGATGGCCTTTGCCTACGTCGGAACCTGCCTGATGCCGCCGGTTTTCGGCGTTCTCGGCCAGCATATTTCCTTCGGACTGTATCCGGTATTCCTGATGGCCATTTTGATTCTGATGGTTGTAATGGCAGAGCGGATGCACCGCGTAACGGCGGAAAAGAGAAATTCTTATAAAGCCAACTATTAATCCAATTATTCTGCAGCAGAATGGTCCCCTTGGATCAAACTCTGATATACTGCGTACAAAAAAGTACATCTGATCAGGTTACTCCCTGATCAGATGTACTTTTTGTAAATTTCGGAAATTTTTTCAAGCACGCTCCGCTTCAAACTCTTTCACCACATCCTCCAGCAGGTTTCTGATCTGCAGGTGCTGCAGACATACTTTCTCACATTTTCCGCATTTCACGCAGTCTGATGCCTTTCTGCCCGGTGCAGTATATACAAGATTGTGATAAGAAATACTGATACATCACGCCAATTTTCCTGTTTCATTCCTCAATCATGCCAAAGACATCTTCAATCTCGCCCATATACAGATAATGGAGATCGCCATCTTTATATAAAGTATCGCGCGTAAATTCCGGCAGATCTTCTTTCTCCATTCTGACCGCATAGATTTTTTTGCAGACAAAGGTCAGCTCTGCCTCTTCAAATCCAACCGCATTTCCCAGCATCTTCGGTGTCAGACTGGTCAGACTGATCTTATCCGGCACATCATTTCCCGATTTTGATCCCAGGATTCCAAGATCCTTCCGATATTTCTCCGGGAAAAAGCAGACCGTAAACTCGTCTTCCTTCTGCAGAATCTGATGCGTCCGGCGGCTTTCCCGGATAAATACGG
>OLPI01003454.1_pt1 | contig 11218 bp, 10 predicted proteins | sample 1672361 | NCBI WGS metagenome assembly OLPI01 (sample SAMEA3136675, study PRJEB25190) | human gut metagenome
AAGCTCAAAACAATGGGGTCCACCGCCTCCACCACAGCCTCGGGGAGATTGCTCCGGCCCAGGCCCTGGCAGTCGGGCTCCTCAGGGCGGTAACGGGAGGTGAAAATCTTCGCGTTGCCCTCACTGCCGAAGAGCAGAACCCGTTTATCGAAGACCGCCAACCCGCTGATCTCCGCCGGCCGGGAGCCCCCCACAAAGGCCTCCGCGGTGATCCGATAGTAGTACCGGATATCCACGCTGAAAAATCCCCGGTTATAGCTGGCGGGCTCCACATCGATGTAAGCCTGCAGCAGCTCCGCCCGGCCGCCCCGGACACTCAGGGCCCGGTCAATGACCGCCTGGGAGGAACGGGTGGGATACACCCGCAGGTCCTCAATGCAGTCTTTGTCCCGACAGCTGTCATAGATCTTTTTTGTATGGATACACACGGCCTCCCGGATACCGCAGCTGTCCTGCACGGGCCCGGGTACAACCCTTTCATTCATGGTATTACCTCCTCTGACTTCATCAGACTGGCGCTCTTGCCTCCCCATACTATGACGGGCCCCTCCGATTCGTCACAAATAGGGCAAACAAAACACCCGTGGCCAGCGCTGCCGTAAACCAAGAGTCTCCGGCGCCTGGTATTCCATTCTATTGCGCCGGGCTGCCAGGTGTTCCTTCGGGCCCGCAGCGCAAAAAAGGCCGAAACTTTTCTCTTGCATTTTTTTCCTGGTCGTGCTATACTAAGGGAGCTTTCAACGCAGGTATAGTTCATCGGTAGAACGCAAGCTTCCCAAGCTTGATAGGAGGGTTCGACTCCCTTTACCTGCTCCAACGGCGGTGAGTCCCATGTGAACTCACCGCCGTTTTGTACATTTTGCTGATTTGAAAAAAGTTTGCTTGCAGCCTATGCTTGCAAAAAAAGACATCTGCCTAAGCAGATGTCTTTTTTTACGCCTTGATCTGGCCGCGTACTTACATGCCGTACCCTTGGCACAAACGCATCAGTACAGCCGCTGTTTGGGCCCGGGTCGCCTGGCCGCGGGGGGAGAGGGTGGTGGGAGAGGTGCCGGAGAGAAGACCGGCATCCACACACCATGCCATGGCCTCCCGGGCGTAGGTGCTCACCTGTGTCAGGTCGGTGAACCCGGACAGGTCGGCCTGTCCCTCGGTGTCATAGCCCATGTGCTGGGCAAACCGATAGAGGATCGCCGCCAGCTGCTCCCGGGTGACGGGGTCATTGGGACCAAAGCTCCCGTTGCCGTAGCCGCCCACGATGCCCTGGCCGGCCGCCCAGCGAACCGCCTCGCCGTACCAGGCGGCGGGGTCCACATCCGCAAAGTCCACTGGGGCCTCCCCCGCCGGGCTGTCCACCAGCCGCCACAGGATGGTCACGATCTGGGCCCGGGTCGTCATGCCGTTGGGAGAGAACGCGGTAGGCGATGTCCCCACCATGAGACTATTTTCATAGGCATATCTCACCGCGTCGAAATACCACGTGTCAGGCGCAACATCCACGAACGGCAGGCCGGGGGTTTCCTTGTCCCGGAAGGTAACAGAGATCGTCACCTTGCCTGTGGGCTGGGTGAAGGTATACGTTCCGTCCCCCTTGTCCGTGACCTTGACCGGATCGCCGTTGCGGTCCGTGACGGTGACGCTGTCCACCTCGTTCCCCTGGTCGGGCTTGGGGGTGATGGTCACGGTGTCGCCCTTGTGGGGGCGGGCAGGGGCCACGGAGGTGTCGCCGCCGGCGGTGTCTGTCACAGTGGGCGGATAGGTGGGGCGGGAGGAACCGCCGGAGGAGGGGGTGGAAACAGCAGAATCCGTAGTGGCAATCAGAGAACCGCCATAGGCACCGCTCCCATCCGTGACGGACACACGGATGTATTTGCCCGCCTCTTGGCTGGTCAGAGTATAGGTCGCACCGTTGGCCCCAGCAATAGTGCTGTATGGTCCGCCTATATTATCTGCGCTCTGCCACTCGTAGCAAAGCTGGACGCCCTCCGGCGTACCGGTGACCTGGGCGGTAAGCGTGCCGCCTACCTGGGCCGTACCCTCCAGGGTCACAGAGCCAGGAAATTGGGGCTTTGCGGTCACGCCGGAATCGGCGGTAACATTTCCCGCCTCATCCACAGAACCAATCGTGTTAATATAGGCCCAATATCCATCCGCCTGCTGAATCGGCCCGGAAACTACTGGTGTACCGCTCAAGTTGGAACCTTCGGTATCGATCTGCTGGAGTTCAGCGGGGGCAGTCGGTTGTTTTGTAAGCCGCTGAGACAAGCATATTGCCATACAGCCATTCTCTATAACATTGTTCTCATATTCAGATACGGGTTCAGCTTTCGCATTCAGAGTACCGTTCTCCAAATCCAGTTGAAGTGTTTTTGCATCTCCGCCCGTAATATTCGGAATCTGAGCAAAAAGCGCCACGGCGCGGATATTTTCTCCTCCCATTGTCGTTGCTGTGAGGGACATCGTCCCCTTGTTCTGTATGTGAATATCCTCATCCGAACCGCTGACCATCATACCAGCGGTATAGCCGTTCTTGGCAGTGAGCGTCATTTCACCGGTGTTGATAATATTACTTTCACCATTCGGCATCAGGCAGATGCCCATGGTATCAAAATACTGCCACGTAGGCCAGTTGGTGTTACTCTGGGTGGATGCTCCTGCTCTCTCTGCCGTGACAGTCAGCGTGCCGGAATTGGTGAAGTCAAACGCACTGCCAGAACGCCAGTCAACGCCCGCCAGTGTATTGCCGCCAATCGCACCGGCACCTACACCGGAGTTACCAACAGAGATAGTGAGTGAGCCTTGATTCGCCCAGTTGCCTGCATAACCAAGACCTGTAATACCTTCGGCGCTTTCTGATGCGTCAATGTCGATGTCCATCGTGCCGCAGTTCTCAAAGGCCTGGCACAAGACGCCGGTGCCGGTTCCTGCTCCCTCAATCGTAACATCAAACCGGGCTTCTGCCCCATTGGTAAACGCGCCTGCCTGTCTCCCGGCAGAGAGGTCAACCGCCACAGCCTGGGGATCGCTCTCCTTACCGGATATGTGGATCGCAAGGGTTCCGTCGTTGGTGAAGCACTCGGCCGAAATCCCGGTTGTTTTCTGACAGTTTCGTTTCTCACTTTGATTTGTCGCTGTGACGGTCAGAGCCGCATGGTTTTCAAAGGAGCCTTCTGCGGCAAAGGCGGTCATGGCGGCCACATTTCCCCACCCGTCTTCCACGGTGAAATTGACCGTCAGGCTTCCCGTTCCGGAAACAGCAATGCCGCTCTTGTTGGAAAAGGCGCCTACTTCCGTTGTGCTATCTTTCCTGCTGGTGATGTTAACCGTGTTCTCTCCTTCCAGAGAAACAGTGAGCAGTTGATCTGTGTCGCTCATATCAAAAAGCACGGCATCTGACAGCGCATCGCCATCCAGGGAGATTTCGGCATTCCGCAGGGTCAGGTTCTTGCTATTCTCATCCCAGTGCACCGTGTAGTCATCTTCGTCCGACTTCACTAACTTTACTGATGTGTATGCAGATGTGCCCCCATCCTCACTTGCTGGAATCTCCTCGGTTTCGACGGTATAATAGCCATCTATCATGGGCGCACCGGCAAAGGCCATGGACGAAGAACCCTCATATACCAACGTGCCCGGATTTCCATCCATCGGCTGATTATAAGTAAATACCGCGTTTTCCGGGTAAGCAAGGGTGAATAAATACCATGTGCCAGTCCAATCATCCGGATCTCCCGTGACGCCGGATACAACCGTAGTTCCTGCTTCTCCGTAGAAGCCGATGTTGAAGCCCCAAAAATCGTCGGATAAATCCTCAACACAGATCGTATCATAGGTCAGAACATCGATCTGCGGGCCGGTGGGATCATCCATTTCTCCAGGCGCCTTCCCCTCAATAGTGGGAGCACCAGTGATGGTGAGGCTGGCCTCATCTGCGTTATAAATACCGTAGGCTGTTTTATATCCACCGAGCGGGTTGCCAGCGTTACCATATAGATTCCCGCCGCTGACCGTACACGCCCCCGCATTATAGACCGGCGCGCCATATTCCACATTAGAGTAGACTTCGCCGCCGGTGATTCTGAGTGTGCCGCCGTTGTTGATGACATACTTCGCATTCGGTGCATGAATGCTACCGGCATAATCGCTATATTGACCAGGTTGACAGCAGCAGATCGTCAGTGACGCGTTTTCTTCCACCACAACGGCACTTTCGTTATTTCCGGTATAGGTGTAGCTTACATTGTTCAAACAGAGCGTCACATTACCAGTGACCGTGAGTACGCTTGACGTTTCTATCACCAATTCACCATACTCGTATTCCGTGCCACTAAAATAATACTGTCCATCTTCAAGCTGATATTCTTTCTCCTTCAGGACATCTTCCGTCAGTGCTGTCCACTCAGTGTGATCCGTGTGTTTCTCTGATCCTTCCGCCGCCGCCAGCGCCGTGGCCGGCAGCAGCCCCAGGCAGAACACCAGTGCCAGCAGACCGCTCCAGATTCGTTTTCCTTTCATGGATAACCTTCCTCCTTTTTTGCGGCAGCACCGCAGTTTGCCCCAAACAAACGCTGAGACACACGCAAAAAACGCCCACCGCAACACAGTTCCCCTGTGTCGCGGCGGACGTTTTTTGGCTGGTAATATGCGGTTTTAGACAGCACTAAAAGGCAGGAATTACCCTGCCTGCCTGCCTGCCTGCCTGCCTGCCTGCCTGCCTGCCTGCCTGCCTGCCTGCCGTGAGTATATTGCTCGCGCTCATAGGCTGTCAACCCCTTTTTTCTAATTCATTCTACCCTATTTTTCTTCCCTTGACAAGTCTTTCGTTTCGGCCTCTTCCTTCTCCACATCAATCCGAAACACGTTGATCACATCCACATCCGGGCAACAGAACTGAAAAGACCCGTCAGGCCGGGCGGGCAGGGTGCCGCCGTAGCGCAGGATATCCACATAGGGAAAGGCCACGTGCATGGCCATGGGGCAGAGTCTGCCCCGCTCTGTGTCAAAGTCAAAGGTGTCCCCGATCCGGTGCCCTCTGTGGCACCCCATGGTCCCCTTCTGGTCCACCAAGGTCAGTCGAATTTTGGGCTTTTTCATGGCCCATCGCCTCCCATCCTCCCCTTTCGGGGGTGTTCTCTCCCCATAGTATATTGGAATCCCCGGAAAAGGGATGCTGCCGCTGCAACAAAAGAGGAAAAAAGGCGATCTCCTCCCGGTTACCCTGCAAAGGGCCGTACCCGGAACGTCGCGCCCAGCTCCTCCGCCAGGCGCCGGCAGGCTTCCATCTCCTGGGGGGATTTGTCATAGTCCACGATGGAGACCATCACCTTGGGCACGTACTGGACCGCCTGGCGGACAAAATCCAGCATGGCCTGCCAGCCCTTCTCCCCGGCGCCGGGACGGGTGAGGCGGAGATACTCCTCCCGGTTCGACCCGTTGAGAGAGACGGAAACCGCGTCCAGGCGGCCTTTCAGTTCCGGGGTGATGTCCCGGTGGTTGATGAGGCTGCCGTGGCCGTTGGTGTTCAGGCGGATGGGGGGCAGGTCGGCCCGTCCGGCGGCCCGGAGCTGGTCGCAGAGCCAAAACAGATCGTCCGCCCGGCAGGTGGGCTCCCCATAGCCGCAGAAGACGATCTCGGTATATTGGCCCAGGTCCTGGGCCAGAATCTCGGCCAAGACAGCCTCCTTGGCGGGCTCCTCCTGGAGCCACAGGCCCCCCAGGGCGGAGGCCTCCTGGTCCCGGATGCAGAACACGCAGTGACAGTCACAGCGGTTGGTCATGTTAATGTAGAGTCCGCCGAAGTAGTCATAGGTCACAATATCCCCTTGCACGAAAAACACCTCCCCAAAAATCCTCCGGACCGCTCGGTCCGCCTGTTATGGAATGGCGAAGAGCGCCTTGCCATTCTCCGTGGTGGCCTGCTCCACTTCCGCCGGGGTGAGCCCCTTGATCTCCGCAATGGTCTCCGCCATTCGGTAGACATAGCGGGAGTCGCACCGCTTGCCCCGAAAGGGAGTGGGGGCCATGTAGGGGGCATCGGTTTCCACCATGATCCGCTCCAAAGGCACTGCCGCGATGACCTCCGGGGCCTTCCGGGCGTTTTTGAAGGTGATGGTCCCGGTGAAGGACAGGTGCCAGCCCAGCTTCACCAGGGTTTTGGCGTCCTCGGCGCTGCCGGAGTAGCAGTGAAAGACCCCCCGGACCCCGGGGAATTCCCGCACTATGGCCAGGCAGTCGGCGTGGGCCTCCCGGTCGTGGACGATGACGGGCAGGTCCAGGACCTTGGCCAGCTGGAGCTGGGCCCGGAAGACCTCCTTTTGCAGGTCCCGGGGGACCTCCTTCCAATAGTAGTCCAGGCCGATCTCCCCAATGGCCTTCACCTTGGGGTGACGGGTCATCTCCGCCACCTGGTCCAGCCAGTCCACCGGCAGCCCCAGGGCGTCCTCCGGGTGGACCCCGGCGGCGGCGTAGACATGGGGGTAAGCCTCCGCCAGCTGGATGGACTGGCGGGAGGTGTCCAGGTCGCACCCCGGGCACAGGACCAGCCCCACCCCGGCCGCGGGGAGGGCGGAGAGAACCGCGTCCCGGTCCGGGTCAAAGGCCTCGGCGTAGTAATGGGCATGGGTATCAAAGAGCATGGCTCACTCCTCCTTTTCCGGCAGCTGTCCCAGGGGGTGGCGGCCCCGTCCGTCGCTGATTTTCTCCAATTCCAGCACCTGCTCCGGGTCGGCGTCCTGGAGGTGGAGGAGCTTTTCCGCCATGATCCGGGAGAACCCCGACTGGAGAATGCTCTGGATGATGACGTTCTCCACCACCCCCTCGTCGGTCACCTGGGGGTCCAGGATATCCTGCACCGCCGCCCGGGTCTGGGCCGTGTAAAAGTTGCCCACCTCCTGGAGCCGCTCCACATAGCTGGTATAGAAGTTCTTGATCTCCTCCTCGTCGGCGGTGGAGGGGAGCAGCTGCTGCAGCCCGTTGATGCTGATGCCCTGCTTGAGGGTGAAGATCATAATGAGAAAGGCGATGTGTACCCGGTAATACTTCCGTTTTTCCGGGGCGGGCATCACCTTCAGCCGGACATAGTTGTTGATGGTGGTGGGGGTCACCGGCTTGTCCTTGGAGTCCTCCATGGGGATGAAATCCAGGTACTGGCCCAGCAGGGCGATCACCTGGTCCATGTACAGACCAATGTCCGGCAGCTCCTTCCAGGCGGGGAGCTTGTAGTTGTTCAGATAATGCTCCCACCGGATGAGCTTGTGGGCAATCAGCTCTTTGTCATAAGGCATGGTTTCTCTCTTCTTTCCGGACCAAGGGCAGGTCCTTCCGTTGGTGTATATTAAGAATGTACGCGGTCTTGGCTTCTTTTGTAATATTATAACACAAAATTGCAGGCAGAACAACCGCAGTGGAAAGAAGATTGTTTTTGTTCCTTGCGTTGTATATTATCTAAACGTTTCCTCTGCCAGGCACACTGCACCGGGCTATCGCTTCGCTTCCAAGCCGGTCACCGCTTGGGCCAGGGAAAGATTTTCCCGGGAAACATAGATCACGTATTGCCTGTCCAGGCTGGCGTTCTGGAAGAAAACACCGGTCCGCTCCCGTCCGCCCCACAGGCTGAACCACGGGGAGGAGCGATCCTTCCCCTTGACTTTATAGGGGATGCCGTGGGCATCCAGACGCCGCCGGAATTCCTCGCACCGCGCCAGGTCAAGCACCGTGGTCAGTTCCGTCTGATGAAACCAGGAAACCATACTTCGCCCTCCTTTTCCATTCGATCGGCATAGGGGATCAAACCAAGAACCACAGCATTGGTGCGCAGTCCAAGGAACCCGTGGGCCATATCATTCCCTCTGTGTTATTCTCGTCCTTCTTTCTTTAATTTATCAAATCATTCCGTTAAAATCAACAATTTATATCATAATATACACAAATATCTTGACGTTTTCTATGTGCTTCTCCCGAAAGGCGCCCCCTCTGCACCAAACAAAAGCACCTGCCGCCGCAGGTGCTTTTGTCATGTGATGTCATTCCGTTGGTTCCAGTTTGGCCTGTTCTTCCCACGTTTTATTCTCACAAAACTGGCCGTTGATTGCAGGGGGTCAGTCATAGATGGAATCCACATCCTGGGACAGGATGGCTCCATTTACGGCGTTGATCTCAAACTCGTACTCCAACATTCCAACCACGATCTTCACCTCATATTCTGCCCGACCGTCATCCCAGTCCAGCTTCACTTTGCGGACATTATTCTCCGTCGCGCCAGGCACCTGAGCCAGGGCAATGCGCTTGGCCTCTGCCTGGCTGATATAGGAGCCGGAATTTTGGTTGCCGTTGCCAGTGCCGGGTCTGTAATGCTCCGCATCATAGTCAAAGCTGAGCACCTTGCCCGTGTAGGCGTCGATCTCATAGTCATACTCTCTGTAATCCTTGGTGTAGAACTCTACATCATAGACTTGGCGGCCATTTTCCCAGTCCAGATGGGCGCGGACGAAAGAGACCTGACTGCTCTGGAGACCCGCATGGGCCAGCGCTTTTTGCTTGGCCTGTTCGGCGGTGAGCATCCCAGTGGGGGTGCTGGGCTGGTTGTTGTTGCCGTTATTGCTGCCGTTGTTGTTCCCGTTGTTGTCCTCAAAGCTATCCGCATCGGTCACCAGAGAGCCTCCGCTCAGTGTAACGGTACGGGTTGCGTTGTTCCAGTTCACCTCTTTGTCCATCAGTTCTCCAATGCTCCGCACCGGCAGATAGACCGAGCCGCTGTAAAGCAGGGGGTATACGGTATCGCCGTTGGCGTCCGCGAAGGTCTGACGGACATTGTCCACCAGAATGGTAATGTCCGGCCGGATGGCAGCCTGAACCGTCTGTGCCTTGGCTGCAGAATCCGGGGTTCCCGTCACTGAGCCATTGGGCCGGTCTCCCGCCAGAGAAACCGTCAGCGTGGACTGGCTCCAGTTCACATTTTTACCCATCAGCTCCCCAATGGCCCGGATGGGCAGGTAGGTGGTGCCCCCATAAAGGATGGGGTGGACTTCCTGGCCAACCGCGTTGTAGAAGGTCCGGTAGGACCCATCCACCACGATGGACAGATCGGGGGAGAGATACGCGGTGACATCCTTCCCCTGGGCAGCGGCTGTGGCGGACAGGAGCCCGGTGGAAAGCACCGCACACAGGGCGATGGCTCCCATTCGTTTTGCAAGCATGTGCTTTTTCATAGTTCAATCCTCCTAATGATTCTTTCGGTTTCTACCATAGATTTTTATTCCGGGGTAGGGGGACTCCCCGGCTTTAACGGTGGCTGTCAACCTCCCAGCTGCGGATGGCGCCGCTGTACCCGTCAATGCTGAACTCATATTCCACGCCGTTGTAATAGATGGTCCCTTCATACTCCAGACGTCCGTCGTCCCGGTCCACCTCAAACTCATAGATGTCTTTCGTCGTGGCGCCGGGGACCTCCGCCAAGGCAATTTCCTTGGCCCGGTCCGCAGAGATGGTCTGGGTCCCGGCATCCGCTGAGGGGGCGTAGCCCTCTGCGTCATAGTCGTAAGAGAGCACCTCTCCCGTGGTGGCGTCAATCTCGTAGTCATACTCTTTGTAGTCGCTGGTGTAGAACTCCACGTCGTAGACCTGGCGGCCGTCCTCCCAGTCCAGGCGGCTCCGGACAAAGGTGACCTGATCCTCGGTCAGGCCGGCGTGGTTCAGGGCAATCTCCTTGGCCTTCCCCTCCCCCACCGCTGCGGTTTCGGTGCCGGACGCATCCGCACCACCGCCGGTTCCGCCGTTCTGGGTGCCGCTGATCACCACACCAGTGACCGCGTCAATGTCGTAGGCATAGTTTTGGCCGTCGGCGGTGAATGTTACCTGATAGTAATCTGTACCATTCCGGTTCTCCAGGTCCGCAGACGCAAAGGTGGCTGCGCCCTCCGCGATGCCGGCGGCGTCCAGGGCAATCGCTTTGGCCGCGTCCGCCCCAATATAACTGGCCTGGGTACGCTGCTGGCCGCAGCCTGTCAGCACCAGGCCAAGCGCCGCAGCAACCAAAAGCATCCATACCAATTTTCGTCTCATCTTAAAACCTCCTTCTTCATTCTGGCGTTATCTTACCATGGAAACATGAAAGGAACATGAAATTTCGCCCGACAAACCCTCTTTTTTTCGGCCTATCTCTCCGCCGGAAGGTGGAGGGTAAAAGAACTCCCCTGACCGGGCACGCTCTCCAGGCTCATGTGTCCGCCGTGGGCCTGGGCAATCTTCCAGACCATAGACAGGCCCAGACCGGCGCCGCTCTTCTCTCCCCGAACGGGGTCCACCTGGTAAAACCGCTGCCACACCCGTGCCTGCTGGTCCGGGGCAATGCCAATCCCGTCGTCCCGCACGGTGAGCAGTGCCTCCCCGCCCTGGCGGCGAAGGGTCACCCAGACCCCACCCCCCGGCTTTCCATATTTGAACCCATTGTCAATGAGATTTTGCAGCAGCCGGGCAATCAGCGCCCGGTCTACCTGGGCAAAGACAGGCTCCCCTCCCTCCAAGGTCAGGCGATCCTGGGGCCAGGGGCCCTCGGCACACACCTCCCGGGCCAGGGCGGTCAGATCCACCCGTTCCCGCCGGGCCAGTTCCGTCCCCTGGTCCAAGCGGGTGATCCGGAGCAGCTGGTCGATGAGCTGGGACATCTTGTCTGCCTGCCGGTGGATCATGGCCAGGGTCTCCCGCTGCTCCTCCAGGGTCTCCCCATAGGTTTCCCCATACTCACAGGCGCTCTTGATCACGGATACGGGGGTCCGCAGCTCATGGGAGGCGTCGGCGGTGAACTGGGTCTCGGCCTCGAAGGACTGCTCCAGCCGGGCAAACATCTGGTTGAAGGTGGCAGCCAGCCGGCTGAACTCGTTGCCGCCTGGAGGCACCGCCACCCGGGCGGACAGATCGGAGGCCTGGCTGATGGCGTCGGCGGTGGCGGTGATGTGTTCCAGGGGCCGGAAGGCCCGTCGGGCGATCCAGTACCCCCCCACCGCGGCCAGCAGAAGGAACAGGGGGAGGGACACCGCGGCCACCCACAGCAGGGCGGGCATGCTCTGGGCCCCTGCCGGCACCTCCAGCAGGCCCCGGACCCACAGGCCCTCCTCCCAGCCAGCGGGCACCCAGAAGTCCAGGACATAGTATTGCCCGGTGTCGGTGTCTACCAGTCGGGTCAAGCCGTTGTGAAAGGGCTCCGCCGCGGTAAAGGCCACCG
>OLPI01003456.1_pt1 | contig 11214 bp, 10 predicted proteins | sample 1672361 | NCBI WGS metagenome assembly OLPI01 (sample SAMEA3136675, study PRJEB25190) | human gut metagenome
ACAGAAATATGAGGGTTAAAAATAGCGGTGTTCGCCGGAACACCGCTATTTCTTTCTCTGTAAATATTCTTCTACTGCGCGCAGCACCTCATCCGTCAGCATCCGCTCAGAAGCAGATACTATGAAGTTCTCTGTCTGCTCACCGGACAGTAGATCCGTAAATAGCGTATCCGCAGAGCACTGGAGTGCTGCCGCAATTCTTGCACAGAGGGCAGCACTTGGCTTGGCCTGCCCTAATTCGATTTTTGATATGTACTTCTGGCTGCAATCAACGCGCTTTGCAAGTTCATCCTGCGACATATCTTTTTGCTTGCGCAGGTAATGTATGTTCTGGCCGAAGCGTTGATAGAACGCTGCAGCTTCTTCATCGGTGAATCGTTTCCATGACATAATTATACTATTTCCGGTATCCAAAAAACACACATCGGCTTGTGTGCTTTTTCAGAACTATTTGATTTTCTTACTTCAAATGTGTCAGGAAATGTGTTCCGAACATGTCCTGACACGTTTTTATGATGATGTGCGCAGCGTCAGAAAAACACCTCATGCACATCAATCACATATCTACATACATAGTGGTTATATTTGTTCGTAGTCGCTGCGAATGCCATTGATATAGATTTGAGCGCCGCCTGATGATAACAGCTTTGTAATCTTGTTTTTTTCTGCTGAGATCAGAATCAACGTTCCGTTCTGAATTTCAATATCATTTCCCTCAAAAGCGAAACGCATATTGATCTTGCAGCTCCAGCGGCCTGTCAGCGTGATTATTTTTTCATCACTGCGCTGATATACTTTGCTGATCACTCTGTCGTTGTCAATCGTTTTATAGTCGCTCAGATTTTCTATGATATCAATCATTGCTTCGGTAAGCGGTGCTTCATATCCGTAATAATGTACATTGCCGCAGCTTCGTTCAATGATTTCATCGCCTTCGCAGTAGATGTTCATGGGGATAATCTTGTCTGTAAACCAGAAATCCCATGCTGGGTATTCGAATCCACCGCAATAGGTTTTAACGTCTGTTACATGAGACCCTGTCAGTTTCTCGAATTCCGCCGATATATCTTTTCCGCTGGTCGTCACATAGGCAGGCGGACCCATGAAATATACCTGCTTGCCTGCTGCAATTTCCTGTTTCAGCGTCTGCCAGAGAGAATCCGGCATCATGCTTGGCCAGAGCGCAAAAATCACGTCGTAATGCGACAGGTTTGTCTCAAAGCTAGGAACAACATCAATGGGAATATTATTCGTCATCAGCTTGTCCAGCAGCGCTTTCAGGCTTGCGCGGTGATAGTGCATCTGCTCATTGTTGAAAAATGCATTGGATTCCCAGATATATAAAACAGCAACCTTTGCAGGAGAATTTGCGCCACATAGTTTTTTTTCGAGTGAGTGTTCCCAGCGTATACATTTCGATATATCTCCCCATAGAGGATTATCGATCAGCTTATCAGCAAATAGACCTGCAAACTGAACATCACTGCTAAACCCTACTGTGATGTCTTTGCATCGCCATCTTGCATTACGTATACTTTTCGCCAATGCATGGCTAACCCATTTTACATTTCGGGCCGCTAGCATTCTGTGGTAGTAGTCCATTTTTCTTGGTGTGCAATAACGATCCCAACACATATTATATGCATTTCCGGTATCAGAATAGCGCGCGATGGACTCAGCAAGCTGGGTCATGGAGAGCATCGTCCGCTCAGTATCATACTGGGCATCCACAAAGCCACCCGTCAGCGCTTTGCACAGCCGGAAATAGTCGATATTCCCGGCCCACAGATCGCCGGAATTACCCTCGCCCCACCAAGTATGATGGAACCCTATGAACAGGTCTTTCCCATATTTTGCTTCAAATTTTTCGCGTGCCGCCATTTGATAGTTCAAAGTCAGTGTATTGGTAAGTGTATAGTAGTCATACCGTACAACTGCGAATTTCGTATCGGTACCCCTATTTTGCAGCAAGTATAAACAATCGCGGAGGTTGTATCCATATGTGGCTTCAAATAATGCAAAAAAGCTTTCGCTGGAAAGATACGTATTGGCCTCCCGGATACCTGCACCAAATTCATCCATTGCATAGCCATCAAGGATATATGGTTCATAAATGGATAGAAATGCGTCAAGCATTTTTGTTATCTGCGGATTCGCGTAATCAGCTTCTTCTGTTTCACAGGAGAAATAAAAGAGATATTCTCCTGCGTCCTTTACTTGAATTTGAATATGCTTCCCACTGAACACATATTTGACTTCATTTTCGCATCGTTCTACATTTACAATATCGCCATTTTTATTTTTCCGAATATGAAATGCGCAATCTAGCAAAGGATTCCTTTTGGATAGTTGTATATCCAATGACTGCAAAAGATTTTCCGGTGTAAATGTCATAGCAGTTTCCTTAAGCACCCTTCGACAGAGCTCCGGGTGCAATTTCAAGAATTGCGGTGGATCGGGCGGAATAACTTTTACAAATCCTATCCCGCAGCGTCGTGCCTCTTCATAACAGACTTGCATAGCGGCTTGACCAACAGCGTCAAACTCATTATATTGGCTATCACGGAACTCCAAACAGACCGCATCAAATCCGACCTGAGCAATTTCACGCACGCTCTTTCGAATTTCATCGTGATTTTGCGCATCCTCTGTGTTGAGAAGCAGCATCATTGGTGTAGATATCATATTGTCCTCCTATTACTCATACAATGACAGCCATTGAAGCAGACTTTCAGACCATTGCGCTACATGCGGATCATCCGGGGCAAGACCAAGCCCATGTTCACCATGTGGGTAAATATGCAGTTCAACCTCCACATGATTCGCCCAGAGCCGTTTCGCGTAATCCATAGAATTGAGAACGCTCACACAGGAATCGCTGAAAGTATGCCAGATAAACGCTTTTGGCGCTTTTGAATTTGCGATTAAATCAGGACTGAGTTCTTCACCCATCGCAGCCTGACGGTCACCAAGCAGATTTTTTCCGCTGTCAAGGTGTGCAACACCTTTTCCGAGCAGCTTTATAACAGGGTAGCAAAGGATCTGTCCGTTTGGGATATAGCTCTCCTGATCAACAGCATCCGCATTTTCGCTAGGAATCGGCTCATAGTAAGTGCTGACCAGCGCTGCCAGATGGCCACCAGCAGAGGAACCCATTACATAGACCTGATCTTTATCGATGCCAAATTGAGCGGCATAGTTGCGGACATAGCGAATCGCGCGCCGCGCATCCAGCAGCTGCACAGGGAATTGATGCGGATACACATGATACTGGCACACAAAAGCTGCAATTCCATGCGCATTCAAAAATGTGGCATATCCTTGCCCCTCGTGTTCGGCTCTGCCCCAATAACCGCCGCCGGGAAAAATCACGATAGCGCATCTGTTGGTTCGGGTATCAGGAAGATAGCAGTCAAGCTCTGTATTCATTTCGGGTGAAGCTGTTTTATCCCATAGAAGAATTGTCTTTTTCATTCACTCACGTCTTTCTCACTACATTTTTAGGAATCTGTCGAAAGCTGCATCATAGGCATCTGCATTGCACAAGAACGCTGCATCCAGCGCTGCCAGACGTTGAAACAGCCTTTCGATTCTTTGCCATCCGTTCGGCTGCCGCCATACGATCTCATAGGAATGTCCAAATATATGAAGGATCTGTATGCCGTCATTTGGCGCGGCTTCAAATTCGGAAATGATCTGCTCCATATTTGGGTCAAACATATGCGCGGTCGGGGTGCAGATGTAAGGACTCTGCGGCGGAGCGAAAATGTAATCGGGAACAGGGATAGTTCTCGCAAATCGAATTGATTCAAATTTGGACAGAACCTCTATCGCTGCGTTGTCTACATCTCCGCCCGGATAGGCGAAGCATTGAATTGGACGGGATGTGTAGTTTGAAAACAGGTCAATATCTTTCCTGATGTTTTCAATAATTTCTCCTTTTGCTGTGTTCAAGACGCCGCGGTGCAGATAGCTGTGTGAACCGATTTCAAAACCAGCGTATGTTTCCTGCACATCCTCCAGCTTCATTTTGTGGTAGACCCGTCCATCGCCGCACGTTCCGGTGTCGCCATCGAAGCCGGAGCAGAGATAAAATGTTGCCTGCAAATGATATTTTCGCAGCAATGCAGCAAGTTGCTTATCATAGATCTCGCCATCGTCAAAGGAAAGCGTTACAATTTTCTTCGCTGCTTCCATCGTGTACCTCCGTAAAATTCATCTGTGCAGAATTTTACTGACAATTTCCACGTCGTGCATTCTATCGGGCAGCCATTCTGTCACTTCTGCAATGGTGTATCCGCTTGCTACCTTTGTCGGGCAGAGCTTCCCGTCGATCAGGATCTCGGCATCTCCGTGAACCAACAATCTGCTTGTGCCGAGACCACTTGCCTGGCAGCAGATCCGGTCGTTATCCATCGAGTAATCCGTCAAAACCATGTCGGTGGCCCTCACCAGATAGGTCATCTGCGGCTTGCCCAGCACAATCACAATATCATTCTCTGCGTCGCTGAGAAGCAGATCGGTCGGAGCCTTCAGACTGCCGCACAGCTTATGTCCGTTGACAATGATCGACTCAATCGCGTCCCCACTACCCTCTGTGCGAATGCGGAATCGTTTTCCGAACATATTCAGGTTGGATAAGCTGAATTGAATCTGCGGCACAGAAAAGGTCAATCCACCGCGGTCAAAAGAAAGGCCGAGGATAACACCAAACAGTTCCGAATACCATTTGCGCGCCGTATATGCCTGCCAAGTGCCGGATTCGGAATTCCAGCGATCCAGTTCCGGCGTTTCTGTTTCATATGCAAAGGACTCTCCTTCCGGACAAGTAAGCTTGCTCATCCAATAGCGCAGTTTCTTTATCCACAGATTGGTTGGTTCCCGATGCTCTGTATTTTTCCCCAGGCGAAGCAGAACTTCCTCTACCGCGCCCCATGTGCAATGGAATTGGTTGGCATCCGCATCAAATGAATCATCCCATAACGGAAACGCTCGGAATGACATCAGCGACATGGCATTTTTCAGAACGCTGTCGATACACTTGTCAGAGAACAGTCCAAGGAGTTCCTCATGATAATCACTATCCCAAAAATATCCGCAGTAATTGATGCAATCCCGCTGCACCAATGTGTCAGCGTCGATGGAATTTGCAAAATACCCTTTTTCACGATTGAAGAAGCTACGGAAAAATGTCTGCTCCATCTGGCAGAACAGGTCATGCGCTTGTGCGGCAAGCGCACTGTCCCCGTTTGAAAGAAGAATATGCTCCGTAGCGCGCAGCATAGCATAATAAATACTGTTATTAAACAAGCTGATATCTCGGCCGTTCTCTTTCAGACATTTCGGAAAGTCGGGAAACAATGATGTTCCAACGAAAAGCCCTGGTATCTTGCTTTGGGATGCAATGAGCCGCTGCAGCATTTGTGCAACTGTAGAATGATGCTTCCGCCAGAGAGAGGTATCATTACACAGATTCCCGTACTGTTCAAGCAGGACAATAAAAATACCGTCCAAAGAGGATGGTGCCGGCACAGTAGAATTTGATCCATCGTAACAGGAGGCGTGCGGAAGTCCGGTGTTTGGATCGTAGACGGATGCGTAGTAGTCCAGCATTTGTTCGAGGTAAGAATAATCGCCCCAAAGAAACGAACACAAATTGGAGATCATAGTGTCCCAACCCCAGACCCAATAACGTGACGTCTTTGCCCGTACTGTTCCGGGCAGGTCACGTGGCTTCAGGGATTCATGATAATAGGGCGCAAGCGCAGCAAAGGCATCCAGTTCTTCAACACCTGTATGGAGTACCGGCGTGCATGCCTGAAGGTTCAGATACCGCCGATTCTGTTGTTCGATGTATGAGGAGAAACAATGTGAAACCTGCTTCGCGCGCATTTTTAAGTTGTCCAGATCCGTACCAAACAGAATCCCGAAATACTGCGTTCCGTTCCCATGGAGTGTGCATTCGTGTCTGTCATTGTATGTGCTGCGGCAATGCCGCATCTGTCCGTTGGAAACGACCGACGCATATAACGTATACGCATCATCTCCTCGTGCATCGGTAAAGCCGCCCAGCAGCATACCGTCATTCTCTGACCAATCGTGCCAGGAGCGCCGGTATCCGAATGTTCCGCCATCGACTTCGCCGTTATCAGTCGGAATAAACTGCGTTGAGGCATACCATGACAGCACAAAGTCGCAATCGAATGCACTTTCGAAAGAAAAAACAACTGCCTCATTGACGGCGTAGACACCATACTTACCTTTATCCGCACCGATGCTCCAGTCTGAGCACAGACTAAACGGTGTTACATCTGTATTCTGATAATCACCGCAATAGCGAAAGCCATTTGCTCTTACGCTGCACCGAAGGCAGTCGAATATCCCGCGGCGAAATATGATCGGATTGCCATTGTCCTTGACTGGCATAAAGTACTCAAGGCGGTGAATGCCCTTTTCGTCGTAACCGAAGCTCAGCCGCCCATCGCAAAGCCAACGCGGGGAACAGGGAATACCACGTTCAGAATGAATCGTGAATTGGGTTCGCTCATATGCCATGAAAGCTTCCTCCTTTTGTTGCTGTACTCATAATATCATTAGAAAAGAGAGGCGAAAAGCGTTGAAAAATTGACATTTTGTTAGATTATTCTATGTCTTTGAACCGCTGTGTTGTTTAACGGCGCGCTTTGAGTTATACTTATTGTTGGATTTTTCTGATGAGAAAGGCGGCGCTGATATGTATTCTCTGGTGATTGCTGACGATGAACAGCGGATTTGTGATTCCATTCAATGTGTCGTTGAAACAGTTTTTCCTCAAATTAAAATTGAAGGTGTCTTTCAGGATGGCGGGCAGCTCGAAGCATATTTGCAAGATCATACCGTTGATATGATCATTACAGATATCGAAATGCCGCAGAGAACAGGTCTTGATATTGCAAAAATGATCGACAAGCAGGGGCATCCCAGCTACCTGATTATGATCACAGCGTACCGCGAATTTGACTATGCGCGGCAGGCATTAGAAAGCCGGGTTGACAGTTTTCTGACGAAGCCATATACAACAAAAATACTTGAGGATGAGATCCGCAAGGGTATTGATGTACTCGCAAAAAAGAAGAACATCTCTGTTGAAAAGTGGAATCTGTATCGGAATCTATTGAAAGCCCTTTCAGAAAATGAGATGCAAGGGCAGCCATTAGAGGGAGTTCAGCTTTGCTGCGGTTCCGCTCCTTTTCAGAGTCTCCGTTGCTGTGAGGTCGATATCAACTCTGAAAACGGAAATTTATTAAATGCTGAGCAGAGTGAGTGTTTAATTCGAGATCTTGAAAGTGTGGGCGAAAGCGATACGCCCATGCAGTCTGTATTCTTTCTGGAAAAAAGAAACAGTACGCTTACGTTCCTTGCGTTCTTCAAAGAAAATGCAAATACAGCTTTTACAGAAAGTGCGCTTCAGGTCGTACAGCGATATACCGGTGATCTTCCCTATTGTACGACCCGTTATTTTGACTCATTTGCAAGCTTTCAGAAGCACAGAATGTTTGATCGGGAAATGGACGCTTTCTTCAAAGTGTTTGCTCTGAATGGCGTTCATCATGCAGAAAACCAGGCATCTGAGTTTTTGTTGGCGTGCAGACCGTCTGTGAGAAAAGAATTTGCGCGTTTTCTGCGAGCAGATTATCAGGCGAACGTAAATGGGGATTCTGTGGATGAAATTCTCGCAGCATTATCTTCGCTTGCCAGTGATTCTGTTGGGAGCCGCAGCAGCAGCTACATTGTTCGGGCTGCGCGCGACTATATCCACAATAATTATGCGGATGCAGCCCTTTCTTTGAATGCAGCTGCGGAAGCGCTTTCTGTGTCCACAGGCTATTTGAGCCGCGTATTCAAGGACCAGACGGGGCAGAACTTCTCAGAGTATTTACAGTCTGTCCGTATGGAACACGCGCAGCAGCTTCTGGCAACAACGGTCATTCCAACAAATGCAGTAGCCGCTCAAACAGGATACAGCAACTCCACCTATTTCCGAGCTGCGTTCAAGGCAAGATTCGGGCTGACGCCGCGCCAGTACAGGCAGACACAAACAAATGGATAGAGTATAAAAAACAGGCAGATGTGATTTATCTCTCACATCTGCCCTGTTTTTGCGATCAGATTACCACCTTTTCTGAATTGCCGGATTTTGCAGAAGCGAATGCAGCCTCCATTGTTTTCATGACCCGCATTGCCTGTTGTGGAGTAATCGTAAGCTGTGCTTTGCCCTCCACGGCATCCAGGAACTGGTCATAAACTACCGTGATGCTGTCAATGGCATCTTCAGGCGCTTGCAGGATCTCACTCTTTGTCGAGTTTTCGTTTCTCGGCGCAATTGTTTTTGTCGATCCTGCGCGCGTATAGCAGATTTCCTCATCCCAGACGTCTTCCTTATTTATGCAATAAGTGAGCAGACCCCCGCAATCCCAATCATCAATTTTGAATGAGCCGTTCTTTCCATAAACATACCATCTGGGATGCGTTACAAAGTTATTTGTTCCAACTTCAATGATTGCAACAAGACCATTTTCAAAGGTCAGTGTCAAATGGAAATTATCATCGACCTCCGGGTATTGCAGACTGAACATTTTACAATAAACCTGTATAACCGCAGACGGGATCAGATACAGGAGCTGATCAATAAGATGTACCCCCCAGTCCAGCATCATGCCGCCACCGAGATTCTTCAGTGTTCGCCAGCCCGTCGGCATACCGCGAGAGCCTTCCACTCTTGATTCAATTATATACGGTTCGCCGATTTTTCCGCTTTCAATGATCCTTTTTGCAAGGACAAAATCAAGGTTTGTTCTCCTGTTGTGGTCAATTGTAAATACCTTGCCAGTTTCCTCTGCTACTGAAATGATTTCAGCCAATTCGGTGGAAGAAAGTGCAGCTGGTTTTTCGCAAATTACATTTTTACCAGCACGCAAGGCCTCAATGGAAAGTGCTTTATGTGCCTCATTTGTTGTTGCAACAAGTACGAGATCGATTTCCGGATCTTGAAGAAGTTCTTCTTTAGACGAATATACATAGGTCCCGCGATCATGGCCGGCCTGCCGTGCCGGTGGAGCCAGATCGAAAACTCCTTTTATGCGAACCCTCGGATAGCTGTCCGGTTGAATATGGTCAAAATGATATCTTGCCATGCCGCCGAAGCCGATCATGCCAAGCGTATGCACTTTTATGTCCACCACATTTCACCTGCCTTTTCATAAATAAGTGTGCTTCTTAAGAGCGTGACCGCTTTTTTCAAGCCTTCCTTTGCTGACATCAAACCATCTTCATGTTCGATGCTGATTGCGCCGTCGTAACCAACTGCTTTTAAGGTACTGATAATATTGTTCCAAACCTCTTTGCCGTGCCCGTATCCAACTGTCCGGAATACCCAAGAACGATTGAGAACATCCGCATAGCTCTGCGTATCAAGGACGCCGTTCACAGCCGTATTACATGCATCAATTTTTGTATCCTTTGCGTGGAAGTGATAGATAGCATCCCCAAGATATTTGATCGCTTCACATGGGTCAATATGCAGTCCGCCCGGATAGTTCTGAAGCACTTCCAGCTTGTCCTTTTCGTGGATATTTTCATTCCAAACTGTTACTTTCACGTTTACTCCTCCGAATCTTACAGAAAGATCTCGCGGCCGCAATCTGCAGATTTATACATCGCCTCAAGGATCTTAATCATATTGACGCCCTGGACGGGAAGAAAATCAGGCTGGGCATTACGCAAAAGCACGTTTGCGAAATGCTGTAAGTTTTCAGCATGCCCGGTGATTCCTTCGATTTCGTTCACTGTTACAGGGTTTAGATCAATGCAGCTTCCATCTTCCTCAGTGAATATCTTCAGTTTTCCGTTTTCAAACGTCGATCCGGATTTTGTGCCTCTCAGTTCCACAAAGAACTTCTCTTTTTCAATATTGGATGCCCAGGAGAATTCGATTTGCAGGCACGCGCCATTATCAAAGCGGATAAAACCCATTGCCAGATCTTCGACATCAAACGTTCCGTTCTCTTTTCTCTCGCCAAACACGGCATGGAACGAATCCGAGACATCGGTATTGCTGAATTTCTGGTAGGTACAGCCAGAAACAGCTACCGGCTTCGGGTTTCCCATCATCCAAATTGCCAGATCAATGAAATGAACCCCCAAGTCAATCAGCGGACCGCCGCCAGATTGTTCCTTGGTGGTAAACCATCCGCCTTTTCCCGGAATACCGCGACGACGCTGCCAGCCGCAGCGGCCGCAATAGATTTCGCCCATTTTTCCTTCTTCAATGTATTTTTTCAGAAAGCGGGACGTCGGCAAATACCGGTTGTTTCTCATAACCATTAGATGCCGATTATTCTTTTCCGCAGCGTCTTTCATTCTCAATGCTTCGGCAGCTGAAATCGCGTCAGGTTTTTCGCAGAATACATGAATTCCATGCTCCAAGGCGCTTACGGCTATCTCCGAGTGCAGATAATTCGGCGTAGCGATATCGACAAAGTCAAGATCACAATGCTCAAGGAGTTCTCTGTAATCTGTAAACGAGGGCACGTCAGGCATCGCCCATTTTTCTTTAAAAGTCTCAATTTTACCGGGAGCTACATCACAAATGGCTGCGATATTAATGTCTTCCATTTTCATGTATGCAGGCATATGGCAATAATTGCAGATACCGCCCAAACCGATCAAGCCCACATCTAGTTTATTGCCCATCTATTATTCTCCTTTAGAATGTTGTCACGTCATACTTTTTGAAAAGAACACCCGCACAGATATATCATCCATGCGGGTGTTTGCACGAGCGGTTCCGTCTTAACCGAATTTATACCTTCACGTCATTACGGGATTTGAAACAGTCTTGGGGCGCTTATTTTCCTGCGTAGGTGTCGATCTGTGCTTTCAGGTTTTCCTTAATCGTGGCAAGGCTAGAGTTGTTCATCTTCTCCATGCATTCCTTTATTAAGTCCACACCGCCACCAATAATTTGACCTTCATACTCATTATAAATCAGATTAATGCTTTCAAGTTCGGATGCAAAATCAATAGACGACGGTTTCATGTAGCTGACTAGGCACGTTTTAAAAGAAGGGTATTTGTTCGCCCAGAAATCCATAGCATACGTCTTGCGCTCTGCAGTAGTTATACTAAAATCTAGTAAAACACTTTAACCGTCTTACCAGATATGCTATACTGTAT
>OLPI01003468.1_pt1 | contig 11189 bp, 10 predicted proteins | sample 1672361 | NCBI WGS metagenome assembly OLPI01 (sample SAMEA3136675, study PRJEB25190) | human gut metagenome
CGGGCTTATTTTATACCCCGCACCCCGAAGAAGATAAGCGGCTGGGTACCGTTGGCCATGTCCGGATGGACTTCGGGCGCAGCGGCAATGAATTCTGGCATACATGGTGGCCCCGTGGCCCGGAGGAGCTGAACAGCCCCGCGTTCAAGCTGGAGCTGCAGGAGGCCGTGGACACGCTGCGGAAGAGTGTGCTGAAAAACCGCTTCGCTATGGAGCGCTTCTGCTATGAACACGGCGGGAAAATCGACGGCGGCTGGACACAAAACTACGGTTGCATCGTGGAAACCGAGCATTACCGCTACTGCCTGCGGTGCAATCCGTCCCACGGAGATTACAACTGCTACTGTACGGCCTATGATCTGGATGTCCAGCGGCAGAACATGGCGCGGGAAGAAGCGCCTCACATGGAGATGGGAGGCATGGTATGAGCATGGGAACGGCTTGTGCCAGAGGGCCTCCCGCACTGTCAGACCATTCTAAATCTTTCCGTTGACTTACGGATGGTTGTGTGGTAGTTGTTTGTGCTACCAAAAAAACGAAAGGAGAAACGCACATGAAGAAGAGAATCATGACCCTGATGGCGGGAATGCTCCTGCTGCTCACAGCCTGCGGGCAGACGAGGGACAACTCCACATCGACGATGCTGCCAGTGGCGGCGGTGCAGAGCGCAGCACAAGGTGTGGCTGGTGTAGCGGACAAGACGGCGGACAAGGCTGAAATGCCGCAGAAGGAGGAAAAAACCGAGGGCAGTGCGGACGCGCCGCTGCCGGTCGAGCGGGCAAATGCATCAGAGAATGCGGATAACGCCGCAGAAAAACAGCCTGCACCCGCTGAAACGGCACCGCCCGCTGCACCGAAAGAGCCGGCGACACCCGCGCCTGTGCCGGAGGATAAACCTGCTCCCGCACCCACACCGGCACCTGCACCGACACCGGCAGAGGAACAGGAACAAACAGGGCCGGAAGTCACCCCCGAACCTACGCCCACGCCGAAGCCTGCCGCCAGCGGGAACATCTACTCCATCGCGGAGGCTGTCCGGGCGGGCAACGAGTACGCAAGAGCGCAGTACGGCGTGACCATCGACACCAGCATGACCGCGGCCAATTCCAGCTTCTTCCCCGGCACGGCGGACAGCGTGGCATGGCTGGCGGAGAACGGCGGACAGTCGGCACTGACCGCCGCCGTAAAGGGCAACGTGGACGCCACCTTCGCCTGCCTCGCCGCCATGGACGGCGCGGAAACGGTCAGCGCGTATGCGCGGTTCAACTGCACCGCCCGCTACGATGCGGCATCGGACGAGTATATCGTGGTGGTGCTGTACGGATAAACCAACTGAACACCCGACCGAAAGACCGACAGCGTGAGCTGCCGGCCTTTTGCGTTGGGGGGAAGGAACGCTATGAAGAAAACAATTCCCAAGCTGCTGACGCTGGTGTGCCTACTGGTGGCTGTCATGGGATTGTCCGTTGTGACAGCCCACGCCGCCACGGTCACAGGTGTCGTCAGCAGCGGCAACGAATATCGCTATCACGAGGACAAAACGCCGGTGTCCCAGTGGGGGCCGTATACCAGCAACAAGCTCAAGTATTTTACCCGGAACGACACCGGGGAGACTGTCCCGGCCTACTGTATGGAGCCGGAGGTGCGCTCCGCCAGTGGCGATTTGCAGTATTCCTCCACGTCATGGAGCGACCTGACATGGAATCAGCGGTATGCTGTGACGCTGGCTATGGCCTACGGCTACGGCGGCAATTACGGCTTCAATATGCATCCGGACTGCGCGCAGCTGGCGACGCAGGCGGTGGTGTGGGAGTTCGTGTGCGGCTACCGCAGCCCGGTGTATCCCTACACGCTGTATGACACCACCTGCGCCAACCTGTTCCACTATGCGGGCGACGACGTGGCGGTGGCGTACAACATCATCATTGACCGTATTATGAACCACGGCAAGATCCCCAGCTTCGCGGTGAAGTACCGTAACCAGCTTTCGGACGCCAACGCTATTACGCTGACGTGGGACGGCAGCAAATACACCGGCACGGCCACCGACACAAACGGCGTGCTGCCGCAGTACTACTTCAGCACTAATATCAGCGGCGTGACGGTCAATCAGAGCTGGAACACGCTGACCGTGACGGCCACAAAGGACGCAGCGGCGCAGCTGAACGGCTATATCAGCAGCGACTACGGCTATTCACTGGATGTGGAGGGCACAGAGTCCGTGCTGCTGGAGCCCAGCAACGGCAGCGGCTACCAGGCGTGTGCGGCGCTGACCTCACTGCCAGACCCCGTGTGGGCGTATATTCATTTCAAGGTCAATATTGTGGAGGAAAAGGGCAGCATCACCGTCCGCAAGGTGGACGTGACGGGCAGTCCGCTTGCTGGCGCGGAGCTGCTGCTGGAGACTTCTGCGGACGGCAAGGCATGTACGGAGGTCGGCAGAGTGACCACCGACAAGACCGGTATTGCCAAATGGAACGACCTCAAAATCGGTGTGCAGTACCGTGTGACGGAAACCAAATCTCCCGCAGGGTACACGCTGCTGACCGAACCGCTGTTCGCGGGAACGCTGGACAGCAATAACAGAGATATTACCATCACCGCCTGCAACAATGCGGGCTTCATCCTGCCCTTCACGGGCGGTATGGGATTTACAACCTATTTCCTGTTTGCAGCACTCGCTCTCATGGCGGGTGTTTATTTTTGCAAAAAATCTGATTTTATGAAGGAGAAAACCAAATGAAAAAGATCCATCGCGTATTGGCGCTGCTGATGGCGGTGCCCATGGCCATCGGCTTGATGACGACGGCATTTGCCGCAACAGGTTCTGTACCTACCATCGACCCCGGCAAGAAAGCATCCCTGAGCATCTATAAATACGACATCACCACAGCCAGCAAAGACGGCGCATGGGATGTGGATTCCTACGTTTCCACCGGCCTGCATGACGATGCGGCTATCGACAAGCTGAGCAAGTACGCCATTCAGGGCGTGGAGTTCACCTACCTCCGCGTGGCCGACATCGCCATGAACAGTGAGGTCGTGGCGGGCCAGCGTCAGGTGGGTGTGCTGTACGGCTTCGATAGCTCTGAACGATCCAATGCCGTGCTGTCCGCTATCGGATTGCCTGCCGCAGACGCCCACAAGACCGACAATGGCATCAACTACTTCACCAGCGATATGCTGAACAACAAGCTGGCCACCGCGCTGACTGCCAATGCCACTACCGTGAAAAATGCGCTGGAGGCCGCTGTCAAGAACGGCGGTGTTGCCATGACCGAAACGGATGCCACCGGCCACGCCTCTGCTGATCAGTTGGAGCAGGGGCTTTATCTGGTGGTGGAAACCCGCGTCCCTGAAAACGTGACCTCCACCTGCAATCCCTTCTTCGTGTCCCTGCCCATGACCACCGTGGACGGTGCGGCATGGAGCTACGATGTGACCGTTTACCCCAAGAACCAGACCGGAAATCCTGACCTCGGAAAGACCGTGCGTGAGGCCAAGAACTCCACCGGCAAGAATACCGGCAGCCTGACCGACATCAAGGACGGCTATGCCCACACCGCTGCCGCGTCTGTGGGTGATATTATGGACTATCAGATCGTCAGTACACTGCCCACGATTACCTCCAAGGCATCCGGTCTCAGCGAGTACACCTATGTGGACACCATGAGCAAGGGTATTCGCTATAACAAGAACGATGTGGTCATCGAGTTCTTCAAGGACGCTGGCTGCACCGACAAGATCGCCACCTGGGCGGTGAACTCCGGCAAATTTACCGTGGGTTACGATGATACCGCCAACACCATGACCATCCGCATGACCGATACCGGTCTGGCGGAGATCAATGAGGCGACCACCGTGCACATCGACAGCGTGAAGCGCGGTTACAGCGACTGCACCATGCGTATCACCTACGCGGCGACACTGACCGCCGATGCCAAGTTGGGCGATACCGACAATCCCAACGAGGTCGTGCTGACTTGGAAGCGTACCAACACGACTTACTTTGACACCCTCAAGGATTGCTGTCATGTGTATACATACGGCATCGACGTTCTCAAGCAGTTCAGCGATAACGGCGGCAATCTGCAAAATGTGAAGTTCCGGCTGCACAACGACACCGATGATGTATTCGTGATTGCCGACTTGAAGGATGGCGTGTACTACGCCAAGGGCTTTGCCGCCAAGAAGTCTGATGCTACTACGTTCATTCCCAATGCACAGGGTCACATCGTGGCCAAGGGACTGGAGGATGACGCCTATTCTCTGACCGAAATTGCCACCGACAAGGGCTATGTGCTGCTGAAGGACGCGGTCAAGATCGTCATTACCACCAAGGAAAATGGTGCCTGCGAGAAGTGCGGCACCAAGCTGCTGACCGCCTCCGCCACCGTCAACGGCAAGGATGTCACCATGACCGATGGCAACGCCATCGCGCCCCTGACCGTGATTAACAACCCCGGCTTCGACCTGCCCAAGACCGGCGGCTACGGCGTTTGGATGTATACTATCGGTGGCATGGCTCTGTTGGGCGCGGCGGCTTTCATCGTGATCCGCAGCCGTAAGCACAAGAACGAGCAGTGAACCGCTGGTTACTGGCGGCGGCTTGCGGCGTTGCGGCGTTGGGGCTTCTGTTTTACCCATTGGTGGGAGAACTCTTGAATGAAAAGTATCATTCCGATGTGGAAACCACCTACACCGCAGCTATCGCGGACACCGATGACGCCGAACTGACCGCCCAGCGTGAAGCCGCAGAGCAGTACAACGCCATGCTGTCCGGCGCAACTATCACTGAGGGAGGGGCTTCCGCCCCTCCCTTGCCGTATGCGGAGCAGCTCACGGTGGGCGGTGCTATGTGCTACATCGATATTCCCAAAATCAACGTATATTTGCCCGTGCAGCACGGAACGGGCGCGGACACGCTGGAGTGTGCCGTGGGTCATGTGGTCGGCACATCTCTGCCGGTTGGCGGCAGCAGTACCCACGCGGTGCTGTCGGCTCACAGCGGACTGGCGAGTTCCAAGCTGTTTTCGGACATCGACCAGCTTGCAGAGGGAGACACGTTTTACATCCACGTGCTGGGCGATACGCTGGCATACAAGGTGGATGCCGTCCACGCGGTATTGCCTACGGACACATCGCGGCTCCAAATTGAAGGCGGCAAGGACTATGTAACATTGGTGACCTGCACCCCGTTCGGCATCAACACGCACCGGCTACTGGTGCGAGGTCATCGGATGCCGTATGTACCGGAGCAGGAAGCGACTGCCGCCGCAGAAAAACCTGTGGCATCTTCCTGGACGCGGCATTACCTCACCGGCTTGGGTATCGGCCTTGGCGCGGTAGCTGTTGCAGGCAGCGGATACTTCCTGATGAGGAGGAAACGCCATGCGTAAGACATCTCTTGTGCTGGCGGTGCTGCTGGCCGCGGCGGGCATCTGCGTGATGCTGTGGCCGGTGCTCACGGGACATAGGCTGCAAGCCGACACAGACGCCACCGTGCAGAGCTTCCTCGAAGAACGAAAGCCGGAGCAGCAATACCCCGAACTGCTGGCGGCTCTACAGGAGTACAACCGCCAGCTTTACGCAGAAAAGCAGTGTAATCTCACCGACCTCGAAGCCTGCGAGGAGCCTGCCGCTGACCTGACCACCTACGGCATCGAAGATGAGATCATAGGCGTCTTAGAGATACCCGCTATGGAGCTGACCATGCCGGTCTATCTGGGCGCGTCCGATGCTCACCTTGCCGCAGGCGCGGCGGTGCTGGGCAATACCTCCGCACCCATCGGTGGGGATAACACCAACTGTGTCATCGCCGGCCACCGGGGCTGGCGCGGAGCGGACTACTTTCGGCACATAGATAAGCTGGCTGTAGGGGATACCGTAAGGCTCACCAATCTATGGGAAACGCTGACTTACACAGTGGCCGACGTTCAGATCATCCAGCCGCACGAGGTGGACAAGGTCAAAATCCAGCAAGGACGCGATTTGCTGACGCTGCTGACCTGCCACCCCTACGCCAGCGGCGGCAAGCAGCGCTATGTAGTTTATTGTGAAAAAACTGCCCACCATGAGCCAATCACGGTGAGCAGTTTTATTTTGAGAGGATTCAGACAAGCGTGTCATCCAGCAGGAAGTCGATGACGCTGATATTGAGAATACCGCCCTCATCATACCAACGCTTGCGAATGTCATGACGCACGATGATCTTCGGGAAGGAATCACCGGTCAGCGCAAAAGGCTTGTTTTCGGTGATCGCCTTTTCCTCCGTTCCAAGCGCATAGGCAGACTGAATATATGTCTTCTTGCCGCCGGAGGTCGCAATGAAGTCAATTTCCCGTGCGACCGGCGTGACCTTTCCTTTGGCATTTTTCTCATTGCCATAGACAATGCCGATGTCAACGGCGCATTCGCGGATCATCAGCTCGTTGAAAATGATGTTCTCCATAATGTGTGTCATTTCCTGCTGGCGGAAGCCGATACGCGCATTCCGCAGTCCGATGTCCTCACAGTAGTATTTGTTGGGATAGTCAAAATAGCTCTTGCCCTTGACATCCCAGCGTTTGCATTCGGTGAAGAGGAAGGAATCCGATAAGTGATCCATATAGGCTTTCACGGTGTTCAGGGCAACGACATTCTCCCCGCTGCGCTTCTGCACGGTGTTGATGGTGGTTGCAACCTTCGTCGGATTGGTCAGAGAACCGATAGACGAACACAGCAGATCAAGAATAGCGGACAGTACATCCTCACGCTTGATCTTCTTCCGCTCTACAATGTCCTTCAGATAGACCTCGGAAAACAGCGATTTCAGATATGCCATCTTTGCAGCGTCTGTGGGACGGGAAAGGATCAGCGGCATACCGCCGTAGAAAGCAAAATCGTCAAAGGCGTCCTGCTTATCGCCGCCAACAGCCGAGTAGTATTCGGCAAAGGAAAGCGGATGCACACGGATCTCATCGCTGCGCCCCCGGAACTCGGTCAGTATATCAGAGGACAGCATTTTGGAGTTGCTTCCGGTCACATAAATGTCTAAGTTGGACAAGGACTTCAAATCGTTGAGCGCATCGTAGAAGGTGATCTTCTTTCCGTCCGGATTATAGGGATTCGGAACTTCGTCGGACATCTGGATCTCGTCTACGAAGAGATAGAATTGGTCTGCACTGTGTTCTACGATCTCCCGGACATGCGCCGCAAGCTCCAACGGATTGCGATAGCGAATATCACGGGTCAAGTCCAGTTCAAAGGACAGAATGTGATCTTCGGCAACACCCTCACCGAGAAGGTAACTCTTGAACAGATTGCGAAGCAGATAGGACTTGCCGCATCTGCGGATGCCGGTAATCACCTTCACCTGACCATCCCACATAAAGGAGATGATTTTCTTCAAATAGCGATCTCGTTTTATTTCCATAACCCAACCTCCATCGAAAACTTGCTGGTATTATCATGCTACTTTTCAATGGATATTATACTCCAACGCGAGAGAAAAATCAACAGTCTCGCTGAAAAGTTTACAAATAAACCCGACAACATTTCAATGAAACAAGCAAGGAGGTACACCACCATACAACTTGACATCATTCACACCGGCGATTGCATAAAAGTCCTGAAAAACCACTGCGCCCGCTGCTACGAGCATATTTTTTTCTGTTCTCCAAGTCCCAGATTTTTTTCGATATACCAAAGGAACCCTCGTTTTTATTTCAAAAACGGAGGTTCCTTTTGGCGCTTAGTTGGCGTTGTTTGAATTGCGGCGTCAGCTTTTTCCCGTTTGTCTGCGGAGTCGCTGCTTTTTTGTGCATTCCCAGAGGAAAACAGCTTGTAAAAGCCAGCTCTGCCAATAGGCTATCCTACAACGCTTCTCTTGCAGAAATTAGAAATCAAGCTCTTCTGCATCGTCAAGATCGGCATCCATTTCATCAACCGCATAGTCCACAGCTTCCTGAGCAAGATCCATATGATCGGCGTCTCCCTTTATGGAAATCTGATCCTTCTTCACGTTCAAAAGCTTTGCCTTCATGGAAACATACTCATAGGTTTTGCCAAGTTCTTCAGCATCTTCGGCAGTGGGGCATACTATGACGACCTTATTCTTTTCTGCATAATCTTTCATAGTCTCCAGCTTATCATAGCCCTCTACTACTTTACCCCCGGTAATATAGATTATTGCAGGGCGAGGATTGATTTTTGCAGTCACCATAGTTGGAGGTGAGGGGATAAATACCTCCTTGGTATCACTCTCAGGGTCAATTATGAATCCAAGATCTTCATACGCATAAAACTCTACCATCGTTATCTCTCCTTATGCTTCTCGCTAATTATTTATTGGCCTCATTGTACTCTTCAACGGTCCATGGGCGGCGGAGATCATACTCAAACATATCCTTGAATTCCTTCGCGCATACTGCGTTGAAAAGCTGGGCATATTCGGCAGTAGGATCGTCCTTATCCAGAACATTTGCCGCTGTGGTCAGCGAGCAGTGCTGGCTGCCGCCCCAATTATGTAGTTCTACATACACGCCTGCTGCAGCCAGTTTACTGGCATACTCATAGGCCTGATCGGTAGCATTATCGTTAGCCATTGCATGAATAAATGTGGGAGGAAGACCTACACACTCCTCAACAGTGGCGCGCCCTGGGAAGCACTCCGCGGGAACATCCACACTGTTGTTTAGTTTGCCCAGATACTGGCGGGCAGACTGAGCCGCATCAGAGCCGCCCCAAAAAGCGGAGTTAATGCTGAGGGAACGATATTGAGGCAGCGGACGATCGTCAATAATAGGTACCCATACGAGGCAGCCTCTGGGGGTAATGCCGCGTTTCTTCAGTCTGTGGCAGAGAGCCAGCGACAGATGCCCGCCGGAGCTGTTTCCGTGTATAACTATCTTATTAGCACTTATGTTGAGCTCCTTTGCGTGCTCGGCAAGGTAATTATAAGCCGCTTCGCAGTCGTTTACGGGCTCCGGATACTTTGCACCCTGAGTAAGAACGCGATAGTTGAATGTAGCTACGGGTACGCCGTACTTATCAGCCCAATCTTCGATTGCAGCAGTGAAGCGGAAGCAGGTAGTAAGACCGCCGCCAGGAATAATCATTATGCATGGGCTGTTCTTTTTATAGCGCCACTTGCCTTCGCGGGGATTGGCAACCAGCAGCTTTACTGCAGGAGCGTCAGGCTCATCAATACAGCCCTTTGCCTCATACTCCGTAACGCGAGTCCAGTCATAATCGGGAAGGTAATCTTTAAAACCATCCTCAGCATGTGCTGCGAACTCCTGCCTCTCTTCAAAGGAGAGGTCGTCATTAAGAAGCACCTCGGAATAGCCTACGGATTGACCCATTAGACTATATGCCATTTCCAATTCGGGGTGTCCCCATTTTGCATCGTCGCGAATTCTGAATTTCTCAGGTACCATGTTTTTTACTCTCCTTTTCCATCTTTAATGTTAATTATGTATGCCATTATTGCTTTTACCCCCGGAAAAACAATCTTCTTGTTCTTCCGGGCTTAAAAATATTTTGTGGTGATGCGTGTCAGACTGTGAATTCCTCGACTTTGGGTAGTTCTATATCATATTCATCATAGATATAGTCTGCGAGTTCCTGTGCGGCTTCCACATATCCGGCGACAGCTTTCACTGAGATTTGGTCAGGAATTATGTTCAGATCTTTGAATTTTTCGGTAGCATATTTATATGTCTCAGCAAGTCCATTCAAATCATCGGCCTTGGGGCAGAGAAATACTACTTTATTATCGCCACAATATTTCTTGAGTTCTTCCAGCTTGGTATACTTTTCATCCACCTTTCCTCCTGCAACGTATATGACGGCGGGACGGGGATTACATTTCACAGGCTGAGGGCCTATCAGTATGACAGGAACTATCTTGGTATCGCTCTCAGGGTCTACGACATAACCCAAGCCATTGTAATCATAGAAATCAACCTTCATTGTTTTTCTCCTTCCTCATGATTGGACTCATGACGATCACTTGCCGAGCTTTTCCTCTATCATCGCTTTGTATTCTTCGACTACCCACGGACGACGGAGGTCATACTTGAAGCAATCCTCTATATTACTGTCAAATACGGATGCAACACGCAGAGACAGTTCGTTTGGTTCGCCGCAGTTCTTTACTACCGCAAATACTCCGTTATTGTGGTGTGCGCCGCCGTATACATGATATTCGGCAAAACAATGCGCCTTAAGCAGCTTTGTATAAAACTCGATATTATTGAATATATCGGGATCCATCTCGCTCTGGTGCATAAATGATGGCGGGAAACCTACGCAGTCCTCTATGGTCGCATGGTTGGGCATTGCCTCGGGGCCTACGCGGTTTGAAGCAAAGTTGCGGCCCATATATTCCATGAGGGCATCATGCTGCTCCGTAGAATCCCATATGCCAGTATAGGTGGAGTAACAATCCTTCTCACGATCATCGGTCTGTGCGCTTACAGTAACTATACCGCGGGGGCTGTAACCGTACCTTTTGAGACGGAAACAAGTGGAAAGAGCCAAATGACCGCCGGAACTTGAACCGCTGAGTACGACCTTGTCAGGATGGAGACCGAGTTCATCGGCATAGTCTATCATCCATGCATATGCTGTGTGCAGATCATTTATGGCAGCAGGATACTTTGCCTGCCAAGAAAGACGATATACCGGAACGATACCTATGCACTTATGCTCCTCACACATACGTTCAATAGGATAAGCATTAGGATTAAAGGATACTAATGCACCACCTACGACATAGAACAGGACACGATTCTTGCGTGGCTTGCAGTTTTTGGGTTTTACTACCCAAACTTCACAAGGAGTCTCGGGTTCCTCTGGGCATCCGGGCGCCATGTGCTTGGTCACCTCACAGGTATGCTCACGTGCCCACCAGGTATCGATATAGCCCTTCTGGCGCTTATTGCCCAAAGCAAGCTTATCCTCGGCAGAGGTTTCGGGATCATACAAGGTATGTGTATCAATGTTCAAAGCCGGATCAATGAACCAGAAATCGCGTCCATCAGGATGACCCCACTTGGGATCGGTAATGTCCGTTACTCGGTCATTTTCTGCCACCAAGTTTTTAAGGCCGGCAAGCTTTTCGAAATTTCTTTCCATCTGTGTTCCTCCGTTTTTATTGTACGCCGAAAACCACTCGCTTGGCGAGTGGTTCAAAAGAGGCTTCT
>OLPI01003476.1_pt1 | contig 11152 bp, 7 predicted proteins | sample 1672361 | NCBI WGS metagenome assembly OLPI01 (sample SAMEA3136675, study PRJEB25190) | human gut metagenome
ACCGCTTTCCAACGTAACGTGGTCGCCCACGATGACGAGAGATGTGCGGTCGATGAACGGGTGCGCCGTCTTCATATACTCAAGGTCGCTGCCCTTTAAGGTGCCAAGGATCTCGTAATCGGTCTTGCCCGCCGCCTGCATGGCAGATTCGGTCAGGGCCGTTGCCATCACATAGTATTCGTCGCCGGACTTTACAAGTGCATATTCAAATTCCGGGCCGACGCAAATCGCGACGTTCGCGGGGAGCGTCCAGGTCGTCGTCGTCCAGATTACGAAGTAGGTCTTACTCAGGTCTGCGCCCATCGGGGTCAAAAGGCCCTTGTCGTCCGTCACGCGGAACTTCACATAGATGGAGTGGCAGGGATCCTCTGCGTATTCAATCTCGGCTTCCGCCAGTGCAGTCTCGCACTCCGGGCACCAGTAAACCGGCTTTAAGCCCTTATAGATGAGGCCCTTCGTCGCCATTTCGGAGAAGATCTCGATCTGCTTTGCTTCAAATTCCTTGCGCAGGGTGACATACGGGTTGTCCCATTCACCGATGCCGCCAAGACGCTTGAAGGAGTTGCGCTGCTCATCGAGGTAGCCGAGGGCAAACTCGCGGCAGAGCTTGCGCAGCTCGATGTCGGAGATTGCAGTGGAATTCGAAACGCCCGCTTTCTTTCTGGCCTTCAGCTCGGTCGGCAAGCCGTGGGTATCCCAGCCGGGAACGTACGGTGCCTTAAAGCCGGACATATTCTTGTAGCGAACGATAAAGTCCTTCAGCGTCTTATTCAGCGCCGTGCCGAGGTGGATATCGCCGTTTGCATACGGAGGGCCGTCGTGCAGAACATAAAGCGGCTTACCGTCGTTCTTTTCGAGAACGGTCTCGTAAACCTTGTCTTCATACCACTTTTCGAGCATTACCGGCTCGCGCTTCGGTAGGCCGGCCTGCATGGCAAAGTCGGTCTTGGGGAGATTCAATGTGCTTTTGTAATCCATATATTGATCCGTGCCTTTCTGCTGGTTTTATCTTCTCTTAAATTTACCCTTTTTCTTGTCGCCTTCGTCTTCAACGCCGAACTCCAGCGTGCTGAAAAGGGCCTCCTTTTCTTTCTGCAAAGATTCCGGGATGTCGGCGTAAGCGTTCAGATCAAGACCGATGCCGCTGAACTGCTCCTTAATATAAGAGTCCTTGTCGTAAACAGGCTGCGGCTGTACCGGCGCCGGTGCGGGGATCGGCTCCGGGACAGGTGCGGGAGCGGGCTTCGGCTCTGCGGGGGCCGGTGCGGGTTCCTCTTCGACCTGCTGTGCTGCAGGCACCGGGATCTCTTCTTCCGGCTCCTCATAATTCACATCATGAAGTCCGCCTTCTACTTTTTCTGTATACATATGTCCATCCAGATGATCCAGTTCATGGCAAATGCAGCGTGCCATCAGACCTTCGCCTTCTACTTCCCACTCATTCATGTCCAGATCATAAAATTTTGCTTTTACATGGTTCGGACGTGTAACCTGACCTGCTTTTCCCGGAAGACTTAAGCATCCTTCATCTCCGGTCTGCTCTCCGTCAGACTCGATAATTTCCGGGTTGATCATAATAAACGGTCCCTGTCCGTCCCCGATATCAATGACTACCATACGCTTTAAAATTCCAACCTGCGGTGCCGCAAGACCTACACCGTTTGCCTCATACATGGTCTCCAGCATATCTTCCGCCAGAGTACGGATGCGATCCGTCACCTCCGGAATCGGTCTGCATACTTTTGTCAGTACGGGATCTCCCTGAATTCGAATTGTTCTAAGTGCCATAATTACCTCCTAAAAACCACTTGTTGGGTTAAAATCAAACTGTACAGACACATTGGAAAATGCGCTGTTATTTTTTATTTTTCGTTCCACCAGATCCTTACATGCCACCAGCGTCGCATATTCCGGCGCCTTCATGTAAATGACCTTTCGGTAAACATCACTGATTTTTGCAATGGATGCATCTGCCGGTCCTACCAGCATAATATTTTTGCCTTTCTGTGATATCACGCGATGCAGAAATTCTGCCAGATCCCTGGCTGCAGCTGTCGTCACCTGCGGATCGGTTCCCGTACAATGAATCAGAAGCAGCTGCCACACCGGCGGATAGGCAAGCATTCTCCGATAGGCAATCTCCTGCTTATAAAATGCATCGTAATCCTGTTCCTTTGCGGTCTGAATTGCAAAATGATCCGGATCATACGTCTGGATTACCGCCTGTCCCGGTTCCTTTCCCCGCCCGGCACGTCCCACCGCCTGGGTCAGCAGCTGAAACGTCCGCTCCGATGCATGAAAATCCGGAACATGCAAAGACATATCTGCGGCAAGTACTCCTACCAGCGTCACATTCGGAAAATCATGCCCTTTGACAATCATCTGTGTGCCGATCAGGATATCTGCCTCCTGATTGGCAAATGCATGCAGAATCTTCTCATAAGCATCCTTGGTCCGTGTGGTATCAAAATCCATACGCATCACACGTGCCTGTGGAAATCTCTGCTGCACCAGCATCTCAATCTTCTGCGTGCCCGCCTTGAATCCGCCTAAATATTTACTGCCGCAGGATGGACAGATCTTTGGCAATGGCTGCTCATATCCGCAATAATGACAGACCATCCGACCTCCCGCATGCTGGCTCAGCGAAACATCACAATGAGGACATTGTATCACATATCCGCAGGCTCTGCATGAAATAAATCCGGAAATTCCTCTCCGATTTAAAAACAGCATGATCTGCTGACGTTTTTTTAACCGGTCTTCCATCAGTTCCTGCAATCTCTCCGAAAAGATGGAACGGTTTCCTGCCCGCAATTCACTGCGCAGATCTACGACCTCGCAATCCGGCAGCGGTTTCTTCTCCACACGCTCAGACAACGTCAGAAGCTGATATTTTCCCTGCATTGCCTGATAATAACTGTCCACTGAAGGAGTGGCAGAACCAAGAAGTACCGATGCATCATTCATGCGCGCCCTCTCGATTGCAACATCCCTGGCATGATACCGCGGTGCCGTCTCACTTTTATAAGACGTTTCATGTTCCTCATCTATAATAATAAGCCCTAAATGCGGAAATGGTGTGAACAACGCAGACCTGGGTCCGATCATAATATCAATATCCCCCGCCTTGGCACGTTCAAACTGATCAAAGCGCTCTCCCTGGGAAAGTTTGGAATTCATAATTGATACCCGGTCTCCAAACCGGTTATAAAACCGCATCACGGTCTGATAGGTGAGTGCAATCTCCGGGATCAGGACAATTGCCTGCCGTCCCTGTGCCACCGTATGCGCAATCAGTTCCATATAAACTTCTGTTTTTCCGCTTCCGGTTACCCCCCTGAGCAGATACGTTTTATGAATTCCAGCATCCAGATCCGAACATACTGTGTCCACAACACGCTGCTGATTTTCATTCAGTGTCAGATGATATCCCTTCTGATCCAGATGTGACACAGGATTGCGAAACTGTCTGCTGCTCTCCACCTTAAGAATCTGCTGCTGTGCCATACCCCGGATCACTGCTGCTGATATATTCAGTTTTCCGGTGACAAGCGAATAATCCAGTACGGATTCCTGTATCAGTTCCCGCAGCAGCCTTGCTTTCGCCGTATAGTGTTTCTGTTCAAAGAGTGCCAGTTTCTGCTGCGCCTCTGTCTTCGGAATCAGTAATACAATCTCCCGCTTCTGTACTTCTTTCGTCTGCCTGCGGATCGGGAGTACGGTCTTTAGTGCCTGATTCATGGTGGAACCGTAATTCTTCCGCATCCATCCGGCCAGTGCAATGAGCTGGGATTCCATTGCCACGCTTCCCTCATGTACCGAAATAATGGGGCGAATCCGTCTGGGATCAAATTCGGCATCCTCCGTCAGTTCAATGACATACCCTGTCAGTTTACGATTTCCAAATGGAATATCCACCTGTACACCAACCTGTATTTCCTCCTGCAGATTTTCCGGGATGCTGTATTGAAAAGTTTTATCCAGTTTTTCTACCGATATATCTACAATAATATTTGCATACTTCATACTTATTCTTTTCTCAAAACACAGTTGACCAGGCCCTCATAGGTATTTACAGCAGCCTCAATCACCGGAGAAACGCCAAGTTCTCCCAGTGCTGCACTGCATTTCGGCCCGATCGAATAAATATCCGTAACGGATGCCAGTGTTTCTCTCTCCTGTGGCTTTAAACTGCCAAGCATCCGCTCCGCCGAAGACGCACAGGTAAAAAAGATCGCATCGTATACATCCTTGTCCACTGGCACCTCCATCGGACAAGGTACATTTTCGTATACATTGAGCCGTCCGCAATCACAGAAAGAAAGCAGTGTATCCACAAGGTTATCCTTTGCATTTTTTGCGGTAGGATACCAGATTACTGCCCGCTTAAACGGATCTCCGCGAAATTCCTGATCCAGATATTCCTTTAATTCCTGTGCCAGATTCGTACTGTTGGAATGTTCCGGCATAAAGTCTGCACAAATTCCATACTCCCGCAGTTTTTCTGCCGTCTTTTGTCCAATCACTGCACATCTGGTATGGAAAAGTGCCCGTGCATCCAGCCCCGATGCAAATACATTTTTCATAAAATAATCCACACCATTGGCACTTGTAAACAATAATACGTCCACATGCGCCAGTTCCTGTGCGGTATACACTGCCGGCACACCGACAATCTCACCTGTCATACACTCACTGGTATATGCCCCCTTTGCCCGGAGCATGGCGGCCAGACGTGAAGGTTTTGGACCAATTTTTGCAACCAGATAATGTTTCCCCCACAGCGGCTTCTCTTCAAAAAAATGCAGCTGGCGGCGAAGTGCAACCACATCCCCAACAATGATCAGTGCCGGAGAGGTCAGTTTCGCCTCTTCCACACGATCTGCCAGATTCTCCAGCGTACCCTCACAAATCTCCTGCGCTTCTGTCGTAGCATGGGAAATCACAGCTGCCGGTGTCTGCCGGCTTCTTCCTGCCTGCATCAGTCCATCCACAATCTGTCTTACTCTCGAAAGTCCCATGAGAAAAATCAGAGTTTCTTTTGAATCTGACATCGTTGTAAAATCAGGTTCTGACAGATCCTCTCCGTTTTTTCTGTGTCCGGTGATCACTCGAAAGCTTGTGGCAACACCACGGTGTGTGACCGGAATTCCTGCATAAGCAGGTCCTGCAATGGCAGAAGTCACCCCCGGAACAACGGTATAGGAGATTCCATGTTCCCGCAGATAAAGGCCTTCTTCTCCTCCACGCCCGAAAACAAAGACATCTCCCCCTTTTAAACGAACAACGCAATGATATTCTTTTGCCTTCTCGACCAGCAGTTCATTGATCTGTTCCTGCGGAAGCGTATGATGCCGGTCCGCTTTTCCTACATAAATACGCTCACAGTCCATTCCTGCATACCCCAATAATTCCGGAGACGAAAGTCTGTCATAAATAATACAGTCCGCTTTTTTTATCAATTCCAGTCCCTTGACTGTGACAAGTCCCGGATCTCCCGGACCTGCACCGACCAGATATACCATAGATGCCATTCTTTTTTCCTTTCCCTGTCAGCACTGCTGCTTTTTAATAAATGCTGAAAATTCATTTTCCGGCATTGGTTTTGCAAATAAAAATCTATCTTATTATACCACTTCTGCGGTATTGCCCGCAACCGAACCCCTATCGGGTACACCCGGTTTCCCGCAATGCACGCTGTGCCGCTTCCTGCGGTGTCTCTCCGAAAACCTTACATTTCTTTATACTGCTTCCATCCGCACTTCCGACCATTCCAAGCAATTGCATCCTTCCATCGGGCAATTTGCAGGCATATGCTCCGATCGGCATATGGCAGTCCCCCCCGGTTCCCTTCAAAAACAGCCGCTCGGCACATGTAATCTCCTCCGTCACGATATCTGAAAGTGCATTCACCTGCTCGAACAATTCTTTGTGGTCTTCCCGCAATTCCAGTGCCAGCGTCCCCTGTGCCGCTGCCGGTATCATCTGTTCCGGCTCAAAATACTGCGTGATCAAAGAAGTTCTCCCCAGCCGGTGCAGTCCCGCCGCCGCGAGTACAATTCCGTCCAGTTGTTCTTCCTGCATCTTTTTTATTCTGGTATCGACATTTCCGCGTATTCCCGTAATGCGCAGATCCTTTCGAAGCTGCAGAAGCTGAAATGCCCTTCTTCGGCTTCCGGTGCCGATCACAGCATGCTGTGGAAGTTTCTCCAGTGAAACGGCTTCCCGCAAAATCAATACATCCCTCGGATCTTCCCGTTTCCATGCATGTGCAAACACAAGTCCGGACGGCTGTTCGGCCGGCATATCTTTCATACTGTGTACTGCAAGGCTGATCGTTCCATCCAGCAGTTCCTGTTCAATTTCCCGCACAAAAAGTCCTTTATCCCCAATCTGGTCTAACGCTTTTTTCTGTTCCCGGTCGCCTTTTGTGGATATAATTTTCAGTTCGTAACTGTTTTGTGGATAATGTTTCTGCAGGCGGTTTTTTACATACTCTGCCTGCGCCAATGCCAGTTTTGATCCTCTCGTTCCAATGATCACATTCATTCTTTTTCTCCCTACTCCCGGATTTCGGTATCAAACTGAAATAAATCCTGCAATACCTTTTTATACTGTTCCTGCTGCTCTTTGGATTCCGTCTGTTTAAGCTCCAAGATTGGCTCCCGGATCAGACGCTTTAATGATGCCTTTAAAATCTTTTTTACAATTTTCTGATCCCTTGTACTCAGATCCAGTTTGCGGTTTAGATATGCATAACTGTCCTCTACAATTTCCGTACAGCGCTGCTGCAACGAAGCGATCGTCTTATCGACACCGGTCGTTGCCAGCCATTCCCTGGTTTCCCCAATGGCTTCCTCTATCATACGCTGACCTTTTTGCACCAGTTCTTCCCGCTGCTTCCGGTTCGTCTCTACAATTTCATTTAAACTGTCAAGATTAATCAGAAGTGCCTGGGGATTTCGTCCAATCGCCGTCTCCACATCCCGCGGAGATGCCAGGTCCAAAATTGCAGTCGGATGTAACAACTGTATGTCTTTTTCCCGGATAATATGATGCGGGGAGGCTGTAGCGGAAACTACCAGCTCACACTCCTTCATTGCTTCATACCGCTTTTCAAACGGAATGATGGTAAGTGTGGGAAACTCATGCAGGAGATTTCCGGCATGTGAAAATGTCCGGCTGCAGACTGTTACATGAGAGGCCCCGTATTCATACAGATAACGCAGAGCCAACGTTGCCGTATGTCCGCTTCCCACAACCAGTGCTTTTTTCCCTGCAATTCCAAACGTTTCCTGCAGCTGGCGGATTCCCACATAGCTGACCGAAAGCGGCCGTTCACTGATTCTTAACTTTGTCTTTATCTTTTTTGCACAGGTGACCGCATCCTGTACCACACGGTTTAACTCTTTCCCGGTACTTCCAACCGTCCGTGATAATTCAAATGCATCCCTGACCTGTCCTAAAATCTGGTCCTCTCCCAGCACCATGGACTCCAGTCCCGCAGTCACCCGGAACAGATAGGAAATGGCATCCATTTCCTCCCGTTGTTTGAGATATTCCGAAAAATCTACTCCCGGAAACATCTCTTCATACAAGGTGCGAATCACGCCAAGCGGCTGTGCAATCTCTTCCGGTGCAAAAAAATAGACTTCGCTGCGATTGCAGGTCGAAAGCACAAAACATTGTTCAATTCCTGCTTTCCCGGCTTTCTGCAGAAAATCAATTTTCTGATTATCGGTAAAGGACACCCTGTCACGGATGTCCTGATCTGCATGTTTATAATCAATTCCTATATATCCAAATTTCATTCTGCAAAGTACTCCTGCATCACATGGATGGTCTTTTGTATATCTGCATCGGTATGCGCATCGGACACAAACATGGATTCAAACTGTGACGGTGCCACATAAATTCCATGATCAAGCATAAACCCAAAATAATCGGCATATGCTTTGGTATCCGCGGTTGTCGCAGAATCGTAATCTGTCACATCTTCGCCGGTGAAGAAAATACTCATCAGAGAGCCGATCTGATTGACATGCACACGGTTTCCTGCGGCATGGCGCACCGCATCCGCCAGCATCGCTGTATTTTCCTGCAGCCGCATATAAATATCCGTATCTGCCTCCAAAATACGAAGTGTGGCAAGCCCTGCAGCCGTAGCAATCGGATTGCCGGAAAGTGTTCCTGCCTGATAAACCGGACCGTCCGGGGAAACCATACGCATGATATCCTCTCTTCCACCATACGCGCCGACCGGCATACCTCCACCGATAATCTTTCCAAACGTGGACAAATCCGGCGTAATATGAAAATACTCCTGTGCTCCGCCCAGTGCCAGACGAAAGCCGGTGATGACCTCGTCAAAGATGAAAAGTGCCCCGTAATGTTTTGTGATCTCACGCAAAAACTCCAGGAATCCGTCTGCCGGCGGAACAACGCCCATATTTGCAGCCACCGGTTCCACGATGATTGCTGCGATCTCATCCGGATAAGCCTCAAACAGTGCCTTGACGCTGTCCGGGGAATTGTATTCTGCAACCAGTGTATGTCTGGTAAAATCTGCCGGAACACCCGCACTGTCCGGAACAGATGTTGTCAATGCCGCAGATCCTGCTTTTACCAGAAGTCCGTCCGAATGACCGTGATAACATCCACGGAATTTGATGATCTTGTCACGCTTCGTATATCCCCGCGCAACACGGATGGCACTCATCGTTGCCTCTGTTCCGGAGCTTACCAGACGGCTGACTTCCATGGATGGCACCAGCTGTGCCAGAAGTTCTGCCATCTCCACTTCCCGCTCTGTCGGGGCGCCAAACGTAAGACCTTCCTCACATGCAGCCTTTACCTTTTCGATGACACGTGGATCGGCATGCCCCAGAATCCCGGGTCCCCAGGAACATACATAGTCGATCATTTCATTTCCATCCACATCGGTAATATGGGAACCTTTTGCACTCTGAATAAAACGCGGCGTACGCCCTACAGCCTGGTACGCACGTACCGGGCTGTTCACGCCTCCCGGAAGCCGGAGTTTTGCTCTCATATAAAGTAATTCTGATGTCTGGTCTGTCATGTTATACTTCCCCTTTCTGTATCCATTCTGCCACGTCGAGTGCATGATAGGTAATGATCATGTCTGCTCCTGCACGTTTCATCCCGATCAGATTTTCCATCACGATCTTTTTCTCATCGATCCATCCGTTTGCCGCCGCTGCTTTTACCATGGAATATTCCCCGCTCACGTTATAGGCAACGATCGGAATATTATAATTTCTGCGGATCTCCGTAATGATATCCATATATGCCATTGCCGGTTTGGCGATAATCAGATCTGCTCCCTCTGCAATATCCTCTTCCACTTCCCGCATGGCTTCACGCCCGTTTGCAGGGTCCATCTGATAAGTTTTCCGGTCCCCGAATCCCGGCGCAGAATGTGCCGCATCACGAAACGGTCCGTAATATCCGGATGCAAATTTTGCGGAATATGCCATAATCGGTGTATAGGTAAATCCGGCCGCATCAAGTGCCTGACGGATCGCCCCTACACGCTTGTCCATCATATCGCTCGGCGCAATGATATCTGCCCCCGCACGCGCATAGCTGACCGCCGTCTGTGCCAGAAGCGGCAGTGTCTCATCATTTAAAATAATTCCATCTCTGATCAGGCCACAATGTCCATGCGAAGTATACTCACAGAGACATACATCTGCTATCACAAGCAGATCCGGGTAATCCTTTTTGATCCGGCGGATCGCGGTCTGTACAATGCCGTGCTCATCATAAGCCCCGCTCCCCACTTCATCCTTATGTTCCGGAATTCCAAAAATCAGAATTGCCGGAATCTGCAATGCTTTCACACGGTCTAACTCTTCGTTCATGCGGTCAACGGAATACTGGCAGATGCCCGGCATGGATTCCACCGGCTGTACGATATTTTCCCCTTCCATAACAAAAAGCGGGTAGATCAGTTCCTCTGTCCTCACGTGATTTTCCCTGACCATACTTCGCATAACAGCAGTCTGTCTTAATCTTCTTGTTCGATCCATTCCCTTGTTCCTCTTTTCTTTTACTCTTTCATACGCTTTTCCTGTATAAGAAAAGAGGAACAAGAGATTCCAGTTCTTCCGGTAACAGTGAAGTTTTTTTCTCTGCAAGCAGCCTGGCAAGAATGGTCTGATATACCTGTCTGCGCAGTTTTTCTGTTTCTATCCGCGTTTTTACCACCGGACGGATACTTCCCATATAATCGTTAATCTGTCCCAGTTCTTCCGTCAGAATTTCTTTCAGAGATTCTTTTAAATACTGTGTGAGCACCGGACTGTTTCCCGCACTGGAAAAAGCCCCCACCAGATCCCGGTGTTTCAGATAGGACGGAAAAATAAAACTGCAGTCCTCCTGCTGATCCACGGCATTGACCGGAATATGCTTTTTTTGTGCCATCCGGGCAATCCTGTGATTTTCTGTGACATCATCAGTTGCTGCCACAACCAGAACACATTCCTTCAGATCCTCCGGTTCAAAGGTACGTTCCTTTACACATACATTTCCTGTAAGCTGCAGAATCTGCGGGTCAATCTGTGGTGCCACCACCGTAATCTGCGCCCCGAAATCCAGAAGCACCCGGACTTTGCGCAATGCCACAGTTCCTCCGCCTGCCACCAGACATTTCTTTTTTTCGATATCTATAAACATTGGAAAATAAGCCATAATACCCTTATCTTATAATTGTTTTGTATTTTTTTCAAGTATATCTGCCGGATAATCGCATATCCTACATGCATAGTATTTTTTGCGGGAGGTCTTTTCATGAACTGGAAAACATTTTTTATCTGTGGTCTGACCGGATGGTGCATGGAAATCCTGTTCACCTCGCTGGGCGGACTGCTGCGGGGAGATCTGCTGTTAAACGGACACACCTCCATCTGGATGTTTCCGATCTACGGACTTGCAGCAGTCATCGGACCTCTTTCCGTGCGCCTGCGCCACTGGCCTGTGCTTCTGCGCGGCTGTTTTTACGGTGCCGGCATCATGCTCGTTGAATTTATCAGCGGCAGTATTCTGCGGCTTTTCTCCCTTTGTCCCTGGGATTACAGTAAAACTCCCTACAATATTTCCGGTCTTGTCCGCCTCGATTATTTTC
>OLPI01003478.1_pt1 | contig 11150 bp, 3 predicted proteins | sample 1672361 | NCBI WGS metagenome assembly OLPI01 (sample SAMEA3136675, study PRJEB25190) | human gut metagenome
TTTTTTATGGCAGTTGCAAAGGAACAAATTCGACAGATCATCTCAGAAAACAACATTAATAGCGTTGCAGATATATACACGCTTCTGAAAGACAGTTTCAAGGATATCCTGCAGGAGCTGATGGAGGCAGAACTGGATGCAACTCTTGGCTACGAGAAAAACCATAAGGGAGATCTACAGACAGACAATAAAAGAAATGGTCATTCTACAAAAAACTTAAAGAGTCAATACGGTGAATTTCAAATCGACGTACCAAGAGACCGTAACGGTGAGTTTGAACCAAAACTCATCCCTAAATACCAGAGAGATATTTCCGGGATTGAGGAAAAAGTGATATCTTTATATGCCCGTAGTATAAGAACACGTGACATCCACGACCAGCTCCAGGATCTTTATGGGATTGAGCTGTCAGCTGAAATGGTCAGCAAGATCACAGACAAGATACTTCCTCAGGTTAAAGAATGGCAGTCCCGTCCTCTGAACCCGGTTTATCCGTTTGTCTTTATGGACTGTATTCATTATAAAGTACGTGAGGATGGCAGAATTCTGAGTCGTGCTGCGTATGTAGTTCTTGGCGTTACAGTGGAGGGATACAAAGATATCCTCAGCATCACAGTAGGCGCAAATGAAACCAGCAAGTTCTGGCTTGGAATGCTCAATGATCTTAAGAACCGCGGAGTAAAAGATGTTCTTTTCTTCTGCGTGGATGGTCTTCCGGGTTTTAAAGAAGCTATTCAGGCAGTCTATCCGCAGGCAGAGATCCAGAGATGTGTGATCCATATGCTACGCAATTCTTTCAAATATGTAAATTATAATGATCTGAAAAAGTTTTCCTCGGATTTCAAAGAAGTGTACAATGCTCCGAACGAAACAGCCGCTTTAACAGAGCTGGAGAACATGAAAGAAAAATGGGGGAAGAAATATCCGTATGCGATCAGTAACTGGGAAAATAATTGGGAAGATGTAAGTTCCTTTTTCCAGTTTTCTAATGATATCAGACGCAATATGTACACAACAAATATCATAGAAGGATTGAACCTCCAGTATCGGAAAGTCACGAAAACGAAAAGCGTATTCCCAAGCGATTCTGCATTGGAAAAGATGCTGTATCTTGCCAGCGAGAACGTAGTCAAAAAGTGGACGCAGAGATACCGGAACTGGGATCAGGTATTGAATCAGCTGATCGTCCTTTACGGAGAACGGCTTACTGCTTATCTGTAAGAGAAAAGAAAAGCAGGAATGGGGAAGCTCTTTTAAGCCCCGCATTCCTGCTCTCTGTCTATTCCTTCGGCATTTATATTATTGCCAGAAATTTCCGATCCTATTCCAGAGGTTAGGTGTGGGCAGAGCCCACAAAAGGCAATAATGATTACGATGTTTATCTGGGACCCGGTGAATATTATGCTCTGATAGACTACAGCGAAGGGGTTGATGTGAAAGTTCCCATCTCCATCCAGGTTCCGGATGAAACACCTGTCCTGACAAAAACAGGTCCTGACAGATATGAAGCAACTTGTGAATTACCGAGAATTTACAACCGGAAATGTTTCGATGCAATAGGAGATATGAGTCATTTCACGTTCTATCGTTGAAATATCAGCATTATAGTAATCATCCTGAAAAAAGAATAGTGACTCGCTGATTATCTGTGCGATCATATCTGTATATAAATCTTTTCTTTTCTGAGCTTTGACAGGGTCATCAGAAAGATCATTGCTGAAAAAAATATGTTTTTTATAAAATCTTTACACAATGCCGATCAAACTCCTTCCTCTGTTGCTAAATATAAAAAAGTATTCAAAGAAAGACCCTGGCTGTTACACGCAGAGTCTTTCTTTTTTAGGAATCTGTATTAATTACCCAAATGGATTATTTAACTTTAGCAGTTTCCAGATTTGACCACTTACTGAATACTTTGTTATCGTTTTCAGAAGCTGTTCTGTTCCAGGAATGTACTCCTGCATAATATGTTCCTGCAGGAATGTTCTTGAATACAGCTTTGCATACACCTGGTTTAACATTTAATTTTTTGTATTTTCCATACTGATATGGACGTGTCTCGCCATGTTCTTTCTTGGAACCTTTTCCGAGAACTACGTCATATCCTGTAGAGTTAGCGGATTCTTTGTATGTTACAGTAATTGTAGAACCCTTTGTCTTAACACTGAGGATTTCTGGTGTGTCTGGTGTTATTGCAGTTACAGAGAATGGATAAACATTAGACCATTCGCCGAATACTTTCTTACCATTTTCATCACGTTTCCAAGCATGGCAGTATGCATAGTATGTTCCCTGCTGAACATATTTAAATGCTGCGGTTGTCTGAACCTGATTCTTAACAACATCGATACGTGCTTCCTTATCTGAAGGATCTTTAGATGTAGAGATTACATAATCATATCCGGATGCACCATCTGCTTCGTCGGAAAGAATTACTGTTGCTTTGTTACCAGATACTTTAACAGTATTGATTACTGGAGCACCAACTTTAACAGCGTCAACATCAACTTCTTTGGAACCAGTATAATTTTTGCTGTCAGCTTTAGCTGTTACAGTTACTTTCTTTCCGTCTTCACTAAATTTGACATCATATTCTTTGGATGGAACAACAACGGAACCATTCATTACGGTTACATTTCCATCTTTATCAACAGTTACAGTCGTGTTCTTAAGATCTTTTGCTACAACTTTCCATGTAAGTTCTACATAAGAACCGTCTGCATCTGTCTTAATGTTGCCTGCGCCCCATGATGTAGTATCTAATACATAACCATCTTTTGCATATAATTTTGCTTTTAAGATCTTATCTTTAGCAGTTACGTTAGAAGCATCACCTACAGTTTCAATCTTATAATCAGAATCATCTACAAGAGTTTTTCCGTTTACGGTAACTGTTACTGTTGGTTTAACTGCGATTCCTCCAGCATATTCAGTATTTGCTACTTTGACATCAGATTTCTTAATAGCAATAGCACCAATCTTAAAGAATCTTGCGTCAGTATAAGTTGTTTTCTTGTCCGCAAATTTGTTATTATCTTTATTTTTGTAATTACCTAATGCATTTACATAGATGGCAGCAACTTCTCCACGAACATTGTTGTAGTATTTAACTTCGTAATCAGTGCCTTCTTTATATTTGGAATCAGCTGGTTTGTAAGTTACTTTATCAAAAGTATGCTCTGTTCCATCATTTGTAAAGATTGGCGCAAAGGATGAAACGCCACTTTCAGATGTAGCTGTTTTATCAAATCCAACAACCTTTCCATCTTTCCAAAGTGTAAAGATTCCATTCTCAGCTAATTCTGCCTGTTCAATATCAAACTTGAATGCATTTGTCCCTTCAAAGTTTGGATTCTTTGCTGTATCTTTAACTGAGAGTGTTCCATTACCTGCTTCTTTACCAGCATTTACATTTGCTGAAGAACTTGCTGGATAGGTAACTTTAAGGTTTTCAGCAGTTGAATCAAGAGTTACATCGCCTAGTTTAATGTCATAATCAGCAATTGCAGGAGCAATTTTACTTCCTGAATATGTAAACTTATTAGCAGTAACAGATGCTTTCTTAGGAGTAATAGTCACTTTTGACAAATCTGCCTTATTAATGGTAAACTCTACAGTCTTTGTCTTAGCTGCGCTGTAATCGCCTTTACCTTTGATTGTAATCTTAGCTGTTCCCGCATTTGTTGCATTTACAGTAGATACTACTTCATAATCAACATCTTTTACAAGTGTGCGGTTACCATCTTTTACAACTAAATCAGGTTTGATTTCTTTTCCTGTATAAACGAATGGAGCACCAACTACAGTTACATCTGCGTTTGCAATGGATAAAGTAGCTACTGTTGTATCCTTAGATGCTGTTATACCGCTTGCTAATGCAGAGATTTTATAGTTTTTATATGCATCACTTGTTGTGTCAATTTTGTCTGCTTCTGTTACAGTAGTAGTTAACTTTGTTCCATCAACTATTTTACCACCACTGAGAGTTCCAGATTTAGTACCAAATGTTGTTTTATAGAGTGTATCTGGTACATCAATTAATTTTTCAACTTTATCAAAAGTTCCATTAGTTTTCTTAGTCCAGGTATATGTCTTAGCCTGTACTTTGATATCGGATTTTTTCAGATATTCAGAAGCCTCTGTCTTAGAACCGTCATAAGCTACTGATTCTGGAACAGTAATTGTAGTTGAAGTAATTTCTGCGGGTTTAATGTCAAATGTACCAATACATTTTTTACCACCTAATGTACTACTGATTCCCTGTAAATAAACGTTGGCTTTACCAACATTAGTGTTGTTTTCATAAATCACCTTATAATCGGTACCAGCTTTCAGAACAACATCAGTAGACCCTTTAATTACAATAGTGCCTAACTGATCGGCAGTTTTTTCAACAGCAGAACCGCCCTGATAGAATTCATCACCTAAGTCAGTTGAAGAATTTAATTCTGTATTAGCAGCTAACTGACCATCTTTAGTAACTAAAGTAGCATCTGCAATGTTGTTCTGGGCAACATAAAGATTAATAGTCTTTCTATTAATCACATTCTTCGTAGTATCTGTTGGTTTTACAACAACTGTATAAGTACCTTCTCCACCTTTATGGATTGCATCTGTATCAACTTCAATATCCACATTATCCATAAATGTTGTATTAGTGCTAAGAGTTTCTTTTCCTTCTGAGATTGAAAGAAGCTTCTTAATATCTGCTTTAGTGATATTCTTTGATTTCAAAAGTCCAATACTGATATCATCAATTGCACATGTACTTAAATCGCGGGCAACAACAGTAGCTTTCTCTGCTGTAGTATATCCAATACCTTTGCTGGAATCAAATGCACCTACAGCATAGTTACGATTCAACTCGTCATCGCCTGTTTTAGTAATAGACACTTTCACTTTTGCAGAATCACCAGCATTTGTAAGAGTACCATCAACCAGATTAACACTAGTAATTGCTTTAGCCTTTAATGTGTTTCCGGAAATATTGCTCTTTAAGGTAAAGTTATCTTCCACATTTGTTAACAGATTAATAGCTGAACCTGTATATTTATACTGAGTCTTCTTTAAGTTAACAGCTAAATCATTTTTTGTCTTATCTGTTAATTCTTTATCAGAATCAGAATATGCAGCAGGTGTTTTCTGGCTAATAGTCATATTAAACGTAAGAGAACCCTGGTATCCAGGCTTATTAACAGTTGCAGTAACCTTGACAGGTTCACCAGCTTTTGTAGCATTCACAGTATCACCATCATATGTGAAATTGAAATCAGAAGCTGTGATACCAGCATTAGAAGCATTATAACCTGCAGCATATGCAAGATTTACATCGCTTGCTTTTAATGTTTTTGCTGTACCATCATAAGTTAAAGTACCTGTCTGGCTGATTCCAGCAACAATACTTGTTACATCTTTTGCAGTAATAGTTACAGCAGGAGTTTCATATGTGAAACCTTCAAAATCTTCGGCAGTTCCCTTGACACCTGTAATTTTAAGAGTAAGTTTTCCACCTAACTGATTCGGTTGTGGTGTAAACGGTTTAATTGCATTTCTAATTGTAGCAGCATCGGCTCCGGTTCCTCCGAGACGTACCTGACCTGAATTAGCCATAGCACTTCCGTTATCATCGGCAGGCTGACTTCCGTCAATCAACCATTCATAATCAAAAACAGTAACATTTTTTCCTTCAGCATTTTTTAATACACTGTCGTCTGCAAATGAAACTGGTTTACCAATTTCAGCTTTTTCAAAATATAATGCTTTTTCTGTTGCTGCTGTTGCAGTATCTGCAATAGCATCTGTATTCTCTGTAACTTCTGGTGTAGCCTCATCGGAGAATGCGGCTGCATCAGCGGCATCTGTATCTTCTGCAATCGGAGCTTCTGATGTAATTGCAACATCTGCGTCACTTCCATCGCTGAACTCAGCAGCCCAAACCGGCACGTTAGAGGTTGCCAGCATTGCAACGACGAGAGACATACTTAAGGTTTTCTTAGCCATGCCTTTCTTCGTATTTTTAATCTTTGTCATGATTATAGTTCCCCTTTGGGTGATGTACAGGTTGTTTTTATGGAAATTTTCGTATCCAGAATAGTTTTCGAGATTGCAGAGTATATAAGATATATCATTTATAATTATGTTTTTTGTGGGTTTTTATATTTAAATCATCAGTTATATTAAGAAATCGTTATGTTATCACATAAAAAGCTTTCAACTATATCAACGAGATACAATTGAAAGCTCTATTTTAAGTACCAAATTTTTTTATTGTCTTATTATGTATAGCTGCCATAGGAGACGTATTCTAAGCAGTAAGGTTTGTTCCGATAGATGCTGCAATCTCTTTTAACTTATCGGCAGAAAAACCAGTATATTTTTCAATCTTATCGAGAGATTCTTTATCTTTGATCATCATTTTTGCAAGAGATAGATTTTTCTTTTCTACACCTTGCTCAATGCCTTGTTCAACAAGTGCTTTTCCCAGATTACACATATCCTGCACCTCACTTTCAAATTCTTCTGTCATGGCGATGCCAAAATCTTTCTGAAGACGTTTTTTCTTTGTCTCAGAGGATGTAGAAAGAGAGAAGAGTGTATTCAGCAGATCAAGGATCTCCAGATCACTCTCTTTATCTGCATCACCTAAATTTACGATAACAACTTCCATAAGGTCATAACTGCCAAGAGTTTCATAAGGCTTTCCCAATACTGTATCCTGTACTGTATGGTATCTGAAGATTCCATTTCTACGTTTTTTCGCCGGATCCGGGCAGATCCAAATACTGTAGACTTTCTGAAGCTTTTCATAATGTTCACCAGTAAAAATAGTTCCATACTGCTCGGAAATCATTCTTGCACAATAATAAAATCCTCTTGTAACTAATGGATACCCCGGTGTGTCATTTAACTGGATTTCCAAATTGATGATCAGCTGTACGGGTTCTTCGGTGTTCGGAATATATGCCTTAAAACGAATATCATAATACACAGTCTGGTCTTTGATAGCATTTGCTTCGGAATTAAGGCAGTCTATTTGTTCGTTTCCATCCAGTAATTTACTGCGGTCAGGATGGTCCTGATGTACTGCCCGACTGGAAATTTCGATATTTTCTTTCAGGCAGTTATCACAGATAAAATTGACACTATATTGGGAAAATTCTTTTGTACAGGATTTGAGGATCCAGGCAATGACTGCCTTATAGGTTAATAGTTTCTTGGCACATTCATCATATCTTGCACGATCTGCGGCAAGGTCTATCATTTGTGCCAGATTCGTTTGACGTATTATGGATGTCACCTCCTGTCACATATTTTGTACTTATATTTTATCAGAGCAGATATTTATTTACCAGAAAAATTTTTCGACAATCGCAGGATAAGTTTTGACAAAGAAAGACCCCAGTCAAAATGACTGGGGTTTTCTTTTTAGGAATCTGTATTAATTACCCAAATGGATTATTTAACAGTAGCCTTTTTCAGGTTTGACCATGGGCTGAAGACTTTCTTTCCGTCTTCGGATGTTCTGTTGAATGCATGCATTCCAACTACCCATGTTCCCTTTGGTACCTTCTTGAATGTTGCTGTTACTGTACCTTCTTTGAGGTTCAGTTTTTTGTGATTGCCATACTGGTATGGACGTGTCTCACCGTTTTCTTTCTTGGAGCCAGTTCCCAGTACTACATCGTAACCAGTTGCATTTGCAGCTGCTTTGTATGTTACTTTAATAGTAGATCCGCTTACTGTTACGTTTGTGATAACTGGTGCATCTGGTGTGATTGATGTTACAGAGAATGGATAGGCATTAGACCATTCGCCAAATACTTTCTTACCGTTCTCATCACGTTTCCAAGCGTGGCAGTATGCGTAGTATGTTCCCTGCTGTACATATTTAAATGTAGTAGAAGTCTGTACCTGATTCTTGCTGATGGAATCGTAGTTCTTGTTTTTGATGCAGTCACGGTCTGTAGAGATTACATAGTCGTAACCAACAGCACCATCAGCTTCTCCGGAAAGGATTACAGTTGCTTTGTTGCCAGCGACTTTTACATTGCTGATGATTGGAGTTCCAACTTTAACAACTTCACCACCTACGGTAACATCTTTTGAACCAACATAGTATTGGTTTCCAGCTGTTGCTGCTACAGTTGCTGTCTTCTTGTCATCACTTAATTTAACTGTAAAATCTTTGTTATCAACTTTAAGGTTACCATTCATTACAGTAAGAACAGCTTCACCCTTAGCATCAAGATCAACTTTGATGTCAAGATTTGCTACATTTTTCTTAACGATCTTCCATGCTCCGGTTACATCTTTACTGCCTGCATAAACACCTTTTCCTTTTACAGTCCATGCATAATTTGTTGCACCTGGAGCAGTACCAGCTTTTACCTGACTCAGTACTACAGTATAATCTTTATCTTTAACTAATACCTTATCACCATCACGAACTACAATAGTAGGTTCAGCAACCATGTTTGGTCCTGCATATTCTGCATCTGTTACAGTAACTTCTTTTTCTGTGAAGTACAGTTTGGATTCAATTGTAAAGTCTTTAACAGCGGCAACATTTTTTACCTCAACTTCTTTACCGGTTGAAAGATCTTTCTCAGTACCATCAGCTTTATAATTTCCCTTAGCTATAACGATAACTTTTGCTCCACCTGCACCAGTTGTATTGTTTACATACTGGATCTCATAATCATCACTTGTTACTTTCTTATTTCCAACAACATTTGGCGTAAATACAACTTTAGCAAATGTTTTCTCTTTTCCATCGTATGTGAACTTCTGAGTACCAGTTAATTCAATACCATTTGCATTGTAAACTCTAATAGTACCATTTAATTTTGCCTGCGCAATATCAAATGTTGCATTTTTTGTTGTTCCGGATGTAAAGTTCTTGTTATCTTTTACAGGTGTTAATACAAGACTTCCTGCCTCTTTACCAGCGTTGATATTTTCACCGTATCCTGTAATCTGGAACTGAGATTTAACATCAACATCACCTAATTTAACATCAATATCATTTAACTTAGGCTGGATAGACTCACCTGTATATTCAGCATTTTTATATGTAACAGTTACCTTATCAGCACTTACAGGGACAACATTGAATTTAGTAGTAGCCTCAACTTTATTATTGTAATTTCCTTTACCAACGATTACTAATGTTGCTTCTCCAACCTCTTTGCCACCAATTGTGTTCTTTACTTCGTAATCAGTTCCCTCTTTAAGAAGTTTGTCACCGTCATATACTTTGTATTCAGGTACAATTGCTTTTCCTGTGTAATCATAAGATGTTTTATCCATCTTAATGTTAGCAGATGTTAAAGTTTTACCTACAATAGTGCTTTCAACAGTATCCGTTTCACCAACACCATAGTTATTCTGGGCATCTTTGCTGTACTTAATTGTTGAAACAACAGTATTGCCTAACTTATTTTCTGCTTTTCCGGAAGCATCTTTCTTAATAGCATAAGTAACGGTATAGTCTGTACCTTCTTTTAATGTCCAGGTCTTTTTATCTCCGTTTTCTGCTGTAATAGTTACAGTTGGAGCGTAGTCTTTATATGTTGCACCCTCTTTGTATTCTACATCTGTCGCTTCTTTCTTCTTGATTGTTGCAGGTGTAATGTCAAATGTATACTCTTTAACAGATCCGGCATATGTGTTTTTACCAACAATACGAACAATACCTGCGTTTGTTCCGGCATTTACGTTTGTACCAAATTCTACGGTATACTGATTCTGGTCAAGGTACTGAGTTGTTCCTTTTTTGTAAATATGTCCGTTAAATTTAGTTGTATCTTTAGTAATCTGAGAACCTGTATAATAAGCAGCTTTAGCTAATTCAGTCTTTGCTGTAGCATCCAGTTCAATTGCGTCTGAAATATCAGATGCATATAATGTAAGAGTCGCAGTTGTAGAACCTGTTACATTCTTAGTTCCGGATTTAGGTCCGATTGTTACTGTATATGTTCCAGATGCAATTGCATTTGCAGGAACGGTAACTGTAACATCATTATCTGTTAAAGGCAAAATATTCCCCTTGGTATCTTTGATTGTTAAATCGCTTGCTGTTAAAGTAACAGCTTTGTTATTTGTGGATGCAGGTTTAGCATTAACCGTTACGGTGCATTTGCTGAGATCACGGGCAACAACATTATATTTTCCTTCAACCTTAGTTGTTAATGTTCCACTGTAATTCTCGAATTTGCTCATATCAATTTCAGCATTTGCTTCATATGAACCCACTTCTTTAGAAGCGGTAATCGGAGTTACTGTTTTTACAGCACCGTCAATTGTTTTTCCATTAATGTCCTGAACACGGATATCAGCGGCTTTCGGTGCAACATCGGAACCTGTATATTCAAAAGAATTATTGATATAGCTTAATTTAAAGTCTCCAGCTGTTGCTGTCTTCTGTCCGATTGTGTACTCTGTTGTAACAGTTCCAGTATATAATTTTGAATTAGTTACTGTAACAGTTACTGTGACTTTAGAACCTTTGTTAACCAAGTCTGGAGTTCCTGTATAGTCAACACTGTATTTTCCAGTAGTTTCAAAGTCTGCCGGCATTTTTACATTTACATCAGCTTTTACTTCTTTTCCGGTATATTCTGTTTTAGCACCTGTTTTAAGTGTAACAGTTGCTCCGGCATCTTTGATGTTTTTGGCAACTACAGCAACTGCAGAAGAAGTATATGTCCAGTCTCCATTGTTATCCCACATAAATAATGTATAAGAATTTCCTACACAATCTTTAGCTGATGGCAGAGCAATTGTAAATTTTCCATTTGCGTCTACTTTAACGGCGTTTCCAGCATCTGTTGCTAAACCTGTAGCTATATTTTTCCATGTATATTTCAGACTTGTTACAGATGTATTTTCTACACCAGTCTGTTTAATATTACCTGTTACACTATCTGAATTTCCCCATGCAACAGAGGTTGGAAGTTCTTTGTCTAATTTTACAGTCCAAACATCACCTGTAGACTGTGCCTCTGGAGCATCTGCTGTATTGCCTTCAACAACCGGAGCATCTGCTTCAGATGTAAATGTTGCATCTGTTCCGTCACTAAATTCAGCAGCCCATACCGGCACGTTAGAGGTTGCCAGCATTGCAACGACGAGAGACATACTTAAGGTTT
>OLPI01003481.1_pt1 | contig 11148 bp, 9 predicted proteins | sample 1672361 | NCBI WGS metagenome assembly OLPI01 (sample SAMEA3136675, study PRJEB25190) | human gut metagenome
CCTCAAGCTTATTCAGGGAATACGGATTTTAGTTCCATCCAAAGCAGACCAAGAGAAATTCATTACTTTTGCCCGTCAGAGCGATAAATCAAAATTTGAACTCGAAAAGTCTCTTTCTGAGCTAACCGCAACATATAAGCGCATCATTGCAGAGAATCTTGGCTAAGTAATATGGTCATGTAGTTTCCTCCGGCTCGTGGACAACCGGATAACGGAGGGTACGAAAAGGAGGAAGCATCATGATCAATCAGATAATCACAAACATAAAACAAGATTTGTTACAAATCCTAACTCCAGATCAAATGGAAGCACTATCGCGGAGCCTAAATAAGCATCTGCCCATGCTTGCCGGGGACAAGCCTGTGGCGGAAAACACAAAGCATGATATGCTTCCGTTGTTTATTGCTGCAAAGCGTGTGGAAGGCTGCTCAGAAAAGTCTCTCCGATATTATGAATCAACGATTCGCAATATGTTGGAGGCCATCAATAAGCCTGAATGCCAGATCAGCACTGAAGATTTACGAGGCTATCTCGATACATACCAGCGTCGAGGCACTGTCAGCAAGGTTACTTTGGATAACGTAAGACGCATCCTTTCTTCTTTTTTTGCTTGGTTGGAGGATGAGGACTATATTGTTAAAAGCCCAGTGAGAAGGATTCACAAGGTTAAGACCGGGAAAACGGTGAAAGAGACCTATTCCGATGAAGCGTTGGAGCTTATGCGTGACCACTGCGACAATACGCGTGACCTTGCAATGATTGATCTATTGACTTCTACTGGCATTCGTGTCGGTGAATTGGTTAAGCTCAATCGTTCTGATTTGGATTTTGAGAATCGCGAGTGCATTGTATTCGGGAAAGGTAATAAACAAAGGAAGGTCTACTTTGATGCTAGAACGAAAATCCATTTGCAACGTTACCTGTCAGAACGTACAGATGGTAACGAATCTCTGTTTGTATCCCTTCTGAAGCCTTATGAGCGTTTGCAAATCAGCGGTGTTGAAATTCGTCTCCGCAAAATTGGTCGTGAATTGAACTTTAATAAGGTGCATCCTCACAAATTTCGTAGGACGTTGGCTACAATGGCCATCGACAAAGGTATGCCAATCGAGCAGGTGCAACAGCTTTTGGGCCATCAAAGCATTGATACGACACTTCAATATGCTATGGTGAACCAGAATAACGTGAAGGAATCACATAGAAAATACATCGGATAATGCAGCCGGCTGTTTGCAATTCTCAATTTATGGAGCTGTTCGGCGATCCAAAAACTAACCAGAAAGGACTTCCGATTCTGAAGATTGGAGAATTTGGAAAAGTAAAGGGTGGCAAGCGTCTACCCAAAGGCGAATCCTATGCAGACCATACAACCAATCATCCCTATGTCCGTGTCATTGATATGGTCAAGCACTCAGTAACCATTTCGGCACTGGTTTATCTTACACAAGCCACTCATGAGAAGATTTCAAGGTATACGATTAGCTCCAAAGATGTTTACATCAGCATTGCAGGAACTATAGGACAGGTTGGAGCTATCCCAGATTCGATAGATGGTGCCAACCTTACTGAAAATGCCGCAAAGATTGTGCTCAACGAAGGTGCTCCTGTGGATAGAGATTATCTAATCTGGTATCTGTCATTACCGGCGGGAGCTGAACAAATAGAGGAAAAAACAATGCATACAACGCAGCCGAAATTGGCATTATACCGAATCGAAGAAATAGAGGTTCTTGTGCCACCAATTGCTGAGCAGCGCAGTTTTGCAGCCTTTGTTCAACAGAGCGATAAATCAAAATTTGCCTCTCTGAGCTGTTCAAATCTCAATTTATCGGGCCAGCTGGCCACAAGGATTTTACCGATTATACCGCTTCCGTAAGGAGGTGTGCATAATGGCGAAATATCGGTTTGAACAGATAGCAATCAACAGCACTGAAAAGAAAAAACCTGTTGAAGAAGATCGCTTCACATATCTTGGTCTTGAGCATCTTGATTCAGGAAGCCTTAAAGTTACTAGATTTGGTTCAGAGGTGGCTCCAATCGGTGAAAAGCTGGTGATGCACAAAGGAGATGTGCTCTTCGGAAAGCGAAGAGCCTATCAAAAGAAAGTTGCCATCGCACCATTTGATGGTATTTTCTCTGCGCATGGAATGGTGTTGCGGCCTAGAGAAGACGTAATTGACAAGAGCTTCTTTCCGCTGTTTATCAGCTCGGACTATTTCTTGGATGCTGCCATCAAGATTTCCGTTGGATCGTTATCACCGACTATTAACTGGCGCGACCTTAAAACGCTTGAATTTGAATTGCCTGATTTGGCAACTCAGCGCAAGTTGGCCGAAACTCTTTGGTCAATCAATGATACGATGGAGGCTTACAAAAAGTTGATCTCCGCTACCGACGAGCTTGTTAAGTCTCAATTTATGGAGCAGTTCGGTGATGCCACAACCAATCCAAAGGGACTACCGACTGCCCTAATAAGAGATGTTGCAGAGTGTTATGCTGGTGCTACACCAAGTACAAAAGTGGCTGCTTATTGGGATGATGCCACAATCCCGTGGATGAGCTCAGGAGAGGTTCATAATGGTAGAGTTTCTGCTACGGAAAAGAAAATAAGTCAAGCTGGATATGATAGCTGTAGCACGAAGATGGTCCCTGCAAACTCCGTTGTTATTGCACTCGCTGGACAAGGAAAAACAAGAGGAACTGTCGCTATAACTGAGATCGAGCTATGCACAAACCAGTCATTGTGCTGCATTATTCCGAATAGCTCTGTTATGAGTGATTATCTGTATTATCACTTAAAGCTGCGCTACGAAGAGATGCGTAATCTGGCAGGAATAGCCGAGGGACGAGGAGGATTAAACCTCAAGCTTATTCAGGGAATACGGATTTTAGTTCCATCCAAAGCAGACCAAGAGGAATTCATTGCCTTTGCCCGTCAAAGCGATAAATCAAAATTTGCCATTCAGTGCTGTTCAAATCTCAATTTATGGAGCTGTTCAGCTTGTCACAGGCCGAAAGCAACGGATGGAGTATCGTCCCGGTAAGCTCTGTTGTTATAAAACCATTGAGCGGAGAATGGGGACAGGAAGACACAGACGGAACTGGTGTAAAAGTGTTGCGGACTACCAATTTTACCGATAGTGGTTTCATCGATTACAGCGAGGTGGTTAGACGGAGTATTGAGCTAAAAAAGGTTGAAGCGAAAGCTCTCCGTGATGGAGATGTCCTTATAGAAAAATCCGGTGGTTCAGACACAAAGCCTGTTGGTAGAGTGGTTTTCTATCAGGAAACATCCGAGAACTTCCTGTTTAACAATTTTACGGCTCTACTACGGCCTAACACCCCAAAACTCAACAGTCGGTTCCTATTCACATTCCTGTTTGTAACTTACTGGAATGGAGGAACAAAACTCTATGAGAATAAGACTACCGGAATTCACAACCTAAAGCTGGCGGATTACTTGGATAACACGATGATTCCAATCCCGCCAATCGAGGATCAGGAGGTATTTGCGGCCTTTGTCCGGCAGAGCGATAAATCAAAATATCTCATCGCAAATGCACTGATCAGTTCAAGTAATCAGAAACAGTATATAGGAGAAAAATATGAGTAGAGACAGATCCTTTGCAGCTGTCAAAAAGGCTATCGGCGGTGGCAGCTCATTTAGTGGTAAAAGAAATGTGCTTGTCAGTATGGGGGAAAGAACATTCCTTTATAAAGATGTCTTTGTCAGTGCAACATACAATATTGCCTATATGCAAATGGATATTGATGTAGTTTGGGAAGATGATTCGTCTCAACCGGACTATCGCACCCTCGGACTGCATGGGAGATACAACAGTCATTTCCAAGAATTTCAATATGATGACGGATATCTCCGCTGGAATGATGGCACCGCTTCTATATCTATTTTGTTTTAACGCGGAATGAGAGAAAATGTGTCAGCAGGTCTATCCACTTCAAAAGCCCCCTGGCTATCCGACAGCTTACTCATAGATATCGAGGGAGTCATCTATATCGTCCCATACAGTTTCGTTTGACGGTTGCTTCCATCTCAAAATTCCTCAAATGAAAGTGATACATATCAAAAGAGAATAACGGCTTTCTGACACACTTTTTATTCAGTTACTCGCTCTCAAACCGGTTCAACCAAAAAGTATGCCTTTTGACATTACTTTTTCTGGCGTTTAAGCTGCTCTTTGAAAAGATTCTTCATCACTTCTTTGCCTTTATCCGTACCGATTAGAGGAATAAAACATATTTCATTCAAGGAAACGAGGATTGTCTAGTTGATCGGACGGTCTTGCTGGATACATGCCTTCTTCGTTAGATAATCTCTGAATAGGAAATGGAGTACTCAAATAGCCGCATCTGATCGTCAGCCTTGACTTTTTCAATGAGATCTTTTGTCGGATCATTCAAACATATTATGCCAAATACACGCTGTCCTTTGACTGCAACATCTTCCTCAATCCAATCGATATACTCTCGCGTTTGTGCATAAGCGTCATCATAGCCAGAGTCCTTTTTCAACTCGATAACATACAGGTCTCCAGCGGTATCAATCCCAAGGATATCAAGCCTGCCATTCCTCAAAACAAATTGCCTGCCATAGACACCTCGCTTCTGATATATACGGAGCGGCATCCCAAATACAGGAATGCCAATTTCCATCCGCTGCACCAGTTCATCTTCGAGAAGCTTTTCGCTGGAGAATTGCTGTTTTTTTACGCCGATGTCTACGATCGTTTCCGCCTCAACATCAGTAACGGCAGGCTCTGGGACAGCGATTTTTACTTTGCCAACTGGCTTTTCAGCCCTCTTCTTCAAATCCTTTGAGACAAAACGCTCATGCTCTTGGATGACTCTCTGAGCCTCTCCATTCTTGCCTTGGGCGAGAAGGGTTCGCACGAGATTATTTGCGGCATAGCGCACATCTCGATTCTGCCGCAGGCAGTCTTCAAATACGCTTTGGGCTTCTTTGAATTTCCTCTGTTTATACAGCGAGTACCCTAGATTATTTAGGGTATTTTCGCCGACAGGAAGAGCCTCAAGTGACTTCCGATAGTATTCTTCTTCCTTGAGACAGTCCTTTTTCTTTCCGTAGCACCATGCCATCCAGAAGTAGACGGTGCCCTCAAGGAAAATGCGAGATGTGGGTTTTCCATCTTCAAATTGCTCAAAATATGAGAGTGCATTTCCCAACATCTGCATATTGTAGTAGGTATATCCGAGGAGTTCTTTTGCTAACAGGATCTTCGGATTACACTGTAAGACCTGGGTAAGTGACTCGATGATGCTCTCATTCTTAGAGTCATAATACAGGTGATCCAGAGCAGCACACATTTCAGGGATTCCTGCTTCAACATCGTCTCTATCCAGCATTCTTCCTATGGCGCTCCACATACCGGGAAAGCCCTCTTTCAGTGGAACCACCAGAATGTATGTGAAATCCTCAGCTGTGAATATCCCAGACTCTGTTTTGAGGCTTTTGATTTTTTCATCTAGGTAAGCCGACAAGTACTGAAGAACATTCTCTTTCTTTCCGGATACCAAATCAATAATGGCGTAGTACAGCAAATTGTATGGATCCGATCTATCGAGTCCATATACCATTTTCTTGAATTTTGTATATAGTGGGTCATCGACCAACTGCTTGGTGTCCATCTCGGAATACCTGTAGTAACCCGAAATAAGTGCGTCCAAAAGTAGATCACAGTAAAGGGACTCCAACCCACCTTTGTGTTCAGAGGGAGCTGCGTTCAATATTTGGTCGCAAGAAGAAAAATCTGTTGAATTATCAAGTAGAGTCTTGTCGAATTGCGCGAGAAGATTATCGGCTATTTTTTGAAGGGTGCTATCCGTTGCCATTGCAATACCTCCATGGTGATGATTCTGTGCTCATATTGTACCGTTAATGGCCGGAATTGGCAAGTCAATGCATTTTGACTAATACGTTGTTCCTGTGTATGCACAAATACCTCCTATTTTCGGAAGTACGCCGCCTGCCCCCAGGGGATCCTAACACGGTTATTGGTGAGCAGCCAGAGCACAGGTATGCCGGATGAGGCCTCATATTCCGGGAAATCGCTTTTCCCATCTGTCATGATGACGATTTCTGAAGGAACATTGTCAGACATATGTTCCCGAACATAATCAAAAATGCACTGGAAACTTGTCCCGCCTCCGCTATATGGCTTCAGTTGCAGCAGGTTTTCCGCACTGGTAATGGGAACTACCCGTCGGACTTCCGAATCAAAGAAACCGATGGAGCCGCTAAGCATCCCGCCGAATTGCTCAATAGCTGCGCAGATCTCGGCGGCGGCCATGGCCACTTCCTGATCTTTCAAAGAGGCAGAGATATCAACCATGAACAAAACATTGAGCCTGGGCGTTTCAGACTCGTTGTAATCCGGCAGAAAGAAGTCCAGGTCCTGCAGCCTGCGATCGGGAGGGGTAAAGCTGTAGTCCCTTGTTTCGTCCATGATAAAGTGGTTCAAGAGAGATTGCCAATCGTGAGTCGTGATTTTCGATCGGTGAAGGACGCGCTCACAAAGGGTGCTACTGTCATAGTTTTCTGCATCGCGGTCCTTTGAACCCCGGATTTCCCGAATTGCCTCTTTGAGATTCGCACTCGGGCGTGTTGTATACTCGAAGATGAGATCGTCCAGTTCGTCATCATCATCTGCTTCCGGGCGATATACTTCAGGCATCTCCTGCTTGCGGAACCCTTTGCACACTCGCTCGATGATTCCTCGAATGCGCTCAGATGGAATTAGGTCATCGGGATCAGGGTCATCCGGGCTGAGAATCAGGACCCCATCCTCGGTGCGGGCGTTCGGCCTATCCCACCACTCATCTGAATCCAGCAGGAGATTGCGGCGCTGCGCATCACTCAACGTGGAAGGATCCAAAGGTGTCATCTGAAATGCCTCGTAAGGCGTCAACTCGCAGCCTTCAACTTTGGGATAAAAAGTCTCATGGTGGATCTCGCCGATTCCAGGGAGCTTGTCATCCGTGAAGTCATACCGGATAAGCGAGGAGTTGACAACGATATTGCAGGCAAAGTGAAAACGGTCACCTTTATAAAACTGCGGGCGTGAGAGATGCCCTAACCGGATATGCATGAGCTGGTGGCAGAGCGCAAAATCCAAGCTGTTGTCGTCGAGCTTTTCCAACCAGCTCGCGTCAAAGTAGATGCAACTCCCGTTTGTTGACATCCGGCGCACATCCACATTGGTGACAAACAACATCTCTACCAGCGGCGCCGCCAACTCCGGCTCCCGTGTCAGAAGCCGATACCGGGCCTCCTGGAGTTTTCTTTTGAGCTTATTGATTCGCTTATCAGTCATTTCATGCCTGCCTTAACCGCATCCAGGTATATTGCGTTTTCTGCAAGAATGGGGCAGAGCTTAGGGATGAGCTGATAATCATGGAGGAGGTTGGTGCGGAAAGTCCAAGGAAGATCACAAGCGAATACTATAGAGTTGTTGATGAGCTCCTTTCCCGGATGCTGACGCGCATAGGCGACCATCTCAGCCCTAAGGGCCTCCTGCATTTCCGGAGACTTCTCAACAGCAGTCTTTTTCCCGGCGAAGATGTCTTCGATTGAAGGCAGGTTTGAAAACAGAGTGCACCATTTCGCAAAATTGTAAGTTACGCTTGCCCCGATACAGCCGGATATCAAAGGCTGAATTGCGTCCATGTTTTCTGAGATATTGGTAAGGATGTTGCTGACCATCTCCCAGGAACGAGGTGTTGGAAAAGCCAAGGTGGATTCAGGGCTATCGGAGCGCATGAGAGCGGTTGGGTTATACTCCAGAAAACTGGTGACAAAGCGGTGAATGCCTGATTTGACAGCCCAGTCGTGCCAGGAGTCAGGATCGCCCTTCACAGTAATGTGCAAGAGACGGTTGGCTAATGCGCGTGGCATATTATAGGCAACGGATTTATCGGTAACGCGGTTGCCAGCGGCAATGACGATACAGTTCTCCGGCAGCTTATGCTCACCAATAACGCGATCCAGCGTGATCTGATAGGCAGCGGCCTGCACCGACTGCGGTGCGGCGGTGATCTCGTCTAGGAAGAGGATGTTGATCACATCTTCACTTTCATCCATCTGGAAAATCTGAGGCTTCAGCCACACCGATAGGGTTTTATCCGCGTTGGTCGTCGGGATGCCTCTGAGATCTACCGGGTTGAATAGCAACAGGCGTACATCTGTGATGGAAACCTTTTTTCCGGTCTTAGCCTGGATGTTGCCCGCTATCTCACGAACACCCTGGGATTTGCCGATACCCGGAGGCCCCCACAGCATCACGGAGGGAAAAGATTTTAGTGGGGTACCGTTTTTGATGAGCTTGATATAGGCCCGGGACAATAGGCTCACAATCTGATTCACATTCAGTAAGGTCAAATTGGTTTCGTTATCAGTCATTTCTCGTGCAGCCTTTCTGACGAATGATGGTTTTTTCTGTGCTTAGGAGAATTATTGGCAGAAGCGCTGTTTCTGAACGGCAATCCGCTTTCTCATCAGCGTGACAAAAGCGCTTGGTTCAATGACTTCCAGCACCGGGCCGAAGGACAGCACCCTAATAAGCAGCTCGGTCTCATCGTCCTTGTCGTAACGGAGCCTGATCTGATAGAGCCGATCGGCCAACTTCTGAGTCTCTTTTTCAAAATGGGAGAAGTGTAGCAGCACACGTTCCAGCCCGTTGCGCTCGTCATGAAGCAGCATTACAAGCTCTTCGGAATTTTCCTGAGGCAGCGTGATGGATTTGGGATCATAGGCATCCAGCAACTCGCATGAACGCACACGAGCCATATTGATCGTGTTGAGCCGTCGCTTGCCGGTTGCCAGTAACCTGAACTTATCGTCCTTGGCGGAATATTCCAGGCGGTAAGGTATACACTCGATCGAATGGCGGGCGCCGGTATGGCCACGGAACCGGATACGCAGTTTTCTCTTCTTTCGAATTGCCTTCAGTGCTGTTTGGAAGCAAGCTATGTAGGCGGGATCCCCATACGGATCTCCGTCCGCGTACTGGTCAAAGAGAATGAAGGTGTCCTGAGCATACAGCGGATCAACATCTTCCAGCCCGGTCGTGTCCGGATCAAACAGAGCGATTCTGGGATCAGACAGCAGCGCTTTGAGCCATCTCTTTTGGAGCATTGTCAAAGGCATGGTTGGCTTGTGGTGAAGTATGGAATGATACTCCTGATCGAGTAAAGGCCAGGTTCCGGATTTCAGCGCTGCCGGAATTGCAAGCGCGCTTTCCGCGAAAGCCTTTTCCCGGACAAGCTCGGTCATTCTTCGATCTGTCAACTTCCCATCGGATGCTTCGGAAAGGACAGCTGCGACGACATTGAAATAGCTTCCGTAGATCTCACTGAATAACATCGTTGCCACCTCCGTACAGAGCGTCCATCCGAGCCAAATCTTCTTGGAACATATCCAAAACATACTGGCTGGAGCATTTGAGATCTACAATGCGGCCGATGAAGGTGCGCAGCCAGGGCAGTATCTCTGAGGCATCATAGACATCGGCTGAAAACCTGCAAGTCTGTGAGTCCAATAGTTCGACTGTACCATGGCGCTTCTCGCGCTCCAGGCGGTGCAGCACGAATTCCTCGCCCGGGTCAAAATGGACCGTCATTTCAATATGATCCAAATTATGGTCGGGACCCGTTGAGACACCCCAAAGGTGCTGGTCAAACTTCTCCTGGTACCCTAAGTACTTGCTGTAGTGTTTCTCGACATTCCCAATCGTGACCTTTTTGATGGCATCCAACCGGAAGAAAGATAAGTGCCGCCCCCGGTAATGGTAGCCGAGCAGATACTGGCGCCCGGACTGGGTGCTGACATAGATCTTCAGAGGACAAACCGTCCTTTGATAGTCGCGGCCACTCCGCAGGCTCCTGACGGTCAGTTCCGCAGCTCTTTTTTCATCGATTGCCGCCAACAGATCACAGAGGACATCACTGTCCAGGGCGTGGAGCATGTAGTGATGTTTGAATCGGAAGCTATCAGAAGGTTTTTCCAATTTATCGATCAAGAAGGAGCCAATCACCCCGAGTGGATCCTCCTCGGAGAAAAAGGATAGGGCGTCTGCCCAGGTATTCAAATCAACGGTGTTATCATCCGTTCTCCGGTAGAGTACCTCACGACCGCATTTCTCGGAGCTTAGCAGACCAAGCGCCTCATATTCCTTGAGCTTTTTCCGCACGGTGGATTCGTCTGGAGAGAAGGCGCCGCTGAAATGAGAGAGATAGTCATCATTGATGCAATCGACAATCTCTCTGGAAGAAAGCGCGCTGCCATCGGCCAGCAGGTCCATCACATAGAAGTGGAGGGTGATGTCCTTATCGGTAAAGCTTTTGGCTTTAAAAGCCTTGTGGAGCGGGTTGTGTGGGATCCGCCTGCTGTCAACCGAGAGGAATACATTCTTGCCGGATGTGTCCTGATGGAAGGACATAAAGTCGCCGATCCAACTCTCAATTCTTCGCCGCTCATTATCGTAGCTGCGGGCACTCTTGATGCTGTACTCTTCCCGACTCTTAAACCCATAGACATAGAATTCGCGCATGTAGCTCCGGATACGCTCAAAACTCTTGACCAACTCACTATATGCCACGAAATCCACCTCCTGCAGTTTATGGCCTCATTTTACCACAGGAGGTGTCCAAATGAAAGAACAGCTCCTTGCCAACTGCGGTCTGGAATGGGTTTGAACCAATTTTTCGCAGACTTTTAGGTAGTTGCTCTTGAGTTCGCAACTTTTTTTCCGTGTTTTTCCTCTGAACAGGCAGTATTCTTAAATCACGAAAAGCGCATACAGCAAACCCATGCATATGACTTTTAATCATAGACGCTGTTCTGGTCTGGCGTAGTAACCTCTCCGGAATAAAGAATGCGCTTTGTAAAAGACGCTAACAGCATTATCTATTAACATTAGCTCAACGAAGGAGCACCTGCTTTCGGGGCAGGCCGACAAAGGGTGAGACCCCCTTTATGATGATAAAGGACAGCGTCTTGTCGAATACATCTCCGGTAGTTCAGATGGTAGAACGGGAGACCCCAATCTCTGTGTCGTGGGTTCGAGCCCCACCCGGCGTTGTGGATCGTTTGTCGGTCGCTTGTTGAAAGCC
>OLPI01003482.1_pt1 | contig 11147 bp, 8 predicted proteins | sample 1672361 | NCBI WGS metagenome assembly OLPI01 (sample SAMEA3136675, study PRJEB25190) | human gut metagenome
GATACAACGATACCAGTGATATGGAAAGTCAGATGTATCCGTCTGTAGAAGCAATTAAGGATTTCCTTGCAAAAGATGACAGTAAGCCGTTTATCTGCTGCGAGTACACCCATGCAATGGGAAATTCCTGTGGCGCAATGCATAAATATACAGATCTTACTGACGCAGAACCGAAATATCAGGGTGGTTTCATCTGGGATTACATTGACCAGTCCATTTACAAAAAAGACCGCTACGGAAAAGAATTCCAGGCATACGGCGGTGATTTCGGTGAGCGTCCGACGGATTATAATTTCAGTGGAAACGGTATTGCATACGGCGGCGACAGAACTCCGTCCCCGAAGATGCAGGAGGTCAAATTCAATTACCAGAATATCACTGCAGAAGTAACAGAAGATGCTGTAAAAGTTATCAACAAAAATCTGTTTGTAAATACCGATACGCTCCGATGCGAAGTGACTCTTGCAAAGAATGGACATGTCCTTTGTACAGAGACACTGGAGACATCCGTAGAACCGTTAAGCGAAAAAACATACCCACTTCCTTTTGGAAAACAGCAGCGTCCAGGCGAATATACAGTGACCGTATCCTTCCTTCTCAGAGAAAAAACACTCTGGGCAGAGGCTGGACATGAGGTTGCGTTTGGACAGTATGTTTACAGTGTAGAAGGAGCGGAAAAAGCTCCGGTTTCCGGTGTGGAGATTGTGAGAAGCCTTCATAACATCGGCGTTCGCGGAGAGAATTTTGAGGTGATGTTCTCCGTTCTCAATGGTGGTCTGGTTTCGTATAAATATGCAGGAAGAGAAATGATCGAGGCAATTCCGAAGCCGAATTTCTGGAGAGCACCTACAGATAATGACTGTGGAAATCAGATGCCAATGCGTTATGCACAGTGGAAAATTGCCAGCATGTACGCAAGCCACAAAGAGTTCCGCAAGGGAATGTATGGTCCGTCCAACGCTCCGGAGACAACTGTTCATGACAACAGCGTGGAGGTCGCTTTTACCTACATCATGCCGACTACGCCGGTCAGTGAGTGCCGTCTTGCCTACGAAGTATTCGGAGACGGAAGAGTAAAAACTACCCTGACCTATGATCCGGTAAAAGAACTGGGGGATATGCCGGAGTTTGGTGTACTCTTTAAATTCAACGCAGATTATGACCATGTGAAGTGGTATGGACTTGGACCTGTGGAAACTTATGCTGACCGCAAACATGGTGCAAAACTTGGCATCTATGAGAATCTGGTAACAGACAATCTGGCACGTTACCTGGTACCGCAGGAATGTGGCAGCAAAGAAGGCGTACGCTGGGCAAAAATCACAGACAGAAAGGGCAGGGGAATGCTCTTTGAGATGGACGAGAAAAACGGCCCGATGATGTTCTCAGCACTTCCATACACTCCGCATGAGATGGAAAATGCAATGCATCCGTATGAACTTCCGGAAATTCATTATACCGTTGTCCGTGCTGCAAAAGCACAGATGGGTGTGGGAGGAGATGACAGCTGGGGCTCCTATACTCACCCGGAATATCTTCTTGACACCAATGAAAAAATGGAATTTTCCTTTGTATTCAAAGGTCTTTAAAATGTCATAAAAAGACACTGCAGAAACCAGAAAAAAGCTTCCGGAATTTTCCCGGAAGCTTTTTTATTTCATAATAATGCACAGAAAATAAACAGGTTGAAAAAAAACCTGTGGATATTTCATGAAATGAAAAAAAACTTGGATATGCACTTGTTTTTTCATGGTAAATAGTTTAGAATGATTACATAAGTGGTAGAAAGTGGTGAATAGTGGTAGCGAATGGGGCTGAGTGGCAGAACACACCATTTGCACCCTGGAAACACGAAGGGGAGAATCGTGTTTCACGAGAGTAGGTGGGTTTCATGTTCATGGGCGAGTATAATCATACGATCGACGCGAAGGGGCGTCTGATCATCCCATCCAGGTTCAGGGATCTCTTAGGGGAAGAGTTCGTACTGACCAGAGGGCTCGATGGTTGCCTTTCCATTTATCCTATGGATGAATGGGCTGCCTTTGAAGAGAAACTCCGAGCATTACCACTTACAAATAAAGACGCAAGAACCTTTTCACGTTTCTTTGTAGCCGGAGCTACAACATGCCAACTGGATAAGCAGGGGAGAATTCTGGTGCCGCAGACGCTGCGCCAATTCGCTGGTCTGGAGAAGGATGTGGTGCTTACGGGTAATCTGAACCGGATTGAGGTCTGGAGCAAGGAGAAGTGGAGCGAGAACTGCAATTATGATGACATGGACAGCATTGCGGAGAGCATGCAGAACATTGGAATCGTCATTTGAGCATAGCGCAGGTAGAAATCCCACAGGAGATGGATATGGAATTTAAACATAAATCTGTATTACTCGATGAGACCATTGACGGCTTAAGGGTAAAGCCGGATGGAATCTATGTGGATGGCACTTTAGGAGGAGCGGGACACGCCACAGAGGTGTGTAAGAAACTTTCTGCCAAGGGGAGATTTATTGGCATAGATCAAGACCAGGATGCGATAATTGCTGCGAGTGAACGGCTGTCAGCCTTTAATCAGGTGACAATCATTCGCAGCAATTATTGTTACATGGCAGATGAGTTAAGATCCCGTGGCATTGAAAAAGTGGACGGGATCCTGCTGGATTTAGGAGTGTCATCTTATCAGCTGGATAATGAAGAGAGAGGTTTTTCCTACAGGTATGATTCTCCTCTGGACATGCGAATGGACAGAAGGCAGAGCCGTACAGCCGGAGATATTGTCAACGGTTATGAAGAACGGGAACTTTATCGGATTATCCGCGATTACGGCGAGGATAAATTCGCCAAGAATATAGCGAAGCACATCGTGGCTGCCAGAGCGCAGGCACCAATTCAGACAACCGGGGAACTGACAGAAATTATAAGGGGAGCGATCCCCATGAAAGTACAGGCTACAGGAGGACATCCGGCCAAGAGGACTTTTCAGGCGATACGTATTGAGCTGAACAGAGAGCTTGACGTACTCCGTGATTCTCTGGACGGAATGATCGATCTTCTGGATGACGGAGGAAGGATCTGTATTATCACATTCCATTCTCTGGAAGACAGAATCGTAAAAACGATTTTCCGCAAAAATGAAAATCCATGTACCTGTCCGCCGGATTTTCCGGTTTGTGTATGCGGAAAGAAATCAAAAGGTAAAGTGATCACAAGGAAACCCATCCTTCCCAGTGAACAGGAGATGGAAGAGAATCCGAGATCAAAAAGTGCGAAGCTTCGTATTTTTGAACGTAAGCTGTAAAAGAGTTTTTTTAGATGGAAGGTAGGCAAATGGCGAAGACAGGAAGAGGGACTACAGCCAGAAGAAATCGGAATACCGTCAGGAACAGCAGAGAAATGTATGTTCAGGGAAATGCGGTAAAAAGGTTACAGGAAGTTCCTCGGAGAACTGATCTGCACGATGTACAGGAAAGGCGTCGGCTGGCCCAGGAGAGAAAACAGAAATCCGCAGTTCCGGTGACACCTGCGAAGCAGGCTGTGAACAGGAGGACACAGCGGAACAGAGAGAAAGCGATGGCCATGAATAAAGGTTTCGTTCTGTTTCTCACTGCGGTTTCCATTGCAGTATTATTTACCTGTATCAATTATCTGCAGGTAAAATCAGAAATCACGGCGAGTATGAAAAATGTTGCAAATCTGGAATCTGAGCTTGCACAGCTGAGGGAAGATAACGATGCATATTACAGTCAGGTTACTTCTGATGTTGATATCAGCGAGATCAAGAAAAAGGCAATCGGTGAGCTTGGGATGAAATATCCTTCTGAGGATCAGATACAGACATATGTTACCGAGGGTAACAGCTATGTGAGACAGTATCAGGATGTAGATTCGCACAAGTAACAGATGTACAGTTTTTTGAGCAGGTGATCGATTGAGTACAAGAAGGCGCAGGCCGGTAAAAAAAATTAATAAGAATATGAAAAAAAAGCTGGCAGTACTATTTTCTTTAGTGGTGTTGGCTTTAGTTGGTTTGGTGGCAAGAATTACCTATATTAATGCCACAAGCGGAAGCAAATACAGAAAACAGGTGCTGAGTCAGGCACAGCAGAAATATGAAAATCAGACACTCCCCGCCAAAAGGGGAGATATTTATGACCGGAATGGAAATATTCTGGCAACAAGCAACAAGGTCTATAATGTAATTCTTGACTGTCTGGAAGTCAACAAGGATGAGGACTCTGTGGAGCCGACCATCAAGGCTCTTGTGGAAGTACTTGGCCTGGATGAGGAGGAGATGCGTAAGCTTCTCAACGATGACAGCACAAAGAGCAGTCAGTATCAGATTGTCAAGAAACAGATCTCCATGGATGATAAGAAAGCCTTTGAGAGCTATGAGAATCCGGGGGATGACAGTGAGCTGAGCGCCGCTCAGAAGAAAGAGCGTTCCAAGGTCACAGGAGTATGGTTTGAGGAGGATTACTTAAGATCTTATCCGTTCAACGAAACAGCCTGTGACACCATTGGTTTTACACTTTCCAGAGATGTGGCAGATGCAGGTCTGGAGGGCTATTACAATGCAACGCTTGCCGGTGTTGACGGAAGACAGTATGGATACATCAACAACAATTCTGATGTGGAGCAGACGATCATAGAGCCCACCGACGGAAAAAGCATAGAAACTTCCCTTGACCTGGGGCTTCAGCAGATTGTGGAGAAGTATGTAAATACTTTTGAAGAAAAAATGGGAGCCAAGAATGTCGGTGTCATTATCGAAGATCCAAAAACAGGAGAAATTCTGGCCATGGATGGTGGTGACCGTTACGATCTGAATAATCCGAGAGACCTTTCCAACGTTTATTCCGAGAGTGAGATTGCGGCCATGAACGATGAGGAAACCGTAGATGCCCTGAACGGAATGTGGAGTAATTTCTGTGTGACAGACGCATACGAACCGGGATCAGTAGTAAAGCCCATTGTTATGAGTTCTGCTCTTGAGATGGGAGCCATTTCCGAGACAGATAATTTTGTCTGCGACGGAGGACAGTCCTTTGGTGCGGAAGGAGCTACGACATTTATTAAATGCGCGGTATGGCCCGATGCCCATGGAACAGAAACACTTTCCGATGTTATTGCCAATTCCTGTAACGATGGTATGATGCAGATCGCGGCGAAAATGGGAAAAGATAATTTCCTCAAAACGCAGAGTACGTTCAACTTCGGAACAAGAACCGGTATTGACCTTCCGAATGAGGGAAGCGGTGTAATCCACACCAGCGAGACCATGGGAGAGACAGAGCTTGCATGTTCCGCATTTGGACAGGGATATACGCTGACGATGATCCAGGAGATCAACGCCATGTGTTCCGTTATCAATGGTGGATATTATTATCAGCCACATCTGGTAACCAGGATCAAAGACAGCAGTGGTGGAATTGCGAAGACGATTTCTCCGACTCTGATGAAACAGACCATTTCCGAGAAGATATCCGCAGATATCCGCTCCTATATGGCAGCCAGTGTAGATCACGGTACCAGCCGTACTTCTAAGGTTCAGGGCTACAGCTCCGGTGGTAAAACCGGTACAGCCGAGAAGCTTCCGCGAGGCAATGGCAAATATCTGGTATCTTTTATCGGCTTCGCGCCGGTGGATGATCCGGCTCTTGTAATTTACGTAGTTGTAGATGAGCCGAATGTAGAGGATCAGGCAAGCAGTACTTATGCACAGTATATTGCCCAGGGAATCCTTTCTGAAGCGCTTCCGTATCTGAATGTACAGCCGGATGAGGCTGAGGACGGTGAAGTTCCGACGACAGAACTGTGGGATATCTTTAAGGGTATCAGTGATTCCGCAACAGGATCTGCCACAGACGGACAGAAGGAAGCAATCTCCAATGAGGATGTTCCAAGTCCGCCGGAAGATGATTCTGAGGACGAAGATACCGAAGACAACAATGATATGCAGAGTGATGGCCTTACCAATGAAGAGGCCGGCCTGGAATAAGATTTCGAATACCCTCTCAGGGAAATGTCATATATTACAATGACAATCTCTGAGGGGGATTTTTTTATGATCCGGACCATGGTTTATCACAGGAAAAAAATCTGGGTGGTTTTTATAGTCTGTGCGGCGCTTCTTCTGGGACTTGTGGGGAGACTTCTGTACCTTATGGGAGCACAGTCTGAATATTATTCAAAAAAAGCAGACGACCTTCATGAGCGGGAACGTGACATCAAAGCTGCCAGGGGAAAAATTCTGGATATCAATGGAAATATTCTGGCAGATAACCGGACAGTCTGCACAGTATCGGTGATACACAGCCAGATGAAAGATCCGGAAAAAGTAATTCAGGTACTTGCCAGAGAACTGACCATGGATGAAGAAATCATCAGGAAAAAAGTAGAAAAAGTTTCTTCTATTGAAAGAATTCGAACAAATGTGGAAAAAGCAACCGGGGATGCGATCCGTGAGTATGCACTCGCGGGAGTGAAAGTGGATGAAGATTACAAAAGATATTATCCCTGTGGTTCCCTTGCCTCCAAAGTGCTGGGATTTACAGGGGGTGACAACCAGGGAATCATTGGCCTTGAGGTGAAATATGATGAGATCCTGAAAGGTGAGCCCGGAAAAATTCTCACAGTTACCGATGCACGTGGAGTGGAGATTGACGGGACAGGAGAACGGCGGAAGGAACCGGTGGCGGGAAATACACTGCGAACCAGTCTGGATGTTAACATTCAGAAATACGCACAGCAGGCGGCTCTGAAAGTGATGGAGGAAAAACAGGCAGAGAGGGTGTCCATTCTTCTCATGAATCCTCAGAATGGAGAAATCTATGCCTGTGTCAATGTTCCGGAATTTGACCTGAACGATCCGTTTACGCTAAACACAGAAGAAACGTCTTCAGATAGAAAAAAGAAGCAGGATCTTCTGAACCAGATGTGGAGAAATCCCTGTCTGAACGATACTTATGAACCAGGTTCGACTTTTAAGATTATCACCATGGCAGCGGGATTGGAAGAAGGAGTTGTGTCAACGGAAGACCGTTTTTTCTGCCCGGGGTATAAAGTGGTGGAGGACCGGAGGATACACTGTGCAAAGAGGACCGGACATGGTGCCCAGAACTTTGTGGAGGGAGCTCAGAACTCCTGCAACCCGGTGTTTATTGAAGTGGGGCTGCGGCTGGGAGTAGAGAATTATTATAAATATTTCAAACAGTTCGGGCTTTTGAAAAAAACAGGAATTGATCTTCCGGGAGAAGCGGGAACGATCATGCATAACCCGAAAAATATGGGGGAGGTGGAGCTTGCCACTGTATCTTTTGGCCAGTCGTTTCAGATTACGCCGATCCAGCTGGCAACAACAGTCAGTGCGATCATCAATGGCGGAAACCGGATTACGCCCCATTTTGGAATCAGTGTGGAAAGTGCGGACGGAACAAAGGTGCGGACGCTGGAGTATCCGGTGGAAACCGGGATCGTGTCCGGCGAGACTTCACGGACGGTACGGACAATTCTGGAAACAGTAGTTTCGGAAGGCTCCGGGAAAAATGCAGGGATCGAGGGTTTTTCCATCGGGGGAAAAACAGCTACTTCCCAGACCCTGCCAAGGGGTTCCGGCCGATATATTTCTTCATTCCTGGGTTTTGCACCGGCAGAAGACCCAAAAGTCCTGGCTCTTTGTATTATCCATAATCCTAAAGGTATGTATTATGGAGGGATCATTGCCGCGCCGGTAGTACGGAGCATCTTTGAAAATGTGCTGCCCTATCTTGGAATTGAAAAGACCGTCACGGAAACTCCATCCGGGGAAAACCAGGCAGATGGGGTTGATTAATGAAAGGAAAAGCCTTATACTGTTGAAGAAGTATAAAAAAACGAAAGAATTAGAGGTGTGAGGATGGAGTTTCATGTTGTGATCCCTGTGCTGATTTCATTTGCGATCAGCCTTGTATTAGGACCGATTGTTATCCCTTTTTTAAGAAGACTTAAAATGGGACAGACAGAGAGAGAGCTGGGCGTGCAGTCCCACCTGAAAAAGAACGGTACCCCCACCATGGGCGGAGTGATCTTTCTCATTGCGACAACTGTAACATCACTGTTTTATATCAGAGATTATCCGATGATCATCCCGGTACTTTTCCTGACCCTGGGATTTGGACTGATCGGATTTCTGGATGATTATCTGAAAGTAGTCCTGAAACGTTCAGACGGACTTCTGCCATGGCAGAAAATGGCACTGCAGATTGTTGTGACAGCTGTATTTGCTTTTTATCTTGTAAATTATTCCAATGTATCCCTGACCATGAAGATCCCGTTCTGGAGCGGACATTATCTGAATCTGGGATGGTTTGCGGTTCCGGTACTGTTTTTTGCAGTTATTGGTACAGTAAACGGAGTAAACTTTACCGACGGACTTGACGGACTGGCATCCAGTGTTACCCTGATCGTTGCAGTATTCTTTACCGTTGTTTCCCTTGGAATGAACAGCGGCGTGGAGCCGATCACCTGTGCAGTTGTGGGCAGCCTTATGGGCTTCCTTCTCTTTAACGTATATCCGGCCAAGGTATTTATGGGAGATACCGGTTCTCTGGCACTGGGCGGTTTTGTGGCTGGTGTGGCTTATGCCATGCAGATGCCGCTGTTTATCATCCTGGTGGGACTGATCTATCTTATTGAGGTACTGTCCGTTATGATCCAGGTATCCTATTTCAAGGCAACACACGGAAAAAGAATTTTCAAGATGGCGCCTATCCACCATCATTTTGAGCTTTGCGGGTGGTCCGAGACACGGGTCGTTGCAGTGTTCTCTGTTGTAACTGCCATTATGTGCCTGATCGCTCTCCTGGCATTATAAGGAGGAACAGAAAAATGGATTTAAAAGGAAAAAAAGTTCTCGTTTTCGGAGCTGGAAAAAGTGGCATTGGTGCCGCTGACCTGCTTGGAAGTGTAGGAGCACAGCCGATAATCTATGACGGAAATGAAAACCTTGATAAAGAAGCGGTTTTACATAAAACAAACGGAACATACACCCCGGAGATCTGGGCCGGTGCTTTTCCGGAAGGAGAGATGGAAAGTCTTGATCTCGTAGTGTTAAGCCCGGGAGTACCAACAGATCTTCCACTGGTAAAGAGCTTCTACGAAAAAGGCCTTCCGGTATGGAGTGAGGTAGAACTTGCCTACCGTACAGGAAAAGGTGAGGTTCTTGCAATTACAGGAACCAACGGCAAGACAACAACAACAGCTCTCCTTGGAAAGATTATGGGAGATGCCCGTGAATCTGTATTTGTTGTAGGAAATATCGGAACTGCATATACATCAAAATCACTGGAGATGCGTGAGGATTCTGTAACCGTTGCGGAGATCAGCAGCTTCCAGCTGGAGACTATCGAGCAGTTCCGCCCGAAGGTCAGTGCGATCCTCAACATTACAGAAGATCATCTGAACCGTCATCATACCATGGAAGAATACATCCGTGTAAAAGAGCTGATTACCAAGAATCAGGGACCAGAAGATGTATGTGTCCTGAATTATGAGGATGAAGTCCTCCGTAAATTCGGTGAGAACATCGTTCCGAAGGTGGTATATTTTTCAAGCCTTCGTAAACTGGATCAGGGTATCTATCTGGACGGAGATCAGATCATTCTGAAAACAGAAAAAGAAGAGATCCCGATCGTAAAGACAGGAGAACTTAAGATCCTTGGCCGTCATAATCACGAGAATGTAATGGCTGCAGCAGCCATGGCATATTATGCGGGAGTTTCTGTGGAGAGCATCCACAAGAGTGTTTGCGAGTTTGTGGCAGTTCCTCACAGAATCGAGTATGTAACAGAGAAGAACGGCGTTGCCTATTATAACGATTCCAAGGGAACAAACCCGGATGCAGCTATCAAGGGAATTCAGGCTATGAACCGTCCGACTCTTCTCATCGGCGGTGGCTATGACAAGGAATCCAGCTACGATGAGTGGATAGAATCCTTCGACGGAAAAGTCCGTTATCTTGTTCTCATCGGCCAGACGAAAGAAAAGATCAAAGCAGCAGCAGAACGTCTTGGATTTACAGACATCATTCTCTGTGAGGATCTGAAAGAAGCTGTTCAGGTCTGCGCGGAAAAAGCCAATCCGGGAGATGCGGTTCTTCTTTCACCGGCATGTGCAAGCTGGGGACAGTTCGACAACTATGAACAGCGTGGCGACATGTTCAAGGAATATGTGAAAGCACTGTAATAATCCGAAAAATACATACATAAGCTGAAATAAAGACCACTGTGGAGGCCATGCATGAAGGCAGGACAGAAACAGACCGGAAAGACTGATACCGTTCTCTGGGTTCTGGTTCTGATCCTTGTTGTGTTTGGCCTGGGGGCGCTTTTTTCGGCAAGCGAATATAATGGCAGAGTGCGTTTTCACGACTCTGCCTATTATTTTAAGAAGCAGCTCTTTGCCACGGCACTGGGGCTGCTTGTTATGTATCTGGCATCAAAGGTGGATTATCGCATTCCTGTGAAGCTGGCACCTGGAGCATATATCCTTTCACTTTTTCTCTCAACGGCAGTGCTGCTTTTCGGACAGGAAATTAACGGATCGAAGCGGTGGCTGAATCTCGGGCCGCTATCATTTCAGCCCTCGGAATTTTCCAAGGTTGCGGTAATCCTTTTTCTTGTGTGGCAGATCAGCCGGACAAAAAGCAAGACAACCGGATTCTGGTTTATGTGCAGGACCATGATGACGTTGCTTCCGGTAGTTGGTCTGGTGAATCGCCTGGCAGGAGGTGTGCTTGGTATGCTGATGGTACTGATAATCGTGTGGCTGGTATTTCTTGTGATCACAATGTTGTACACAACCGGAATCGGAAAAAGCATGATTGCTATGATTCAGGAAAATGAATTTCTTAAAACGATTTATGAGTATAATCCGGTGCTGAAGCTGGCGACATCCATGAAACTGTAAAATATGCTATTGAGTATAATGGAGACAAAAACTAATGATCTCTAATGTTCAGATAGTCTGGAAAAGTTTAAGGAATGCTTTGAATTTTCGAAGCATTCTTTACGAGCACGTGTACTTTGGTACACTGCCTGTCACTGTGCGGCGAAATGCTTATGGGAGACAACTGGGCCAAGACCATCCTGCGGGTGGTGACGCCAAACGCCATGA
>OLPI01003485.1_pt1 | contig 11143 bp, 14 predicted proteins | sample 1672361 | NCBI WGS metagenome assembly OLPI01 (sample SAMEA3136675, study PRJEB25190) | human gut metagenome
ATATAAAGAGGCGTTCCCCCTTATGGAAGAGCGCCTCTTTATATCATATATTACTGCTTAGTTATAAAAATTTTGTTCTGTTATTCTACGGAGAGCACATAATAATAAATCGGCTGTCCTCCCATGTGTACATCCACATCTACATCAGGATACAACTCTTCCACTTCCTGCGCAAAATTTTCCGCATCTTCTTCCAAAACGTCCTGTCCGAAATACAGGCTGATCAATTCGGATTCTTCATCGACGAGTTGTGCAAGCATCTCTTTTGTCGTCTCTTCAACAGACTGTCCGACTGCGAGAATTCCCCGATCTCCGATTCCCATTATATCGCCTTCATGTATTTCTTTGTCATCAATGTGCGTATCACGGACTGCATATGTGACCTGTCCGGTCTTTACGTTTTTGATTGCTTCTTCTAACGCTTCAATATTTGTATCTACGTCCGCTTCCGGCATGTAACTGATAATTGCGGTAATTCCCTGTGGAACAGTCTTTGTCGGAATAACAATAATATCTTTGTCATCTGTTAATGACTGTGCCTGATTCGCCGCAAGGATAATGTTTTTATTGTTCGGAAGAATAAAGATATGGTCTGCATTCACTTCATCGATCGCACCGAGGATATCTTCTGTGCTCGGATTCATCGTCTGTCCGCCTGCAATGACTTTATCCACACCAAGATCTTTAAAAATCTCATTTAAGCCTTCCCCGATGGAAACACTGATAAAACCGTATTCCTTTTGCGGCTGAGCCGGCTTTTCGACTTCTTTCTTCTCGGCTTCTTTAAACAGCTTTTCTTCATGCTCTAAACGCATATTGTCGATTTTCATATTGGAAAGTGCACCATACGTCAGCGCCCGTTGGATCGCAAGACCAGGGTCGTTGGTATGTACATGTACCTTAACGACATCATCATCCGCAACAAGCACGATGGAGTCACCGATGGATTCCAGATAAGATTTAAAATCCTGTTCCTGCTTTATTGTAAATGTTTTATTTCCAAGCAAAATGATAAATTCTGTGCAATAACCGAATTTGATATCGGATGTTTCTACAGCGGATGTATCAATATTATTGCGTTTTACAGGTGTTTTCGTCATATCGATGCTCAGATCCAGTTCTTCACCGCGGAACGCCTTCTGAGCTCCCTTCAGCACTTCTAAAAGACCCTGTCCGCCGGAATCCACGACGCCTGCCTGTTTCAGAACCGGAAGCATATCCGGTGTTTTATCCAGCACTTCCTGTGCATATACGATGATCGCATCGATAAAAACATCCATATCTTCTGTGCCTGCATATTCAGCTGCTTTTTCATAAGCACCCTTTGCAACGGTAAGGATTGTTCCTTCCTTTGGCTTCATAACTGCCTTATAAGCACTCTCTACTGCTTTTTCAAAAGCAGCGATCAGCACATCAACCGTGATCTCACCTTCTGTGGCACCGATCACCTTGCAAAGTCCGCGCAGAAGCTGTTACAGGATTACACCGGAATTTCCTCTTGCACCTCTGAGGGATCCGGAAGAAATTGCTTTGGAAAGCTCTTTCAGTGTTGCATTTTCATCCAGTGAAGCTACTTCTTTTGCAGCAGACATAATGGTCAGCGTCATGTTGGTACCGGTATCGCCATCCGGAACAGGGAATACATTCAGCTCATTGATATATTCCTTTTTTGATTCCAGATTTTTCGCACCTGCCAAGAACATGTCTTTAAACATCTTAGCATCTAATTGATTTTGTGACACGTTCTTATTCCTCCTCTAGTCAATTACTCTGACACCTTCCACAAATATATTGATTTTTTCAACCGGAAAGCCCGTAAATTCTTCTACTTTGTATTTGACATTGCTGATCAGATTATCTGATACCGCCAGAATATTAACACCATATGCCACGATCAGATGAAAATCAATTGTCAGCCCTGCATTATCCACATGTACTGTAACACCTCTGGATAAGTCGTTTAATTTTAATAATTTAACCAGACCGTCTTTGACATTGACACTTGCCATTCCAACGACGCCGATACATTCGATTGCAACGCTTCCTGCGTAATTTGCAATTACATCACTATCTATAGAGATATTGCCCAGATGTGTATTCATCATTGTTTTCATGCATGTATCCTCCTTTTATATGCGTCTGTCCCTTTCATGCCATGCATAATCTCCGCTGCACAGAAAAAGACATCATAGTGATTATACTCTGTTTTACGGAAAAAGGAAACCAGAAAATCAAATTTCCATGGAAAAACAGGAAAAAAGATCAAAAAATGCATAATTTGTTGTTGCATTTAAAAAAACTTTCTGATAGAATAAGCTTGTTGTGAGTTTAGAATCTATTCAGTTTAGGAGGTGCTATCATGGCTAAGTGTGATGTTTGTGGCAAAGGTGCTCATTTTGGTAATAATGTAAGCCATTCTCATAGAAGATCTAACCACATTTGGAACTCAAACGTTAAAAATGTGAAATGTAATGTTAACGGTTCTACAAAAACAATGCATGTTTGTACATCTTGTTTAAGATCCGGTAAAGTAGAAAGAGCTTAATAATGAGTCTGCAAAAAAGGAACCGTACGGTTCCTTTTTTAATTGCCTGCAGCTGTAGCTGTAAACCGCTATGCTTTTCTCTGGTAGGTGATCACGTTCTTGAGCCTGTCGTATTCTGTGTTGATCTGCTGCAGGATCCATTTATCTCCGCACGAATTGTCCGGATGATAGATTTTGATCAGATCCTTATAACGCTTCTTAAGTGCCAGAGGATGTGTCACGCCGCGGAAAAACAGCATGTCCTCTTCTTCTGCCAGTTCCGAAAACGGTTCCTTTTCCTGCTTTTCCTGATAAAACTGCCTGCTGTATTCAAAAGCACGCTTCTTTGCCTCAAAACTCTTGCGGTCTGCATCCAGCTGGGCGAACCCCATTTCCAGTATCTTGAACTTCTTGTCAAAAAAGCTTTCCTGCTCCTTCAACTTTTCCATCGTCTTGTCCCGTTCTTTTTCAAAAGCGGAACGTTCTTCCTGCAGACGATGCACTTCTTCCAGCAACAGTTCTTTTGCAATCCTTATTTTATTTTCATCCGATTCCTGCATAAGATCCGGCATGTCTTCTTTCCCTCCGGTCTGATAGATCTGCTTCCTGTCAGCATCCACAGGAAAACAGATTGTATCCCAATAACAATAACAGTGCGATCAGAACAATCGCTACCAGTGTGTTTCCGATCAGCAGATCGAGCAGTATGCCAAGTGCTGCCGCAAAACAGCAGATGCCGAGTATCCTTTTCATGGCAGCTAACCACCGGCTTTTTATTATAGTATGCCATTTCCCGTTAAACGATACATTCCGCTGCTATGGCATATTTTCTTTTGTCTTTTTTACAGTGTATCCTGACCGAATGCAATCTCCTGTGCTTTCTCATCACTTACCATATCATCCGTATCTTCTTTTGGTGCGGTAAATTTATCCACCAGATCCGGGATCATATCAATGATCTTTGTCACTGCATCCTGATTTCTGACATTGACAAGCTTTGTCTGTCCGTTTTTGATCACGAGAACAGCACTCGGTGACATTTTGCCTGTAATACCACCAAACCCGGAGTTTTTCTGTTCACCGGCTGCAGCACCTGCACCAACACCGAATGTCACATCGACCAGTGGCAGAATAATGGTATCACCAATCTGTGTTGCCTGTCCTACAACAGTCTTTGTAGACAGGAAATTATCAACACCGCTTAACAGGGAACTTACGACTTCTGAAAAATTATTATTCATAGCTATTTATCCTCCTTGCCTGATGGCTTCATTACTTCTTTTAAGTACTTGATCTCCGGGTTAAAAAGTACAACCCAGCCTGCTTTTAATAACGCAAATACGGTAATATGCCCGCAAAGCCAGACATCACAGTCAAAAACTGCCTGTTCCATTTCAGGTTCTATCATAACATAATTCCCGATAAATGGATATACCATACCAAGAAAGGCACAAATTTCACCGCAGCTTCCCGGATCTCCTGTTCCAAAACGGACACGCAGCCGCCCTTTCCTGGGACCGACACTCTTCCACAGCTTTTTCAGTGTATTTTTTGCCAGCCTGAGTGCGGATTTTGTCTCATTCCTTTTCAGTGTCTCTGCATAATAGGAAATGACTTCTTTCATGCTTTCCCATTTCTGCCGCAGAGAGATTGTTTTATGATACAGACCGCTGATCGTCCGCTGCAGCTTTTTCGCCCATTCTTTTATCTTACAGATCCAGAGCTGTATTTTCTGCAGCAGTGACTGCTTTTCCGCTGTATCCTCTGTATCAGTGTGCAACGCATCTATATCTGTTGTATCGGTTTTCGCGTCTGTGATCTCTTGCGCTTTATTTTCCGTAGAATCTGCAGCAGCCGTTTCCGGGTTTATCTGCTCCGGTTGTTCTGCTGACCGGTCATTTTCCTGCGTTTTCTGCCTATGCTGATCCTGCGCGTCAGATTCTGTTATTTCGTTTGTTTTCTGTCTGCTTCCTGTCTTCTTCTTTTCTTTTTGCCTTTTTTTGCTGCCATTTTTATTTTTCTTTGCTTTCTTCTGCTTGGGTGGAGAAAAAAAATCAAACAACTTTATTCCCAGCAACCGGATCACACCGGTCTTTTTATCGGATTCATAAGAAAAGGAAACTCGCAGCAACGGAAATAAGTAACGCAGTTCTGCGTTTCCTGCCGGTTTTCCTTCTGAGAAGCTTCCCTGCACCCTATAGCAAAACGGCACAAAAAGAAGAAGCACCAGAAAAATAATTGCCACTGCCAGCAGAACAAGCAATATGATTCCGATTATTTTTAAAATTGTAAGTAATATAGACATCAATATCTCCGAAACAATTCTGCTTTTTGTTTTTCAAATACCTGTTTTATTAATAAAGTATCCCATTTTTGAGACAATGACAAGTATAAATCGATCGACAACTGCAGTGCACTTTCTTTTCCTTTTGCCAGACCGACCAGATAGATCGTATCTCTCGGAAATGCCTTTTGCTTCAGGCAGGCACTGTCATAAATATCAAAGTTATCGGATCCGTTTGCCAGACAGATCAGATAGACATCTACCATACCTGCATGCATTCTGAGCTTGCGCAGTATTTTGTTTTTGCTTTTTTCACATGCCTCGTCTGTTACCAGATCTTTATAAATATACATGGCGACTCCGATTTAAAAAAAGAAGGCAGTTACTGCCTTCCCTTTTCTTAAAAATACTTTTTGCTTCCCCATAGATTACTGTGCTTCAGATCCAGATACTCTGCATATGCACGTTCCAGAATCTGTTTTTCATTTGCAAATTTCAGCAGATGATATGCCTCGTGATACTTATAATATCCGGAATCTACAAAGAATTCTTCACGTTGTGGTTTGCTGTAATAGCTGTCTGCCATCATCAGATACCAGTGTACACTCTTGGACACCGTATCCTCTGGCACGGTAAAAGTATAATCACTTTTTCCTACATATTTTATGATGGACGCTTTCGCCCCGGACTCTTCAAGAACTTCTCGAAGTGCAGTATCCTTATATTCTTCGCCCGGTTCCACAGTTCCTTTTGGCAAGACCCATCCTTCATATTTATTCTTGATATTTTTATAAAGGAGCAATATCTTACCTCTGAAAATAACCACACCGCCACAGCTTGTTGCTTCAATCATTGCAAACCCTCCTGTCTGGTGTGCCTCATATATGCATTCAGTATAAAACAGTTTATACCATCATGCAAGAAGGAATTGGAATCCGAACTCTTAATTTGACATTTTGTTGATCACATCCACGATTTCCTGCTGTTCAAAAGGCTTTGTCAAAAATTCATTAGCACCTGCTTTGATGCATTCGATCATTTTGTTTTTCTGTCCTGCTGCAGTTACCATAACAACCTTTGACTCCGGATCCAGTGCTTTGATCATCTTTAATGCTTCCACACCGTCTACGACCGGCATTGTAATGTCTAAAGTAACAACATCCGGCTTTAATGCCTGAAACTTCTGCACGCCTTCCTGTCCGTTTACAGCCTCGTCTATAATTTCATGTCCGTTGGACTCCAGGATATTACGGAGCATCTTACGTGATGTACGTGAGTCATCTACGATTAAAATCTTTGCCATTTTAATAAGCCTCCTAATTTACAGAAATAATTGAATCAATTGCTAAAATAAAGAAGATCTCCTGTTCTTCCACATGGATCGGGAATACACAGAACTGATTGCCGGTGATCCTGCTCGCTTTTTCATAGAAAGCCGGTGGAAGCATGTCCATATCCACACCTTCATTGCCAAGCTCGGATGCAAATAATCCATTGATACAGTTTGTAAACTCACCGACTGCATCCAGTGCATCCAGATCAACGGTCTCAAATTCTTCATCCGCAAAAGGATTTGCAATCGTCAGAAGACTGTTTCCGATACCGGCAAATCCCGCATAAATATTATGATCACCCGTAAGCTGCTGCATCGCAAAATTGTCAATCTTCAATGTGTCTGTCAGATATGCTTTGGATACATAAGCACCGGAATTGATAATACGCAGAAATGTGCGGATTGCAATACCGCAATGCTTGTCGCAAAGCTCTGTATTGGACGGCAGGAATAATCTGACGGTACGATCTACGTCCCCGCTTACGAGATCATCCATGTCGCTGTGTGTAAATCCCTGCTGATCCTGATAGATCTTCAGTGCCTCGTCAACCTGCTCTAATGTCATCAGTCCTTTATCGATCAGGTTCTGTACAAAAATCATATAAATATTGCCCTGTTTCTTTAACAGACTGCCTACCTGTGCTTCTGTCAGATATCCCTTTTCCACGGCAATATCACCAAATCTGCGATCCCTGATCGCCTGTAAATTATTAACCTCATCAGCCTGTTCTGTCGTCATCAGCTTCTCTGCAACCGCGATCAGACCAAGCTTCACACGAACTTTGCTCTCACTTTCTATTACATCAGATAATTGCTCTTTGGTAATTCTTCCGGTTTTTACCAGATAATTTCCAAAAATCTGATCAAACATATGTATTTCCTCCCATTTACTATATCTTTTTGTGCATTTTGTACAAAAAGATTGCAAGAACCAATCTTTGTACGCGCCTTCTTAATCAGTATACTATATTCTTCGTAAAAAAGATAGAATAAAATTCCCCTTTTTTCAGTTTTTTTAGTCATTTGTTCCAAAATAGGTGTCGAATATCCGCCTTGCAATCGGGACTGCATAATCACCGCCCGATCCGGCACTTTCAACAATGATCGTCACACAGATCTGTGGATCTTCTGCAGGAGCAAACCCTGTAAACCAGGCATGGGAATCCGATTTGTTCCCGCTGAATTCCGCAGAACCCGTTTTACCGGCTGCTGTATAGGAAAGACCTTTTAACTTGGAAGCCGTACCGCTCTCAACTACTTCTTTCATCAGTCCCGTCATAAAAGAAGCCTCGTCCTCCGTCATCATCACAGCTTCTGCCTGCGGAGAAGTCTTTTTCACAGTCGCACCGGTCGCACTTTCGATCCTATCCACCACATAAGGAGTCATAGCTTTTCCTTTGTTGGCAATCGCCGCAGTGATCAGATTCAGCTCCAGTGGTGTCACGGTCGTCTGTCCCTGCCCGATGGCTGTCTGCATGACTGCATAGCTTGTATCATATTCCGACAAGGTAAAGCTGCTCTTTTTATAAACAAGCTCTGTTTTCAGATCAGTATTCAATAAAAGCTGTCTGCAGGTCTTCTGCAGATCAGGGATGGAAAGCTGGACGCCGATATTGGCAAAAGAGGAATTGCAGGATTTGGCAAAACTCTTTGTAAAATCAACCAAACCGTGGCTCTGTCCATGATAACAGCGGATCTTATGTCCTTCATAGGAAAAACTTCCATTACAGGAGAAGGAATAGCCGGATACATCCCCATCGTGTTCTCTGTAATATTCCAATGCCGTAATGATTTTGAATGTACTGCCCGGCGGATATAATCCCTGCGTTGCGCGGTTTAACAGAACACTGCTTTCCGAATCGTTTACCAGATCATCCCAGATCTCAGAAATCTGATTCGGGTCAAAATCCGGTTTGGATACCATTGCCAGTATTTTTCCGGTAGAAGGCTCTGTCACAATGACTGCCCCCTGATAAACGCCAAGTGCCGTATAGGCTGTCTGCTGTAATGCCGTATCCAATGTCGTGATGACATTATCGCCGTAGTTTTTCTCTTCGTTAAGCTCATTCTGGATCTTATTGGTAATGGATGCATGGGAATTTAACATATTCATGTTTTCCGTTGCTTCAATGCCGGTTCTTCCCTTTGTCGCATATCCAACCACATGGGCAAATATATTCTGATATGGATAATTACGGACTTCCGTACCATCCGCTGACCTCACTGTCTGGGCAAGAATCTCTCCGTCAGCGGAATAAATAGTACCCCTGACATTTCTGGTCGCAAGCAGTTCCTGTCTGGGATTATAAGCATTGTTGATTGCTTCCTCGCTGTCCTTTACCATAAAACGGATGATATTTCCTATAACAGCCAGCATCAGTAGACTGAAAAAGCAGGTCACGATCACAATTTCACGATTCCTCACTCTTTCTTTCTTTTTATTATTCTTCTCCTGCTTCCCGATCTGCAGTTCTTCGTCTTTCTTTCCGAACATTCCGTTTTCCTTCCTGTGATTGTATGCAATAAAGTCCCTGTATGATACCGAACATGATGATCGTCGTCAGTACACTGCTTCCGCCATAACTGACAAGCGGCAGTGTGACACCGGTCAGGGGAATAAATCTTGTTCCGCCGCCAATCGTCAGAAATACCTGAAATATATAGATTGTACTGATCCCTACCGCAATATATCTGTAAAAATCTTCTTTCAGCTGCATGGCAATCTTCATAAATACGATAAAGCAGCTGACACAGACAAGAATCAGACAGATTCCGAATATGACACCCATCTCTTCCGCCACTGCTGAAAAAACAAAATCCTGCTCCACATATGGGATCGAGGTTGGATCTCCCTGATCAATACCAAGTCCGAACCAGCCTCCTGTACCGATCGCAAATAAGGACTGCGTGATCTGATATCCGGAATCATTGATATTGCTCCATGGATGCAGAAAGGCAATCACTCTTGTTCTGACGTGCGAAAACATATGGTAAGCAACGATCGATGCCCCTGCGCCGCCTAAGATCCCCGCAAACAGGTAAAAATAATTCTTTGTTGCAATAAATACCATGATCAGATAGCCTGCAAAAAAGATAACAGCACTACCGAGATCCTTGGAAAATACCAGAATGATCACATGGGCTGCAGCTGCAACTGCCGAGATCACAACCTGTCCCAGACTTTTTGACTCTGTCAGTAGTCCGGCAATGAAAAAGACAAACAGAATCTTGACAAATTCCGAAGGCTGGAACGTAAAACCATTGATCGAATATGATATTTTGGAGCCATGGGTCACACTGCCCAGTACTGCAACAACGAGAAGTGCAAAGACGCCGACCATGCCATAGATCCAAGTCAGATGTTTCAAAAACTTCAGCTTTGATACCAAAAACGGAATAAACAATCCGATGATCAGCGATACCGCAACAATAATAAACTGACGGATCGACTTCTGATAAGAAATACGTGTCAGCATGATAAAGCTGATCGTCAGAAGCATACACATATTATTGATCACGAGTTTATCCGCTTCCGGATACGCCACACGGAACAGTGCAATCGTTGCAAACAGCAGAATCTGCTGGAAGCCATAAAAGATAATATAAGAAACATCCTCCGTTTCCAGACAGATCGCAGCAAATCCCAGGAAATGCACCATGAACATGCAGATGATCTGGCGGATATAAACACCACCGCGCTCATGCTCTTTTTTCGTCGCGACAGCCACAAAGCATTCCAGTGTATAAATTATCATAAAAAATGTGATGACATATTTAGACAAATCAGAAATAACGTGTCCCATAGGTTACCTATTCCACACCTTTTAAAAAGTGTCCTTTCGTAAATTCGGTAATGACCGGCTGTAATCCTTTTTCTCCCCTGCATAGATCCGCATACATTTCATAAATCTTCTGCATCTGCCCGGCAGTTTCTTCCGTAAATCGCAGTAAAACCGCCTCCATTGGCATGCACAGTATCTCCGGCATTTCTTTATGCAGAGAAAGCGGCAGCGCATTATAGATCGTATTTTCGCATCTGTCACAATGCAGACAGACGCGCAGCTTCTTTTTCTGTCGGTCTATAAGAAAAAGCTCTGCCGGTGCTTTTGTTTTTGTCTGTTTCAGACAACGCCGGTTTGTCTTCAGCAGACAGTTTGCCGTCTCCATGACCGGAATATATCCGTACACAGGCAAAATACAGCTATGACTGCCACACGCCAGTGCCTTTGCTTCTGATCTGTGCAGTTCATACGGCAGGACATGCTCCGTCACACCTATATTATCATAAAAAGCAGCTGTTTCCATCTGAAAAATATAACAGCCGCTGTCTGTGACACAAGCCTTCTGCGGTACTCTTTGCCGCAAAAATGTTACCATTTCCAGATTACCGGCACAATACCCGTCAAATGCCGCTTTTTCAATATTGCTCCATCGTTGACTAATGTGGTCAAGAGTCTGTTGCCTCGTTACCGCCGGAAATGTCAGGTATATCGAAATCTTTTTTTGACGAAAGCGCTTTAACAGTCTTTCTGTTTCATCCGGATTATTCAGCTCCAGCAGGCAGTCATATGTCACATAGATCCTGTCAAGCAGTTCGTCCGGTGCCAGCGCTTTGAGCTGATAAGGATGTGCGATCTGCACCTGCAACGGTCTTTGTTTTTCTGCAAGAGCCTGTTTGTCGGCTGCCGGTTTTGCAGATATCCGGTTGTCGACCTCTTTGACTGCTCTGCCATCAGCTTCCCGCATGGTTCTTTTTCTGCCGGACAGAAGCACTTCTTCCAGCCTGCAGACAGCCTTTCTGCGCAGCTCATTTAATTCTTTGTTCGGTAAAAACAGGGTATCCGTCATATCACATGTAAGCTCTTTCAGTACAAAAGGTGTATTTCCCAGCTTTTGCAGCTGCTTTTTTACATCCTCCTGTGTGGCGGCTCTGTTCGCTGCTTTTTCCACTGCTGCGCCCGATACCGTTACAGAAACCGTATCCTTTGTCAGGGTCAGCAGC
>OLPI01003494.1_pt1 | contig 11120 bp, 10 predicted proteins | sample 1672361 | NCBI WGS metagenome assembly OLPI01 (sample SAMEA3136675, study PRJEB25190) | human gut metagenome
AGCTGTTCCCGCTGACCGATACCGCAACCGCCGTTAAGGCCATCATGGAAAACGCCTAAATCTCTCTTTCTTTCAAGTCCCTGTGCTGTATGGTACAGGGACTTCTGTTATGCTATGAGGCAGGCATATTGAATTCGCAAATCAAAATCTTCAACCGCATCCTGCATTTCCATGCTATAATAAAACTGCAAAGATAAAAACGCAACGTGCACTCCGTGCACCAGAGCCGGTAGGTAGCCCGGCCGTCCTGCTTTTGCAGGGTAAGTAACCTGCCCCTCCGGGTTGTCCATTCTTTGTTCATTTATTTTTCAGGAGGGAAAAACAATGGACAAAGTAATTGGCAGACTGACCGTATTTTTTGAGGACCCGTTCTGGGTCGGTGTATTCGAGCAGATCGAAAACGGCAGGTTATCCGCGGCAAAGGTAACCTTCGGCGCAGAGCCGAAGGAGCCGGAGCTGCTGATTTACCTGCTGCGGCACTACTACCGATTGCCATTCAGTCCGGCTGTTGAGACTGCCGTAAAGCCTGCACACCGCAATCCCAAACGGGCACAGCGGGAAGCCGGACGGCAGACCGCGCAAGTCGGCATCGGCACCAAATCGCAGCAGGCGCTGCAGCTCCAGCAGGAGCAGAACAAGCAGGTGCGCAAGCGCCAGAGCCGTGCGCGCAAACAGGCCGATGCCAAACGGCTTTATGCACTCAAACAGCAGCAAAAACGCGAAAAGCACAAAGGACATTAGTTCTTTGTGCTTTTCTTTTCGCTTAGAGGAAACCGAGCAAGTGCTGCATCGCGATGCTGACGCACGCGATAGCGACCCAGCAGCAGAAGCCCATGAAAATCGGCTTGCCGCCGGTCTTGACCAGCTTTACGATATTGGTATTCATGCCGATAGCCGCCATCGCCATAACGATAAAGAACTTGGACAGCGTCTTGAGCGGCGTAAACACGCCTGCCGGTACGCCGACCGCGGTGCACACCGTGGTGATGATGGACGCGAGCACGAAGTACAGGATAAACATCGGGAACGCGCGCTTGAGCGAGAAGGCTTCGCCGCCCTTGCTCTGCTCGGTCTTGGCCTTGTGGGTGCGCCACAGCGCCAGTACGAGCGTGATCGGGATGATCGCCAGCGTGCGCGTCAGCTTGACGATAGTGGCGATTTCCAGCGTATTGCTGCCGTGGATGCCGTCCCACGCAGAAGCGGCTGCCGTTACGGACGAGGTATCGTTGACCGCCGTGCCCGCAAACAGACCGAAGCCGTGGTCAGTCATGCCGAGCATGCCGCCGAGCGTCGGGAAGGTCAGCGCCGCGATGACGTTGAACAGAAAAATAACCGAAATCGCCTGCGCGATCTCCTCATCGTCCGCGCCGATGACCGGAGCGGTTGCCGCGATCGCCGAGCCGCCGCAGATGGACGAGCCGACACCGACCAGCGTCGAGATGTTGGACGGTACCTTCATTGCCTTGCACAGCACGAACGATACGATCAGCGAAGTGCCGATGGTCGAAACGATGATCGGCAGCGACTGTGCGCCGACCTTTGCAATCTCGGACAGGTTAAGACCGAAGCCAAGCAGGATAACCGCGTACTGCAGCACCTTTTTCGATGTAAACCCGATGCCCGGCTGCACCTTGGTCTTGTTCTTCCAGAACAGCGTGAGCACCATGCCGATCAGGATGGAGAATACCGGTCCGCCGACAACCGGCACCGCCTGTCCCAGCAGCCACGCCGGAATCGCAATGCACAGGCACAGCAGCAGTCCGGCGCCGTTTTTCTTGATAAAATCCATTGTTTTACCCCCTTATTAAACCGAATATTAGTATACACTATTCCTGCCAGTCAGTTCAATACTCAGTTCGTGCAGAGGGCAAAAGAAATCAGCCTGCAGGCTCTTTGCAGGCTGATTGGGACAGTTTAAAACTGATACGGCGGATTTCCGGAGAAATCAGCGATACTGCCGTGTGCATCCTCGAGATAGAACACCTCAAAGATCGGGTTGGTCGCCTCGCCGTACTGGCTCTTGACGATCGGGTTCTGGATGCACATCTCCTTGGCAGCCATGTTGTTCTCGAAAACAGCCTTGCCGTGCAGGCGAATCCATGCGTACTCCGGGCTGGAAACCGAGATTTCGATCTCCGGGTTGCTCTGCATGTCCTTGTAAACGTCCTTAGTGTTGTTCGTGCAGAACCACAGCTTGCCGTCCATCTCGCCCGAGAACATGAACGGACGGCACTTTGCCTTACCGTCACAGCCTACGGTTGCCAGATACTGTACCGGATTTGCCTGCAGAAATTCTACGACCTTGCTCATGATAAATACCTCCACGAAAATTTTATTTTCTTTTTCTATATTGGGATTGCTTTTCCCTTTCGATGATTCTATAATAAAGCCGTAGTGACAATCTGTAAAGCAAGCACAATATTGTGGTGTAGTTACCCAAAAGATACTATTGGCGCAAATCGCGTTAACAAGGAGGTTTTTCTCATGGAACTGACCGAATCGACCGCAAAACAGGAGCTGCCCGCCTGCCCTGTCGAGACCACGCTGACGCTCATCAGCGATAAATGGAAGGTGCTCATCCTGCGTGACCTGATGAACGGCACCCTGCGTTTCGGCGAACTGAAAAAATCCATCGGGCACGTCACGCAGAAGGTTCTGACCGCACAGCTGCGCCAGATGGAGGCCAGCGGTCTGCTGACACGCAAGGTCTATGCCGAGGTGCCGCCGCGTGTGGAATACACGCTGACCGAACTCGGGTACAGCCTGAAACCCGTGATGGACGCCCTGTGGAAATGGGGAGAAAATTATCAGGCACAGTGCCGTTAAAGCGGCATCAAACCCGCAAATCGAACTTTCAGGAGGAAAATCATGCCTCATATTTTAATGATCGCCACCGGCGGCACGATTGCATGCTGTGAGACCGCACACGGTCTTTCCCCCGCTCTGGACAGCGCCGCACTGCTCGGCGCACTGCCCGAACTGTCTGCGCTGTGCACAGTTGAAACGCTCGATCTCATGCAGCTGGACTCGACCGACGTGACCGCCGCCGACCGTCAGCGCATGGCACAGGCGGTCTGGCAAAACCGTGAGAAATTCGACGGCTTTGTGCTCACGCACGGCACGGATACGCTTGCGTACACCGCCGCGCTGCTCACCCACCTGCTGCCGCATTTCGACAAGCCGCTCGTGCTGACCGGCTCCATGCTGCCGATGGGCGTGCCGGACTCGGATGCGCCGCGCAATCTGCTGGATGCGTTCCGCACTGCGGCAGACGGACGTGCAGGCGTGTACGCCGTGATGAACGGTCAAATTCTGCACGGCAGCCACGTTTTCAAGCAGCATTCGACTGAGATTGACGCATTTCTCTCGGCAAATGCCGCACCGGCAGGCGAAATCCGTGAGAGTGAAGTACACTGGAACACACTTGCGCCTGTCCCCTCCGGTGAACCGAAACTCATAGAACAAATCGACACCCACATCCTTCCGGTGCGCCTGACCCCCGATCTCGACCCGTCATTCTTCTCCGTGCTGCTCGGCTACCCCAAGGTCGTACTCGAAGCCTTCGGTGCAGGCGGTGTACCCGCCCGTTTGGAATCCGCCGTACGCGACCTGATCCAAAGCGGTACGCGCGTGTATATCACCACGCAGTGCCCGGAAGGCGGCGTGCACCTGCACAAATATGAGGTTGGACGCCGTGCCGAAGCACTCGGTGCGATTTCTCTCGGCAGCCGTACCTTCGAGGACGCGCTCGGCGCACTCATGTGCGGTGAATTGTAAGATATTCTGCCCGCAAAGTACAATAGAGTCAGAATAGCCAGCCGTATAGAAGGACTTCGCCTGTCCAACGGGGCAGCCTGTCCGAAATCACACAAAAATCCCGCCTTCTCACGCGAGAAAGCGGGATTTTTCTTTACTGTGCATTCTCCTTGCTGAACGGCAGAATGTGCATCCGATACTTATGCTTATCGACCAGCAGCGTGCGGTCAGCGATCGGCATGATATCCGAAACCTTATCCGGCGGGGTGCAGATGATCGCCTGCAGACCCATTTTGCGCAGCAGACGCACGCTTTCGATGATGCGTTCGCTGTCCATCTTGTTGAACGCCTCATCGAACACGACCAGACGCACGGTGTTGCCAAAGCTGGACGTATCGCTCACGCGGTACAGCTGTGCAAACGACGCCAGAACCGCGATATAGAACGGTGTCTGCGTCTCGCCGCCCGACTTGGTGTTGAGCGTCTGCGACAGCAGCTGCCTGGAGCCGTTCTGGTCGGTGGTCTCCAGATCGAACTTCAGATAGGTGCGGAAGTCGGTATACCGCTCGATGTTCTCCTGCAGCTCACTCTGCTTGCGGGCGTTGAGCTGGGTATCGTCTGCCATGGTGATCTGGCTGAACAGCTTGTCGATCAGCGGACCGTATTTCTCCTGAAACTGTGCGGAAAACAGCGTAATATCGCCTTCCATCAGCTCCGGCGCCATAATCATGTCGTAATATTCGGCATAATCCGGATTGCGGTCCACGCGGAACTGGTAGCTGTCCGTGCCGAACTGCGCCTGCCGCAGTGCCCGATTGAGGTTCTTGACCTGATCCTGCACCTGCTCGATGCTGCTTTTCAGCCTGGACAGGAAGTCGTTCTGGAACTGCTCCATCGCACTCTCGCGTGCGGCACGGATTTTGGTGCGGTACTGCGGCAGCTCGCTTTCCTCGAGCACACGGCGTTCCGCATCGAACTCCGCATTGTCGTCTGCCTCCACGCGGAACGAACACGGCCCCAACCGCTCGACATATTCTCGGCGCGCCCGCAGGAGTGCCGCGCGGGCGTTCTCCATCTCGTTGACAACCTGTGCATGGTGGCTGCTGAAATTGCGGTACACGATATCCGGCCGGTGCAGACGCTCCAGCTCCTGCCGGTAGCGCGGCAGACCGATATCGTCGCGGTAGGTCTCCGAGAAGGTTTCCGCCAGCCTGCGCTCCATTTCGGTGCGGCTGCGGTACTGCTCGGGCAGGATTTCCTCGTCCAGCTGACGAATACGCTCCTCCAGCTTGGCCTTGTGCGCGATCTGCACCTCGCGCTGATGACTCAGCGCCGCAATCTCGTCGCTGATCTCGGCGATCAGCTGCTTCTGCTGATCCAGCCACAGCAGGTCGAGATGAGAAACCTGCTCGTCGATCGCGTTGATCTCCTCCTCCAGTTCCGCGCGATACAGAAAATCCGCCTGCCGCTGCGGTACGATGTTTCGCACATAATATGGTGTCAGCATGGGCGCTTTCTGCTGAGAAACTGCCTGCCAGATGGGTTTCCGGTGCGAAATCTCGCTCTGCAGACCGGCGGCCTCCTCCTCCAGACGAGCGATACGCAGCGTGACCGCATGACGGCCGATGAACGCATCCTCCATACGGTCTCTGCGGAGCGCACGCGCCACATAGCCCTGATACAGCATGCCCTCATCCGTGATGGCGGTCCGATACCCGCGCAGCTGCTCAACCGTGTCGCAGCACATCACACGCCCGAGCAGATAATCCATGTAGGTTCGCGCAAGCGCATTCCCGGTCTCCACCTTTTCCGCAAGACTGCCGCTCTGCGGGTCGATATGCTCACGCTCGCGCAGCGTGCCGATATCGACCAGACCGTAGGCGTTCAGGCTCTTTTCCCACTTGAGTTTGTTGTAAATACGCAAAGCCTGCTCATAATATGCCGGTTCAACCAGAAAATAAAACTTCTGGTTGTTGAGATAGCCTTCCACAGCACCGCGCCAGCGCTCATCCTCAATTTCCAGCACATCCGCGAGAATATCTGCCGCAACCGGCGTCCCCGCCTGCTGCTCCAGTTCCTCCGCCAGCTTGGCACGGAACGGCAGCAGTCCGCGCGGATAGTCCTTGATGTTCCTGCGCAGATCGGCAAGCGCAGTCTGCTTTTCGGTCAGCTGCTGCTGCAGCTCTGCAACCTTATCGCCAAGCTGATGCGCCGCCTTCGCCAGCGCGTCCGACAGGGCCGCTGCCGCCTGCCGGGCGTCCTCGAATACGGTCTGCTCCTGCGAGAAGATTGCGCATTCGCCGCTCGACAGCCGTGCGTAGGTACGCTGCACCTGCTCTGCCGCCTGCTGCACTGGAATGAGCACCTCCTCGGCGTCCCATGCAAGCGCGGTCTCGCACAGGTGCGTCAGCCGCAGCGCCTCCCGCTTGATCTCAAGTGCGTCGCGCTCCATCTCCTGCACCAGCTTGCTCTGCTCGGTCAGCAGCGACTGCTTCTGGTTGCCCAGCCGCTCGCGCTCCTGATAGGTGTCGCTCTGTGCATAATCGCGGTCCAGCTGACGGCGGCGTTCCTCCTTCGCCTGCACCTGCCCGGCCAAATCCTCAATCGCGGTGTCCGCCGCGGTCAGCTCGGACAGGCAGTTTCGCTTTTCCTGCTCGCGGCTGTCGATCTGCGCCTGCATGTCCTCCTTCTGCGCCCACTGCACAAGGAAAGACTGCACGCGCCAGCGGTCCACCGAGCGCGTCATTTCGCGGTACAGCGTGCTGATCTCCTGCAGCGCGGTCAGCTTTTCCTCCTGCTGCTGCGCCAGCTGCTCGTGCCGCTTGTAGTTGCGGATGTTCTGCTGCATGGCTTCGATATCCGGCTTATCCGGAATATCGCAGATATTTTCGGTGATAAACTGCTGAATATCCACGATTGGGCGGAACGACACCGCCTTTTTCATCATGCGGAGCACCTGCTCGTTGTGCACGTTCCACCGCGAGAGCATATTGCGGCGGTACTCCCACTGGGTATCGTACACCTCGGCGCGAGAGAAATTCTGCTTGAGGAATTTGCGCAGGTCGTGAATATCCATCGCCTCGCCGTCCTCGACAAAGCAGTTTTCCGGCAGTTTTCCGACATAGATAAAGAAATGATCGTGCTTGCTGCCGTCACTGCGACAATCGAACATCACGCCGCACACGAAACTATTGTGCTCCACATCGTCCTCAAATTCACAGACAATATAGGTCGAAAAGTCCTTGCCTCTGCGAGAATACGGGTTATTCTCGTCCATATCGGCACGCAGATAGCCGTCCAGTGTGCGCTGTGAGCGCTCATTGGCCGCCAGATTGAAGTTGCGCGCATTGGTCTCACCAAGCAGAACGATCTGCAGCGCATCAATTACCGTGGACTTGCCGGCGCCGTTTTTGCCGGTCAGGAAGTTCACGTCACCGACCTCGATGACCTCCTTGCTGAAATACAGCCAGTTAATCAGCAGAATCTTCTTCAGTTTCTTCATCGGCGGTCTCCTCCTTTCGCAGCACGGCTGCGACCTCATTCAATCGTTCGCTCGAAACGGCAGTCTGAATGGTCGGCAGGATGGCAAATCTGCAGTCAGCCTGATTAAATTTTCCCTCGATGCGCTGCAGAATCGAGTGGTTTTCAAACACGGTCAGCGCCCGCTTGACCTCCTCCATATTCGGCTTAGCCGGCAGGATGGCGTAGTCGGTCACGATCTTTTCGAGCACCTCGCGCACGCTGCAGAGCGCGTCCTGCTCGAGTCCCAGTCGCTCCTGGCTTTCGTCGTACAGCATGCGCAGAGCGAGCAGAATCGCGGTCTCGCGCTTGGACAGGATGCACCGGTTGGCTTCATCTGTGTTCAGCACATAAAAGTAGCCGTTTATGTCGTCGCGCCGCAAATCCCAGTCAAGCAGGCTGAGATACTCGCGCACGGACTCATAATGAATGGACAAAAAGGTGTAGTCCGGGTTGCTCACCCGTCCCCTGCCCGGACGGTACAGCGTGCGCACCACATAGGTGCGGCTGAGCAGCTGATTGCACACCGCTTTGAACTGCTCCAGCTCCTTTGCGGTAGCGGTATTCAGAAATTCCAAATTCATTCGTTGTTCTCCTTCCGGCTGATCTGCAGCTCCGGAATAGCATAGCCGTTTTCCCGGCGTTCGCCGTCCAGCTCCTGCACCGTGAAATCCGCCGAGCGGTCGCCGCCGGTCAGCACCGCCAGCAGGCTCATCACATAGTCCTTATCATTCTTGAGCGGAATATCCTCCGAGCGGCACACATCGCTTTCACCGAGCCAGCCCTGCACATACGCCGCGATAGCGCCGCGGCCATACTCCGAGCGTAAAAGTGCAGCCGCCTTTGCGGCGGCCGTATCCGCTTCGGTCTCCTGCACGAGCACAGGCGCGGCCTTTGTCCGCTTGCCCGGACGCTTGCGGTACCACAGGCTGCTCTCGGACAGGCAGGTCTGCTCATACAGCCGGAATACCGGCTGAATCGTATCCACCAGATCGGCGGCACGCCGGTTGCGCGACAGCGCGGTCAGCACCGTGTGCAGATTGCAGCGGATATTCTGATCTCGGTTGGTCAGGTTTTCGATCTTCTGCGTAGCCGCACGCGTGTAGCGGCGCACCTGTGCATCGATCTCATCCAGATAATCGCGCTCGAGATTGTCGTAGCACTCCTGTATCCAGTAAATTTTGCGAAGAAGATCAGCGCGGCAGTTCTCCGGCGTGTCGCCTCGGCGGTCAGCCAAGGCGGCATTCGCCATAGCGATGAGCAGTTCATCGTTCTCCGCCCAGTCGTTTAATACATTCTGGATGGAAATGCGGTATTTCGGCACGGAATCCTTGATCTTGAGCGGACGGATGTACGCCTCCATCACCTTCTGCCCGAAATCATCAAAGTGCGATGCGAGCACTTCCCCGACATTGTGCATGTCGATCTGCATCTGGAAATAATGCTTGACGTTATGATACACCATCTGCAGCAGGTTGATGAGCGCGCGCGTGTTGTCATATGCGCCGTAGACAGCAGCCATTTTGTCATACACGTTGTCCGACTCATGCGCGACCTTGAGCGTGGAATAGGTGCCGAACACATACGAATAGCCGCGTGCAGGCGTGTCCTCGCGCAGCGCGTGGAACAGCTCGAGCAGACGGCTGCTGTAACCCGGAACCGTAATGTATTCCCGAAAATCTGTGCCGCGCTCCTTTTCAAACCAGCCCTTGCTGCCCAGCTTGCGGATGAGGAAACGGGCACGGCCGGAAATATCGCGCAGCTCATCCTCGTCGATGTCCTCGCCCTCGAAGGTAGCTTCGGCCAGCTGCTGCTCGAGACGGCTCCGCAGCATGGAATACAGCATGTCCTCGGGCAGCTTCAGCTTTTCGCGGTACGCCGTGTACAGCACATCAAGCGCATCCGCGTACAGCGCACGGTTCGGTGACGCCAGCGGCGAAAACAGCTCGTCCGGCACAGCTTCAAAAAATTTCATGTCCTCTATCCTCCTCTGCGGCGCAAAACAATGGATTCTTCACGCAAATTGCTTTTCTATACAAAAATATTATACAATTTTCGAGGAAAAATTACAATGATGAAATCCGTTTCCCGCGTATTGCGCCGCTGTCCGCCGCATGATAAGATAATGCTGTAACCCTCATGCAAGGAGAATCCTGTTTCATGGCACAAACAAAACACAAGGAAATGGACATGCTGCACGGCGGTCTGGCCGGAAAACTCATTCTTTTCGCGCTGCCGCTGGCGTTCAGCAGCATTCTGCAGCAGCTTTTCAACTCAGCAGATGTGGCCGTTGTCGGCCGGTTTGCAGGTGATACGGCGCTGGCGGCGGTCGGCAGCTGTGTAGCGCTCGTCGGTATTTTTGTCAACCTGATCGTCGGACTGTCGGTCGGGCCGAATGCCGTGCTCGCGCTGCTCATCGGGCAGAACAACCGCGAGGAGATCAACCGCACGCTGCACACTGTTATCACATTCGGCGCGGCGCTCGGCGTAGGACTGATGATTGTCGGCTGGCTGACGGCAAAGCCCATTCTCGTGTTGTCCGGCACGCCGGAAAGCGTGCTCGATCAGGCGCTGCTGTACATATTCATCTACTTTTTGAGCATCCCGTTCATGTTAGTGTACAACTTCGGCTCGGCCGTTCTGCGCAGCTACGGCGACAGCCGCCGTCCCATGTACTACTTGCTTATCTCCGGCACGGTGAATGTCGTCCTCAACCTGTTTCTCGTCATTGCGCTGCAGCTTGGTGTGGCCGGTGTGGCGATTGCGACCGTTATCTCCAATGTGCTGAGCGCAGGCATGGTGCTCACCCACCTTGCACGCCGGAATGACGATTTCGCGTTCCGGTTCCGACGTATGCGCATTGAAAAAACGCCGCTCCTCCGCATTCTGCAGATCGGCATTCCCGCCGGTATTCAGGGTGCTATTTTCTCGGTATCCAACGTATTTATCCAGAGCGGCATCAACTCATTCGGTGAAAATGCCATCGCAGGTTCATCTCTCGCACTGAATTTTGAGTATTTCACCTACGATATTGCCAACGCCTTCGCACAGGCGGCTGTCACCTTCACCAGCCAGAACTACGGCGCAGGTGACCTCAGTCGCTGCAAAAAGATTTTCCGTTACTGCATGCTGTTCGGCGTGGTGTTTACCGAGATTCTCAGTGCGGTATTCATGATCTGGGACAACTTTTTTGTCAGCATTTACACCACGAGCAGCGCCGTCGCGGCGTTTGCCATCAGCCGCATGCGGCACGTCTGCTCGCTCGAGGGTCTCACCGCCACCTATGAGGTCGAAAGCGCGGCGCTCCGCGGCATGGGCAAGTCGCTCGAGCCTGCCATCTTCACCGTGCTCGGCACGGTCGTTTTCCGTCTCATCTGGATGGCAACAATTTTCCGTCTCGTGCCCACGTTCGAGATGCTGATGGACGTTTACGTTGCCTCGTGGGTGTTCACCGGCGGAGCGCTGCTGATCGTCTATCTGCGGCATATGCGAAAGGTTTCGCACGCATAACTTCAGAAAACACGAAAACCGAGGTACACGCCCCGGTTTTCATGCTTTTGCTTCGCAAATAATACTATTTCATGCGCGTTGCCGCGCGGCAGCGTCAGCATCGCGAAAACAGACTTTATTGACAGACTGACCGCAGGTGTCCCTTCCTTTTCGCCCCAGCTGCGGGTGCGGCAAACCCGCGATAGATTATCGCATAATAAGATACACTGTATAGACGGCATACATTGCCACCATGGCGATACCCGGCACACGTCCGAGCTTGCCCTTGCGCGCCGGCAGATAAAATACCGCGCTGATGGCAATCAGGAACAGGCAGTCAACGATAGAGGTCGCCT
>OLPI01003495.1_pt1 | contig 11114 bp, 11 predicted proteins | sample 1672361 | NCBI WGS metagenome assembly OLPI01 (sample SAMEA3136675, study PRJEB25190) | human gut metagenome
TGAGCGCATCGTACTAAAGTACGAGCGTGCCGCGTTTCTTACTTGCTGTTGGGACTACGGATTAATTACCTAAATCATACCATTTTCCGTTCCACGGCACAACTCTCAAAAATTTTAAAAAATAATGGTTGACATTCCTAGCGGAATAGTATAGTATAAAATCATAACATCCCTATCAGATAAGTAGGAAATAGAAAACGAACACAATTTTCAAGTATAAGGAGGATTTCATTATGAGTAAGATTTACACATCCGCAACCCAGCTGATCGGACATACACCCCTTTTAAAAGTAAACAATTACTTGAAAGACCAGAACATTGAAGGTGTAGAACTTCTGGCAAAGCTGGAGTATTTCAATCCCGCAGGAAGCGTTAAGGACAGAATCGCACTGGCAATGATCGAGGATGCTGAGAAGAAGGGCATCTTAAAGGAAGGCTCCACCATCATCGAGCCCACCTCCGGCAACACCGGTATCGGTCTGGCAAGTGTAGCTGCTGCCAAGGGCTACCGGACCATTTTAACCCTTCCCGAGACCATGAGCGTGGAACGTCGTAACCTCCTGAAAGCTTATGGCGCAGAACTGGTACTGACCGAAGGTGCCAAAGGCATGAAGGGTGCCATTGCCAAGGCAGAAGAGCTGGAGAAATCCATCCCGGGAGCCGTGATCCTCGGACAGTTTGATAACCCCGCGAACCCCGCTGCACATGCAGCTACCACCGGTCCCGAGATCTGGGAAGACACCGATGGCAAGGTAGACATCTTCGTAGCAGGCGTAGGTACCGGCGGAACCGTGACAGGAACAGGAGAATACCTGAAAGAGCAGAACCCGGATATTAAGATCGTAGCAGTAGAACCTGCAGATTCTCCCGTACTTTCCGGCGGACAGCCCGGACCCCACAAGCTGCAGGGTATCGGTGCCGGATTTGTTCCTTCCGTTCTGAACACCGGTATTTACGATGAGATCTTTACCGTTACCACAGATCAGGCATTTACCACCGGACGCCTGATCGCTCATAAGGAAGGTATCCTGGTAGGAATCACCTCCGGCGCAGCTCTGTACGCAGCAGCACAGATCGCAAAACGCCCTGAAAATGCAGGCAAAACAGTCGTAGCATTGCTTCCCGATTCCGGTGACAGATACCTGTCCACCCCGATGTTTGCAGAAGCTTAAGACGAAATTTGCAGAACTGGACAGACTTGCATTCTTGTGTTAGAATGTATGGCATGGTACTAGGAATTCAAGGAATTCGCGCTTTTCTCCCCTTAAAAGCACGAACCTGGAATGGAGGAACTTATGGAACCGATCATTCAGATCAAGAATGTAACAAAAACTTTTATAGGTAAGGATAATCAGGTAGAGGCCCTGAAGGGCATCAGCCTGGATATCAACAAGGGAGACATCTACGGCATCATCGGTATGAGTGGTGCCGGAAAATCTACCCTGGTACGCTGCCTGAACTACCTGGAGAAGCCCACCACCGGAACTGTTGTGGTAGAGGATCAGGATCTTTCGACCTTGACAGAGGCGGAACTCCGCAAGGTGCGGACGGGCATCGCTATGATCTTTCAGCATTTTAACCTGCTCATGCAGCGCAGTGTCCTCGACAATGTGTGCTTCCCCATGGAGATCGTGGGTGTGAAAAAACAGGCAGCCAGAAAGCGTGCCATGGAGCTGCTTGAGATCGTAGGACTGAAGGAAAAGGCAGACGCTTATCCTTCCCAGCTCTCCGGTGGACAGAAGCAGCGTGTGGCTATCGCAAGAGCATTGGCCAACACTCCGAAGATCCTGCTGTGTGACGAGGCCACCAGTGCACTGGATCCCACCACGACCAAGGAGATCCTGAAATTATTACAGGATATCAACAAACAGTATGGAATCACCATTGTGATCATTACCCATGAGATGGCAGTAGTACAGGAGATCTGTTCTCATGTAGCCATCATCGATGCCGGAGAACTGGCAGAGCATGGTACTGTGGAGGAGGTCTTCTCCAGACCCCAGTCCGCAGCCGCCAGAAAACTGGTATTTATGGTGGATCCCAAGGCAAAGGAGATGTCCGGCAAACGCTGTATCCGCATTGTTTTTACCGAGAACTCATCTTTCGAGCCTGTGATCGCCAATATGGTGCTGGAGTGCAAGGCTCCCGTCAACATCCTGTTAGCGGATACCAAGGACATCGGCGGTATCGCCCATGGACAGATGATCCTGCAGCTGCCGGAGGATGAAATGGCAGCGAACAAGATGATCCATTATTTACAGGAGAGAAAACTGGAAGTGGAGGAGCTGAAAGACTATGTGGGATAATGCAACGATTATGATGCTGGTGGAAGGCACCTTTGTTACTTTGTATATGACCCTTGTTTCCACATTTATGGGGTATGTACTCGGACTTCCTATGGGAATTGCCCTGGTGATCACTGCACCGAAGGGACTGCGTCCGAACAAGATCATTTATAAGATTCTGGATGTGATAGTCAACATTGTGCGAAGCATTCCGTTTTTGATTTTGTTGATCATGATCATCCCTTTGACCCGTATCATTGTAGGAAAGAGCTACGGTCCGACGGCTACCATCGTTCCTCTGACTCTGGCAGCGGCACCGTTCATTGCCAGAATGGTGGAATCTTCTCTGTTGGAGGTAGATCACGGAGTGATTGAAGCAGCACAGAGCATGGGAGCTAACCTGTGGACGATCATCTGGAAGGTTATGCTGGCAGAATCCAGAACCTCATTGCTTGTGAATGCGACCATTGCACTGGGAACAATCTTAGGCTACTCCGCTATGGCAGGTGCCGTAGGTGGAGGCGGACTCGGTGATATTGCGATCCGATACGGTTATTATCGTTACCAGACCGATATTATGCTGGTGACAGTAGTATTGTTGGTACTGTTGGTACAGCTGCTGCAATATATCGGAATGACGATTTCCAAGAAATTGGATAAGAGAACCCGTTAGGGAAAACGAAAAGATTGAGGCAGATGTAAGGCATCTGATTCAATAGACTAAAATTTTTTACCAAAAGATTTAGGAGGAGAAGTATTATGAAAAAGAAAGTAATCGCTTTGATTGCAGTTGCAGCATTGTCCGTGAGCGCACTGACCGGCTGCGGCAGCAACGAAACAGCTGCTCAGACCAGCGAGGCAGCTGCAACAACAGCTAACCAGGAAACCGCTGCCCAGACTACCGAGGCAACAGAAAGCAAGGAAGTAGCTGACACTGATACCACTATCAAGGTAGCTGCAAGTGCAGTACCTCATGCAGAGATCCTGGAGGCAGCAAAGCCTCTGTTAGCGGAGCAGGGTTATACTCTGGAGATTCAGATTTTTGATGACTATGTACAGCCTAATTTAGTAGTAGAGTCCGGTGATTTCGATGCAAACTACTTCCAGCATATTCCTTATCTGGAGAGCTTCAACGAGGAGAAAGGTACCCATCTGGTAAATGCCGGCGGTATCCATTACGAGCCCTTCGGACTGTATCCCGGAACTGAGACCAGCTTAGACAACATTGACAATGCAACTATCGCAGTACCCAACGATACCACCAATGAGGCAAGAGCCCTTCTGCTTCTTCAGGATAACGGTCTGATCAAACTGAAAGACGGTGCAGGTCTTGAGGCAACTGTAAACGATATTGAGGAGAACCCATACAACGTAGAAATCGTTGAGCTTGCAGCTGAGCAGGTAGCACGTGTTGCAGAAGAGACTTCTTACATTGTCCTTAACGGAAACTATGCACTTCAGGCTGGTTATTCTGTATCCAAAGATGCACTTGCATATGAGACCTCTGATTCCGAAGCTGCCAAAACATATGTAAACGTAATCGCAGTAAAAGAAGGAAACGAGAACAGCGACAAGATCAAAGCTCTTGTAGATGTATTAAAATCTGACGAGATCAAAGACTTCATCAACGAGAAATATGACGGAGCCGTTATCCCATTCGAGGATAGCGATGACGCAGAGGCTGAGGACACAGAAGCAGCAGATGCTGACGAGAGCGCAGATGCAGAAGCTGACACAGCAGACGAGGCAGCTGAGGAGACAGACGCTGAATAATCTGTAAAAATTAAACAGGATTTTATTAAGAGAGTGATTATAAATCGGATTGAAATGCATTGGAAAAGATACATTTCAGTCCGATTTTTGCCTGTAAAAAAAGCAGTGTCCAATATATGGAACAGTACATAATTATGGAATAGGGTGACCTTCAGCCCTCTGCAAAAACAGTTGAAAAACCTTATAAAATCTGCTATTATAAAAACGAATTTTTGTAGGTATCGAGGTGAGGCCAAGTGAAAAAAAACGAATGTGCGAACCGGTTTGTCTGCCTGTTTTTCAGTGTGGCAGTTGCGGTTTTGTGTGTGCTTTTTGCAGGCATGGAAGCGAAGAGCATTATGCATGTTTACGATCTGAAACCGGCCTCAGCTTCTTTGATTTCACCAGAGCTTTCCAGAAGCACCCGGACAAGTGCAGAAGAACTGACAGGACTTCGGCAGGTGTCTGTAAGGCTGGAGGCGGACCAGCGCCTTCGCCACAGGTCAGGCGTGGAAATTGTGGTGCTCATCATGTTGGCAGTTCTGCTGGCGAATACCGTATTTTATAAAGCAAAGAAACGTCTGCTGACCAGAAATGATGCTGACGGCAGACGGTTTATTATCTGTTACATCCATCATCAGGATGGACAGAAACACTGAAGATCATATACCATTGTTTCATATTGCTGATTGCTGCAAGTGTTTTCATTATGAGTAAAGCATTGCAGTGGAGAGCAATTATTTTCCATGTAAACAAACGTATATGATTGGAGGTATGACACTATATGTTACTTAATATTTTTATAGGAGTAATGATTGTTGCAGCCATTGCTGTCGGCATCTGGATGGCATGGTTTGACAGTCATGGAGGAAAGAAATGATAGCACAGATTTTTGCAGTAGTAATTTTCCTGGCGATGTTCATTCTGATCATCACAGAAGTATGGGAAAGACATATTGTTACGCTGGGATGTGCGCTCCTTACATTGATTCTTGTATTTGGAATCTGTATGCACAGCCCCTCAGCAATTATTGAAACACTGAACATACATAGTATTTTTTCACCGGGATTCTGGCACACAGCAGGTGAAGCAAGCGAAGCTTCTGCTGGAATCAACTGGGAAACTATCGTGTTCATCGCTGGTATGATGATCATGGTAGAAGGCATGGCAAACTCCGGATTTTTCCGCTGGTTATGCATGAAGATCGCGAAACTGGTTAAATACCAGATTATCCCGATCTTTATCACATTTATGCTCCTGTCCTTTGTACTTGCTATGTTTATCGATAGTATCACCGTAATCCTGTTCCTTGCAGCGGTTACCGTAGAACTGTCACAGCTGCTGAAATTTAATCCGGTACCAATGATCCTTGCAGAGATCTTCTGCGCCAACCTTGGTGGATCCGCTACCATGTGCGGAGATCCGCCGAACATTATCATTGGAACATCACTTGGATTTTCCTTTGCAGATTTCGTGACAAACACAGGTCTTATCGCGGTGATCGCACTGGTGCTGGTTGTAATCTATTTTTACTTTATTTTCCGCAAAGAGCTTACCGAAAATGCGGGAAAAATTGATCCGTCTACGTTACCGGATCCGGAAGAAGCGATTGTAAGCAAGAAGGGTTTCACCATCAGCTGTGTGATCTTCCTCTGCGCTGTTGTCCTTCTGGTAACACATTCCCAGACAGGGCTTACCGTATCCTGTATCGGTGTATTTATCGCAGCAGTGACACTGATCACTTCCGGAAAAGATGCTTTGGACCTTCTGAAAAAGGTTGATTACAAGACACTGCTGTTCTTCGTAGGACTTTTCGTAGTTGTTGGCGGTCTGGAGCAGACCGGTATCCTTACGATCCTGGCTGGATTTATTGGAAAAGTCAGCGGCGGAAACCTGATGGTAATGATCGCCATCATTATCTGGGTATCTGCTATCGCAAGTGCATTTATTGATAACATTCCGTTTGCAGCTACCATGATCCCGGTTATTGACAGTCTGGCAGCCGCACAGGGAGTTGATATTTCCATTCTGGCATGGGCTCTTGCAATGGGTACTGACATCGGCGGAAGTGCAACCCCGATCGGAGCTTCTGCAAACGTAGTCGGTATCGCAACAGCAGCCAAGAGCGGTCACATGATCAAATGGGGAAAATACTGCAAGGCAATGGCACCTGCCACGATCCTGGTTGTCCTCGTTTCCATGCTGATGATTTATGCTAGATATTTATAATGCCATAAGGGGGAAGTGTAGAACTGTCAATTATCAGAGAAAAAGCAGTGCCAAAGATCTGGCATGCCATGAATAACTGACAGTTGGTCTTGCCCGCTTTTAACGGCATTTTATCCGGAAAAATCCGTGAAACAAGAGCGGATTTCTCTGGTTAGAAGGGAGGATACCATGAAAACACAAAAACAGGTGATCATTTCCATCGGACGAGAGTTCGGAAGCGCAGGCCATGAAATTGCAGAGCGAATCGCCAAGCGCTATGGACTTTCTTTATACGATCACAATCTTTTACGCGAGGTGGCAGACAGCCATAACGTAAATCCAGAAGAGCTGGAAATCTTTGACGAGATGAAGCACAACAAATTTCTTTACCGCACAGTGAAAGGAATGAGCAGTTCTCCGGCAGACAACGTTGCTATGATGCAGTTCAATTTTCTTCGGGAAAAGGCTGAAAAAGGAGAATCCTTTGTAGTTGTAGGACGTTGCTCTGAGACAATCCTGAAGGATTATGAGGGCCTGATTTCCATCTTCATTATTGGAGACATGGATCAGAAAATTGCCCGTGTAGCCCGTCTTTATGGAAAAACCGATAAAGAAGCTGAGCGCTTTATCAAAGAGAAAGACAGAAAGAGAAAGAAATACCACGACAGTCATTGCAATTCCAAATGGTCAGATTCCCATACCTATGATCTGAGTCTGAACAGCAGCACTCTTGGCGTGGAGGGAAGCGTTGAATTTCTTTCATCTTATATTGACAAAAGGATATCAAAAATGAAATAATAAGCTTAATGACAAAGGTTCTGCCAGGACGCATACAAGTGTCAGGGCGGAACCTTTGTGGTTTTTGTGGCCGCAGTCAGTAAGAGTAGTCAGAAATAGTTCTGATGTTGGGAAGGTGCTACCCTAAAGCCACGAACTCTCATTTATCCAGGAGGAAAATTTATGTTCACTGATGACGAAAAAGACTACATTATGCGTATGATCAAAGAGATTGCCCGTGTCCTTGCCAGCGTCATGCTTGGGAAAAAATATGTCCAGGTGGAATTGCCGGTAGAATCCAAATACCAGATTTCCGGAGACAAGCTTTACCATATGAAAACCATGGTGGACAGAGGCGAGATCAACGAGGCAGAGAACGAACTTCTTGACCGGATCGATTACGCTGACAAAGAAGCTCTGGCAGAAGCTATGTTTTTCTACGAATATGCTGCATCCAAAGGGGATGAATTTCTGGAAGCGCACAACTATTCCCTGGAGGAAATAAGGGATGGAATCCAGCAGCTGGCAGAAGATGCAGGATATGGAAATATTATAAATATGCTTGATATAAAATAGAATCTCTTGTGATATATGAAATACTGCGATTTTATTAAGTCTGCTCCCAAAAGTATTTTTGCCAAGTGGGAGCGCCATAGGCGTGGAACAGCTGACTTTCCTATATGGAGATGTCGCCGACAGGCGGCATGTCCGTTTAGAGTGAAATTGTGATCACGCTTAAAATGATGAGGAGATTATAAGATGTTTCTTGAAAAAAACAGAGACCGGATAGAAAAAGACTTTGAAGATTTTTCCAGGGAACTGCCAGGAAAAGCGGAAGAAATAAAGAAGAGAATGGAAGCACTAAGTCCTGATATTGTGATCGGAATGAAATATCTGTACAGCAATATGCCCTACAGCGATGTGGGAAACTATACCTTTGACACTTATCTGGATTATGTGCAGCAGGGAATTTATCTCTGGGAAAATTCCCCTTATGTAAAGAATTATCCAGAGCTTTATTTCCTGAATTACGTGCTTTTTCATCGGACAAATGATGAAGAAATCAAACCATGCCGTACCTATTTCTGGGAAAAAATAAAGGATAAGGTCCAGGGGAAGACCATGGTGGAAGCTGCACTGGAAATCAATCACTGGTGTGCGGGAGAAGTGATGTACCAGGGAACGGACATGCGTACCGGCTCCGCACTGGAAATTTACAGAAGCGGTGTAGGCCGCTGTGGTGAGGAAGCTGTCTTTGTGGTAAATGTAATGCGAAGCGCCGGAATCCCTGCAAGACCGGTGTATGTGCCAAGATGGTCCCATTGTGATGACAACCACGCCTGGGTAGAGGTCTGGTGCGATGGCGACTGGCATTATCTGGGAGCTTGCGAGCCAGAAGCTGTTCTGGACAAGAGCTGGTTTACCAATGCAGCATCCAGGGCCATGATGATCGGTTCCAGATGGTATGACCGCGCTATGCCAGACGAAAAAGTGATCGGAAAAGACGGAATGAACCGGATCATTAATCTTCTTGGTAAATATGCCAAAACCAGGTGGATCACTATTACAGTGGAAGATCTGGATGGAACTCCGGCAGCTGGGGCAAAAGTACGGGCTGAGGTAATGAACTATGGGGAATTTTCCCCGATTGCAATAATGGAAGCAGACAAAAATGGCTGTATTTCCTTTGAAACCGGTTTTGGAAGCCTGCTGATCTGTGCTGTTTATGATGGTGCTTACGGGGAAAAGGTAATCGACACAAGAGAGGACGACCATTTTACCTGTACTCTTGGTGAGGAATATGAAGATGAGCTTTGGGTGGATTTTGACATGAATGCACCGGAGGATACCGGCAGAATAAGCTGGAATATTACCCAAGAACAGGAAGAAGAGAATAATCGCCGGATTGCCGCTGAGGCAGAACACTGTCGACGTAAGATTGAGAAATTCCAGCCGCTGTGGAAGCGCTGCCTTTTTGGACATACCATGAAGGAAGTGGAGCCTATGATGGCTGTTTTGTCTGAGAAAGACAGAAGGGATGCTTTTCCAGAAGTGCTGGAGGGCCATTATCAGGAGGCCTCGGTTTATCGCGAATTTAATCCAGATGAGATTTACATTCCATATGTATGGAATCCCCGCGTGGAAAATGAGGTTCTTACCAGGTGGAGAAAGAAGATCCTGGGCTATTTTGACAAGGGGCAGAGGGATGCCTTTGAAGCAGATCCCAAGAGCATCTGGACCTGGATCGAAGAGAACATTTCAGTCCGCAATGACAAAGAGCGCCTGACTGCATACACCACTCCTGGTGCAGCACTGGAGCTTGGAATTGCCGGAGAGAAATCCCACAAGGTGCTTTTCGTGGCAATCGCCAGAACTCTGGGAATCCCGGCACGTCTGAATCCTGCTGATGGAGCTATTGAATATTGGGATGGAATGAGGTTTGTAGCAGTATTGGAAGAGAGCCGGAAGGAATCCCATCTTACAGTCTTCGCCGGGGAAAAAGGGGACTGGAATTATTTCCAGAACTGGACCATTGCGGTGACAGACGGAAGAGGATACCTTACCCTGGATTTCAGCGACCGCAAGTGGGAAGCTGGAAAACTGGAATTGGATATTATGCCGGGAGATTACCGGATCCTGACTGGAAACCGTCTGCCAAATGGAAACATTCTAGGAAAAAGATACGATTTTCATATTGAAAAAGATGAGACGAAGCGGGTGGAACTGGAGCTTCGGGAGTATTGTCTGGAGGAAATGTTCAACCGTCATTCCATTCCGGATTCCAAGCTGACCGATCGGGCTGGAAATCAGGTGCTGGTGTCCAAATTGACGGGAAAAATAAGCGGAGACGCTGCCAAATGTGAGAATGGCATAGCTGAACGAGGCATCCTCTTCTGGCTGGAAGAAGACCGTGAGCCTACTGTGCACATTCTTAATGAAATAATGGAATTGAAAGAAAAATATGAAAAAATACAAAAACAGATTATATTTATCCTTCGCAGCGAAGAATCTTTAAAGAATGCTACTCTGGTGAAATGTCTGGAACTGCTCCCTGAAATTCAGGTGTACTTCCACGATTTCGGCAAGGACAAGGAAATGACCGCCCGCCGCATGTACGTAGATTCCGGGAAGCTGCCGCTTATGACCATTACCGAGGGCCAATGCCAGGGTATCTTTGCAGCAGCTGGATACTCCGTGGGTATGGCAGATATGTTGGTGAGGATTTTTGAGGCATGAACCGGGATCAGATCAAATACGTAGCCATGTTTACCATGCTATTAAACCATATTGCAAACGTTTTCCTGGAACCAGGTACCTTCCTTTTTGAGGTGATGGTGGACGTGGGGTATTTTACCGCTATTACCATGTGCTACTTCCTGGTAGAAGGCTACGGCTACACCCGCTCCAAAGAGAAATACGGCAAACGGCTTCTGCTGTTTGCCCTGATTTCCGAAATCCCCTTCTGTCTTGCATTTACAGAAGAAGGAACCATCAGTTTCGTAAGCATGAACATGCTATTCACTCTTTTCCTGTGCTTCCTGATTCTCTATGCAATGGAAAAAATCCCTTCAGGAACCCGGCAGACACTCTGCATCTTGGGCCTGGTATTTGCCTCCGCCTACAGCGACTGGGCCTTTCTTGCCCCTATCTTCACCTATTGGTTCGCAAGCTGTGGCCTCCGGGATGCACAGGGGAAAATGCTGCCAGCCGGCGGCCGGAATGCTGATCAGAAAAGCCATCTGGCTGGCGGCCAGAATCTTGAACGAAAAAAACTTTTATGGAAGGTTTTCAGAAAGGCAATGCTGTTCTTTGGTCTGTTAAACCTTGTAGAAAACATGGAGCAGACCACTCCTGCCAGGGCTGTTATCCAGTCCCTCGGCGCCACCGCCGGAATTTTGCTCTCAGCACTTTGCATCATCTATCTCTACAACGGAAAGCGCTCCGAAAAACATCGAACCTTTTCTAAGTGGTTCTTCTACATTTTTTATCCGGCACATTTGCTAATATTAGGTATATTGAGAATTGCTATTTAATTGGTTGGTCGTTATCCCGGACGCGATTTCACAATGTATATTCACCGCCGCGCGTCGC
>OLPI01003498.1_pt1 | contig 11114 bp, 8 predicted proteins | sample 1672361 | NCBI WGS metagenome assembly OLPI01 (sample SAMEA3136675, study PRJEB25190) | human gut metagenome
GTCGGTATTGAAATGTACTTACTGCTACTATTGCGATACTTGGAATTCCATCGATTCCAAAGCGCCACCCATTTTTCAGGGGTGTAGAAAGAAAACAACTTCCCGATCATTTCCTTACGCTTAAAGACTTTTAAGGCAGATTCGTTGCCGGCAACCAAAGAGTTATATAAATCTGCATGCGCCTCAAAGCGACGACACGAATAGCAGAACCCCAGAGCCATAGATATAAAGCCATGAATTCCGCGGCAAATAAAATTATCTGGAACACTTTCGAGTAGAAAAATATCGATATAAGCGCCGCAACTCGAACTAGGAAGACCGATATCATCTCTGTTTCGGACAATGGTGCCGTTAAGACGCATTCTCGCAAAGCCCAAATCATAACCATCGGTCAAACCAGGAATTTGAATGGTGTATTTACCTGGGAATAAAGAATTGATGGCATCAACAAACTTTGTCAAATCATCATGAATCAAATTGATGTCAATATCATCGTCCCATGGAATAAACCCATGATGGCGAAGAGACCCGAGGCAGGTGCCGCCACTTAAGGTCCATCGAGCTTCAGCTTTATCTGCAGCAACCTGAAAATCCTGAAGCATCATTTTAAGAACATTTTGAAGCGAGCAGAGTGAATCTCCCGTCAGCTCGATTGTTGAGTTTGTGTTCTTTATATGTTTAAACAATTCAAAAGTTGATAAACCCATTATTAATTATCCGACCTAAAAACTACGTTTATATTTTTTGCCAAAAAACTTGGCTGCCAAAAAACCGCTACCCTTAGCAATCCAGTCAACTGGTTCCGGGCTGATGGTAGGCATTTCTGCCAACTTGATGTCATTTGTCGACAACCAGGTATCTAGTAACATCTCGCTGATGCGACCAGGCCATCGAGCATTGAACGCATCGTATTCTGTTGAATCCAAAGAACTTTCTATTTTCTCGAGCACAAAGAAGAGCCACTCGCAATAAGCGTTAAATACAGCACCTTCAGCAACGAACATGTTAAACATATGAGCTTTGGTGCCAGACATTTCACGTTCGAAGGCGGGAATATATTTGGGGCAATAACAATTAAGTGCCGCTCGCGTTGCATCTAGCTGTTCACCCGGAAGAGTATGACGATAGTGCGCCTCAACGGTATCGATATAATAGTTACGAGCTTTGGGAACGATTACCTGTGAATTTGTTGAGTCAAATACTTCCTTAAAATCCTCGCTACTCGCAATTAGATCAAAAGGATTTTTGGATTTTGCCTTTGACGGATCAATGGTTTTAAAATGCCGCCTGTAGTGTACCAAGCCCTTATAAAAGGAACTACAATTCTTCCAAAGCCAGTACATCCCAGTAAGCTCAGAATAAGAAGCGTTTTTTTGAGAGATATTATCCCCCAGGTTATCCTGCTGCATGTCCAAACAAACTTCCGGATGCAAATCTGCCCCAACGTGAAGAGGGAGATAACACTTATCATTCGGCATGCAATACGGCTTATGAGCTGCAACAGCAACCGTAATATCCTTCTGTGACGACAATTGTCTACCTTCCACTTTTACGTTTTCCAAACATGGCACCAAAAGTGCCAGCGAAGCATTTCCAGTCCATACGGAAGCAGCGATTCTGAACGTAGCGAAGTTCTATCTTTTGCCTCAGACCACTCTCAAAGGTCGCTTCATTGCGATCAGTCGCTTGCCAAAGTCCAGTAATTCCAGGCTGAACTGAGAGCAGTTCAGCCTTTTCTTCATCCGAAAAATGCTGCTCAAGCTCATCCCTTGTAATGGGACGGGGGCCAATGACTGAAAGATCGCCGTTCAGCACATTGAGAAACTGAGGCATCTCATCGATAGAGCATTTACGAATGAATTGACCAATCTTGGTAATGCGGGGATCATCGTCGACTTTGCGTTCGACTTCCCACTGATGTAGCTGCTCAGGACTCAAATACTTCTGCACATCACCCGCATCGGCGACCATACTACGAAGCTTGAAAATCTTGATAGTCCTTCCGCCTTTGCCGACGCGCTCTTGCGTATACATGGGGCTGCCGGGCGATTCAAGGCTAATGAGTGCGCACGCAATAGCGATAGGGATAAGCAGTAGTACGCTCATCAAAAGACTGAAGACAAGGTCAAACAGCCTCTTAATAAAGCGGTAGCCAAGCGTACCGCTCGGTTTAATCTCTTTAATAGCCAGTGCGTCCCCCACAGATACACAGCTCTCTGTTACTTCTTTAGCAGCCACAGTCAAACTTACGTCCCCGTTCCCCAGGGATCCCCCAATCGGTAAATTCAAAAATGCGAACGAACAGCCGAACAACGTCTCCCTTACGTTTTGCTGGGAACGTCGAGCGGTAGCAGCTCCCTAAATGCGGAGTCGCCATCACCCACGTCTACCAGGCACCAGCGCTTATGACGGTCGATCTTCTTTACGCGGGCCTCTTGCCCCACCAAGGGACCCTGCTCTATGTGCAACACGCCGTCTTCTATGCGCGCTACGCTGTTGCGCACCACGCCGTCGCCATCTAGCACGCTGCGATACCAGTCCTGTGCATCGTCCGGCATGGGCATGTACGCCCGCTCCCTACTGCCGGCGATGCGACAGCCAAAGCTCAACTGGGCCAGGGCCCTATCGAGCGAAGCGGCATCGTACGTGGCGACGAAGAAATATTCCTTGTACATGGGTTTGGTTTGGAGCGACCAAGCGCCGTCCCGCTTAAACCAGAACTCCTTTTGCATCACAAAAGCGTCCTGCATCAGCTCGTGCGGGATAATGCGACGGACCTTTTCGCAGGTCTCGCGCTCTTTTCCATTGGGAGTGTGGACCAGATACCAGCGGACGCGGCCGTGCTGGCTGTTGGTGGTGGCACCGTTAAAAGCGCCCGGCAGCTGCTCTTGGCGCCGTGTCGTCTGTTCCATGTTCTCGCCCCCTCTTTTGGCTTTGCGATGCACGCAAATGCAGGGGCGTTTAGAACAGGCTTCTCGCTCGCAGCTAGGCGCAGTCGCAAAAGTACAGATTTTTGTAGAGGGGTATGGAGATGCACCTACTGACAGTACATTTTGCGTAATCTGGGCAAACGCTGATTAATTGCTCGTATAATGTCATCTGTCGAAAGATACAAAAACCTGTACCTTTTTGTGCAACAAAAAAGCCGCTCAACCAGCGGCTTTTCTTATTTCGGCATGAAAAAGGCGACCGCCCTTTGTGGACGGTCGCCTTTGTTAATTGTTGTGTAGCTTGCCTTAAGCGCGGGTCTTGATCTCCTCGGTCACCTTGGCAACAAACTCGTCAACGCTCATCTGGACGGTCTCGTTGGAGCGGTCGCGGACGGAGATGTTGCCGGCCTCGACCTCCTTCTCGCCCAGGATAAGCATGTAGGGCACGCGGTCGATGCTGCGGGCCTCGCGGATCTTGTAGCCGATCTTCTCGTCGCGGTCGTCGCAGACCACGCGGATGCCGGCCTCCTCCAGCTTGGCGCACACCTCGTGGGCGTAGTCGCGGCTCTTCTCAGAGACAGGAAGCGCCTTGACCTGTACGGGAGCCAGCCAGGTGGGGAACTTGCCCGCAAAGTGCTCAATCAGAATACCGATGAAGCGCTCGATGGAGCCAAAGCATACACGGTGCAGCATGATGGGGCGCTTCTTGGTGCCGTCGGCGTCCACGTACTCCAGGTCAAAGTTGAGCGGCATCTGGAAGTCGAGCTGGACGGTGCCGCACTGCCAGGTACGACCGAGCGAGTCCTCCAGGTGGAAGTCGATCTTGGGGCCGTAGAAGGCGCCGTCGCCCTCGTTGACCTCGTAGTCCATGTGCAGCTGCTCCAGAGCGGTGCGCAGGCCCTCCTCGGCGCGCGCCCAGTCCTCGTCCGAACCCATGGAATCCTCGGGGCGGGTGGAAAGCTCAACGTGGTACTTAAAGCCAAACTTCTGGTACACGGAGTCGATGAGATTGACCACGCCCACGATCTCGTCGGTCAGCTGGTCGGGACGCACAAACAGGTGGGCGTCGTCCTGGTTAAAGCAGCGCACGCGGAACAGGCCGTGCAGGGCACCGCGCAGCTCGTGGCGGTGCACCAGGCCAATCTCGCCGGCGCGGATGGGCAGCTCGCGGTAGGAGTGCGGCTTGGAGGCGTACACCAGCACGCCGCCCGGGCAGTTCATGGGCTTAATGCAGTACTCTTCGTCGTCGATGACGGTGGAGTACATGTTGTCCTTGTAGTGGTCCCAGTGGCCCGAGGTCTTCCACAGCTGCTTGTTCATGATGAGCGGCGTGGAGATCTCCACGTAGCCGGCCTTGTGGTGGATCTCGCGCCAGTAGTCCAGCAGCGTGTTCTTAAGGATCATGCCGTTGGGCAGGAAGAACGGGAAGCCGGGGGCCTCGTCGCGCATCATAAAGAGGTCCATCTCGCGGCCGATCTTGCGGTGGTCGCGCTTCTTGGCCTCCTCCAGCATGTGCATGTGCTCGTCGAGCTCTTCCTTGGTGGCAAAGGCGACGCCGTTGATGCGGGTGAGCATCTTGTTGTCCTTGTCGCCCTTCCAGTAGGCGCCCGAGACGCCGGTGAGCTTAAAGGCCTTGAGCGCCTTGGTGTAGCAGATGTGGGGGCCGACGCACATGTCGATGTAGTCGCCCTGCTGGTAGAAGGTGATGCGGGCGTCGTCGTCCAGGTCGCCGATGTGCTCGACCTTGTACTTCTCGCCGCGCTCCTCCATAAGGGCGATGGCCTCGGCGCGGGGCTTCTCGTACACGGAGAACTTAAGGTTCTCCTTGACGATTTTCTTCATCTCGGCCTCGATCGCGGGGAAGTCGTCCTCGCTGATCTTGACGCCCTCGGGCAGGTCGACATCGTAGTAGAAGCCGTTGTCGGTCGCGGGGCCGTAGGCAAAGTCGGCCTCGGGATAGAGACGCTTGATGGCCTGCGCCATGATGTGCGCGGCGGAGTGGCGGATGACGTGCGTGACCTCGTCCTGCGGGAGCTCGGCCACCGAACCGTCATTGTAGAGTGCCTTCATGGGTATGTTTTCTCCTCTCGGATGCCTGATGCAAGTACGTGCGATGCGCTCGGCGTTTTAACTTGCATCATTATAGGCAGGTTGCCTTGGTATACAAGCGCCCGCCGCACCTTAATGGCACGGCGGGCGATTTTCTACGCATGCTTCATCGTGTGGGGGCGGGGTGCGCGTGCTTGCAGCGTGCCCGTGGCTTGCGGCCGGCCCAGCGATGGATGCGTTACTGGATGCGAGTTCGGCAGTAGGGGCAGACCTTCCAGTGCGCGTCGAGCGGGCGATGGCAGCTGGGGCACACGTTGCGAACCTGGGTGTCGCACACCGGGCAGACCACAAAGTCCTTCTCGATGGGCGCGCCGCACTGCGGGCAGGTGCCGTACTGGGCAAGCTGGCGCTCGCGCAGGGCCATGTCCAGCTCCTGCTCCTCGCGGTCGGCCGCGTAGGAGTGCGGGCGCAGGACCAGGTAGGCAATGAGGCCCACAAACGGAATCAGGGCGATGATGCCCCATGCCACGTAGGCGCTGGCGCCGCGGCGGCGAGCGTCGATGAACACATAGACGACAGACAGCACGTACAGGGCGATGATAAAGCCAACAAAGGCATAGATGACGCCCATAAGCTGCGGCGACATGAGCTCAGAGATGTACTTGGACATTGAGGTGTACCTTTCGGAATATTTACAGTCTGGATTAGTGTAACACGGGGGTCGTTCAAGCGGGACCCTGGTGGGGCCCGGCGGCCGCCACAGACACAAACATCTCAATCTGTAACAGGTACTCGTCAAAATCGGATCTAGGTGTTACAGATCGAGACACAGGGGTCCCTCCCCGACTTCGATCTCGGTCTGTAACATCTTGGGCCCCAAAGCCCCTCCTACTGTTACAGATCGAGATGAACGATGAGCCCTCCGTTAAATATCTCAATCTGTAACAACAACTCGGCAAAAACTGGTCTAACCGTTACAGATTTAGACATTCGAAACCGACTGATAGGTTCATCTAAATCTGTAACATCTAGACCCCAAAACGGACCCCAGATGTTACAGATCGAGACAGAAGAATCTCTCCCTGACTTTAAATCTCAATCTGTAACACGTAGGACCGATTTTCTCCTCTTACTGTTACAGATCGAGACAAACGGAGGGTCCGTCTGGCAAACGTCTCGATCTGTAACATCTGGAACCCAGTTCTTCTGCTTACTGTTACAGAACGAGACAAACCTCTGACACCCGGGGCGGCAGACGAGGTCACCGATGGTCCTGAGTCTCCCCTCGTCTGCCGTTGGCGGATGCTGCGGGGCTGTTCGCCGCATTGCCGCCGCACGGGGGGTGTGCAGACCGTAGGATAGTCCTATTGACAGCCTGTCAACTCGTCTGGGAGGCACAGTGACGGAATCGTTTGATATCGCGATTGTAGGCGCGGGCATCACCGGGTGCGCCATCGCACGGCAACTCGCGCGGTTTAACCTGTCCATTTGCGTGGTCGAAGCGGCCAACGATATCGCGCTGGGCGCGTCGAAGGCCAACGGCGGCCTGGTGCACGCAGGCTACGATCCGGCACCGGGTACGGTAAAGGCGCAGGTCAACGCCCGTGGATGCGAGCTATATGGTACGTGGGCCCAAGAACTGGGCTTTTTGTTCCGCCGAACCGGATCGATGGTGCTGAGTTTTAACGACGAGGACCGCGCGCATCTGGAGCATCTGCGCCAGAACGGCCTGGCCAACGGCGTGCCCGAACTGTCGATTATTGGCCCCGAGCGCATCCACGAGCTGGAGCCACGCGCCAGTGCCGAGGCAACGTGCGCGCTGTGGTGCCCCTCGACCGGCTTTGTCGATCCGTTTGAGGTCGCCATCGCCGCGCTGGAGAATGCGGTGGCTAACGGCGTGACGTTTATGCGCTCCGCGCCGGTAGAGGCGATTGAGGTCGCCGACACGGGCACGACCGGCGCCGACGACTCCTCGCGTTTTACGCTGGTAACGCCCGCCGGCGACGTGCACTGCCGCTATCTGATCAACGCCGCGGGCAACGGCGCCGCAAACATCTCGCATATGGCGGGCGCTGAGGAGTTCCAGATGGTCTGGCGCCAGGGCAACATAGTGGTGCTGGACAAGGAGCCGCGCACGCTGATGCCGCTCTACCCAGTGCCGACGCCGGTGTCGAAGGGCGTCATTGTGACGGGCACGGCGCACGGCAACACCGTGATCACCGCGACCGCCGCCGTACGCGAGCCGGGCGACACGCAGACCTACGCGAGCGATGTGAACGCGCTGCTGACCGGCGCGCGCAAGCTGGTGCCCGATCTGGACACGCGCCGCGTGGTGCGCGCGTTTGCCGGCGGGCGCCCGGTCATTCAGGGAACGAACGACTTCTTTATTGGACAGTCGGCCGTTGTGCCGGGGCTTTTCCAGGCGGCGGGCATTCAGTCGCCGGGCGTGGCAAGCGCACCGGCCATTGCCGAGCGCATGGAGCTTGTGATGCGTGAGGCGGGCGTGGAGCTGCACGAACGTGCCGATTGGGACCCGATCCGCCACGCGCCGGACGACTTTGACCGCGCGCCGCTTGCGCGCAAGGAGGAGCTCATCGAGTCCGATCCCACGTGGGGACAGATTGTCTGCCGCTGCGAGACGGTGCCCGAGGCCGAAATCGTGGCCGCGATCCGACGCCGCCCGGGCGCGGTTTCGGTCGAAGGCGTCAAGCGCCGCTGTCGTGCCGGCATGGGTCGATGCCAGAGCGGCTTTTGCCAGAGCCGCGTGGTGGCGATCCTAGCACGCGAGCTAGGCTGCGATCCCAGCGAGGTGCTGTTGGAGGATGCCGGATCTTGGTTGGTTGAGGGACCGCTGAAGGGGGTGCGCTAGCATGGCGACGTTTGATATGTGCGACGAACGCGCGGAGGCCGGAGCCGCAGCGTCGGTAGCAACGCAGGCCTTCGACGTGGTCGTTATCGGCGGCGGACCTGCCGGCATGGCGGCCGCGATGGCCGCGCATAAGGCAGGCGCACGCGTGGCCATCGTGGAGCGCGAGCAGCACTTGGGCGGAATCCTCCGCCAGTGCATCCACCCCGGCTTTGGCCTGTCGCACTTTAAACAGGAGCTCACCGGTCCCGAGTACGCCCAACGCTTTATCGACCAGGTGCGCGCGACCGACATCGCGCTGTTCTTGGACAGCATGGTGATTGGGATTGATTCAGGCGAGCCTACGGAAGACACCGCGGTCCATACCGTCACGCTCATGAGCCGTGCCGGTATGCTGCAGCTCACCGGTCGTGCGGTCGTCCTTGCTATGGGGTGCCGAGAGCGCACGCGCAGCGAGATCAAGATTCCCGGTAGCCGTCCCGCCGGCGTGTTTACGGCCGGCTTGGCGCAGCGATACATCAATATCGAGAACCTCAAACCCGGCTCGCGCGCCGTCATTTTGGGTTCGGGCGATATCGGGCTCATCATGGCGCGCCGCTGCACGCTCGAGGGGATTTCCGTCGAGGGCGTGTACGAGCTTATGCCATACGCCAACGGCCTGCGCCGCAACGTCAAGAACTGCCTGGACGACTTTGGCATTCCGCTGCATCTGTCCACCACCGTCACGCGCGTGATTGGGCACGACCGCGTGGAAGCCGTCGAGGTGAGTCAAGTCGACGAGCGCCTGGCGCCCATTCCGGGGACCGAGCGCATTGTTCCGTGTGACACGCTACTGCTTTCGGTGGGATTGATTCCCGAGAACGAGCTTTCGGTTGCCGCAGGCGTTGAGCTTGACCCGCGCACGCGCGGCGCCGTGGTGGACCAGAGCCTGCAGACGGGCGTGCCGGGCATCTTTGCCTGCGGCAACGTGCTGCACGTGCACGACCTGGCCGACAACGTAACGTGTGAGTCCGAGAGGGCTGGCGCAGCTGCGGCGGCGTACGCGCTGGGGACCGGCACGGGCGCCGTTCCGGACTGCGAGCTCACTGTCTCCCCTGCCGGCATCGCGGGATACGCGCTACCGGGACGCATTACGGCCGTGGCACTCACCAAGCTCAACTTCCGCGTGCGCCGACCAGTCGATACCGCCCGCGTACGGATCCTGGCCAACGGCGAAGAGCTGTTCGTCGGCAAGGTCCGAGCGTTTAAGCCGAGCGTTATGGAAAGCTTCCCGCTACCGGCAAAGGTTATTCAGCGCGCACTCGACCTAGGTGCTAGCGAAATTGTCCTGTCCGTCGATCCCGTTGAGGAGGCGTAAAACCATGAGCACGAACGCGATCGAGACGCTCAAGTTCAACTGCACGACCTGCCCATCCGAATGCCTTCTGACCGTAGAGGTAGAGCGTGACGCAGACGGCGCCGTGGCAGAGGTGCGCTCCGTGACCGGCGACAGTTGCCCGCGCGGTGACAAATTCGCACATCAGGAACTCACCTGCCCCATGCGCGTGCTCACCACCACCGTGGCCGTATCCGGCGGCGACGAGGCGCTGCTGCCTGTGCGCACGGCTGAGGCCATCCCGCTGGCACTCCACACCCAGGCCATGGACCTCATCCGCGGCCTAGTCGTCAACGCCCCCATCCGCATGGGCGACGTCGTGCTAGAGAACCTCCTAGACACCAACATCAACCTAATCGCCAGCATGGACATCGACCGAGCCTAAGCAGCTAATTGAGGACGGGGCTCTTTTAGCTACCCCACCATCCACCCCGCCCCTCCTCAGTTGCGATGAAATACGGACTGTTTTATGGCCTCAGGCCGCTAAACAGTCCGTATTTCACCGCAACTTATGAGGGCCACATGGGATGCAAAGGAGTGTCCCGAAGTGCCGGCATAAAAGAAACGTCCCTAGCTGCCGGGCTTGGGAACCCATGGTGGCAACCTAGCGAAAGGACGATGTATGGCACATGTCGATAACCAGCGTGTGGCGCGCGTGCTCGATGCGCTCGAGGCTCAGCACCCCGGCGCACAGCTGCTTGTAAACGACCCGTGGTCGATTTATTACCTGACCGGCTTTTATGCCGATATGTTCGAACGTTTTTGCGGTGTGCTGCTCGCGCGCGGTAACGAGCCCGTGATCTTGGTCAACGCGCTGCATCAGCTGCCCGAATACGACAATGCCCGCGTTGTCTACCACACCGATACCGACGTCGTGACCGACGCCATCGTTCGCGAGATCGATCCGACCAAACCGCTCGGTATCGACACCGTCATGCGCTCCGGCTTTTTGATGCCGCTCATGGAACGCCACGCCGCCAGCGAGTTTTTCCTGGGCGACTTTGCCGTCACCGCCGCGCGCACCTACAAGGATGCCGCCGAGCAGGAACTCATGCGTGCATCTTCGGCCGCCAACGACGCCGTGATGGCCGACGCGATCAAACTCGTCCACGAGGGCGTAACGGAGCGCGAAATTGCCGACCAGATGCTCGGCCTGTATCGAAAGCACGGCTGCGAGGGCTTTAGCTTTCCGCCGATCGTGAGCTTTGGCGCCAACGCCGGCGACCCGCATCACGAGCCCGACGACACCGTGCTCAAGCGTGGCGACGTGGTGCTGTTCGACATTGGTGGACGTCGCCGCAACTATTGCTCGGACATGACGCGCACGTTCTTTTGGGGCGAGCCGGACGAGGAGACGGCACGCATCTACGACATCGTGCGCCGTGCCAACGAGGCCGCCGAAGCGCTTATCGCGCCGGGCGTTCGTATGTGCGATCTGGACCGCGCCGCGCGCGACGTGATTGAGGATGCGGGCTATGGGCAGTACTTTACGCATCGCCTGGGTCACTCGATCGGCCTGCAGGACCACGAGCCGGGCGACGTCTCGCTCGTCAACGAGCAGGTTGTCGAGCCGGGCATGACCTTCTCTATCGAGCCGGGCATCTACCTCCCTGGCCGCACCGGCGTCCGCATCGAGGACCTTGCCCTGGTTACCGAGTCCGGCGTCGAGATTCTCAACGCCTACCCCCGCGATCCGCTCCGCCTAGACTAGCCAATGTGACAAAGGGACAGCCCCTTTGTCACATTGCGATTACGTCGCGCCACAAAAACGGGCTATCTACTACGTTTAACCCGCATGGGTCGACCATGCGGGTCTTTTTTGAAAACTGGCAAGCCTTTTACCTGCACTGATAATTGTTCTCGGGGGAAGCGGGCACTGCGGGGCGCGGCAACG
>OLPI01003499.1_pt1 | contig 11111 bp, 7 predicted proteins | sample 1672361 | NCBI WGS metagenome assembly OLPI01 (sample SAMEA3136675, study PRJEB25190) | human gut metagenome
CCCCAGCCTGATTTTATCTAAACTTCTATCCAGATCATAACGAAATTCTTTTTCAATATACTCTTTAATTTCTTCTTTTGAAGAACCGTTTCTGGCCATGTATATTGCACTGGCTGTTGCTTCCGCACCCTTAATTCCTTCCGGATGATTATGTGTCACATTCGCAGTCGCTCTTGCCACCTCTCTGGTTTTTTCAATGGAATTATAAAGCCATCCTGCTGCTGATACTCTCATGGCTGAACCATTACCGTAACTTCCGTATGGCTTAGGATTTCTTTCACTAAGCCAGCACCTGAATCTTCCACCATAACCAGCATGTGGATACCTTCTTCCCCAATCCTGCATGTTAGCTGCTACCGCCACTTCGATTTCCTTTCCTGTAGCTTCCGTTCCAACTGCCAACAATGCTTCTCCTATTGCTATTGTCATAACAGAATCATCGGTAAATCTACAGCCTTTGCTAAACAAATCAAATTCCTTTGTTTTATCTCCTCTGTCAAACTCAAATGGACTTCCTATAATATCTCCCAAAATTGCTCCGTACATATATGCCTCCAATCTCCGAATCACTCCGGTAACTCTTTTTCTTTGTTACAATATGAGTATAATCAACAGATGTCTTTATATGGTCGCTGTCCCGGCGACAGTTTTAAGAACAAAAACAGACGCCGATATTATTATCGGCACCTTCCTTTCCATGTCATGTATGATCATGCCCCTGACTCATTTCCCATAACACACACCTTTTTACTGAAAAATCTTCTCCTTAAAAGACTGTTCTTCTTGCTGCATATAAATTATAAAATCTTTATAATTATCTGCTTCTTGCGGAATATTAAGTCCACATTTTGCTACCTTAAGATCCTCTCTTGGATAAATCTTACCATCATAAGTCACGCCTCTATTCAACCTAAAGTGCTGACTATCTGCACCCTTGGCTTCTGGATAAAGATAAAATCCCTGTTTGGCATCGAATCGGAACATGTATGCCAGAACCTGCAAATAATCCTTACCACTTATATTGTTCAATGGTTTATACTTTGCATCCGCAATAATACGGTTCTCTCTGTCTTTCCCTATGAAATCAGGATAAATCGTACCATGATTTCCGGCAAAAAGATGTTGAGTCCCATCTCCAGTCTTATTCTTAGGATGATAAAACGCATCCCCAATCAATGTATTAACATACTCTTCCCATAACCATGCACCATCAAATAAAATTCCATATACATTTCGTGTCCCTGTTCCATACTGATGCTGCTCATTTCTGAGAATCAAAATACACAGTTGCTGAAGCAAGCGATACTCATGATAATATGCATGTCTAACCACATTTTTTATATTGTTATCAATGATTTTTCTTCTGTCTTTCGCTCTATACTCCGGTGTTGCCTGAATGATCTGATTCACTTCATCTTTTATAGTATCAAGAAGCATTCTTCCACAATTCTTCCCTTTAATATATTCAATTGTGTGACGCACCAATTCAATCAGGTAATTGTCATACGAATACTCTCTCTTGGAATATGCGATATTTCCAATAAATGGGGTATTATTCTTAATATGTCTTGCAACATCAATGGATCCTCTGACATTTCCATCGTTATACTTCTTGCAGATATAAGTCTTAAATAGTCCTTTTCTCATTGCATTCCGTAAATACCTTGGAAACAGAAAAAGAAGCAGGCTAAATAACCTTTCATCCTGATTAGCACTTGTCTCAAGATTTATAAAATTAGGAAATTCAAGAATTTTTTCAAGCAAATACTGAAAGAAATAATCTCTTTCACCTCGACTGAACCGCGATTCAATGACAAGTCTCTGATTTTCTACTCCTAAAAATCCCATTACATTTCCAGAAACATACATATCATTATAACTTTGTAATATCATCTGATCATTTGTTAAATCTTCTGATTCTCTGACTGAAGATGGAAATACAAATACCCCTTCTTTTTCCAACTCAGCTAAGGTTTTATCAGCAATACAATCTACTACATCTTTTATCTCGCTAAAATAACTCTTTGATTTGTATTGATTATCTTTAATTAATAGCTGCTTCATCAGAATCACCTTCGCCAGATGCTGTATAACCATATGCTTTTGCAAATCGTCTCATACATTCTTCTTCATCATTGAGTCCACGTACATAATCCTGCAATAAGGGTTGCAAATAATCTGTCCACAGATCATCAAATCCCAATACTTTAAGCTTTAAGAAATACGAGGCACCTATCTGATAATTTTCATTCAAATCCGCCACACGGATGATTTCTGCATTAAGCTTATCCATTCTTGCAATAGCTTCTGTTTTAAGCTCTTCATCCTCTAATGATTCTAACATATCCTGCGTGTCTTCTGCACGAACCTCAACAAATCGAAACCTTCTACGCATGGCAAAATCAAAGCTGTCAACAGACCTGTCAATATCATTCATGGTTCCAATGATATAGACATTCTCCGGTATATAAAATTTCTCATTTGGATCCGTATGCATATTAGAATACTGGGTGGCTACCTCTCCTGATTTTCCCCTGTATCCGGGATCTATTGAGAAAAATAGTTCGCCTAATATTTTTGAAATCTCTCCGCGATTAATCTCATCAATGATAAAAATATATTTTTTCTGTGTTTCCGGAACTGCCACCAATTTCTGCTTTTCAGTCTTTCGCGCTTTAATAGCCTTATAAATTGCGAAATCATAAGAATATCCCTGTGTGGCAAACTGCTTTCCAAAGAAATTTGTAATATCACTGATTTTTTCAAATGTAACATCTGATTCAAGCATCTTCTGTAATTCTTCTATATTAAGACTAAGCTTGTCAATAGTAGCATTTCCGGGAATTGATATATCAATATGTCTGTCATCCACATTCACAATTGTAAATTTATTTCCCTTAATCGTAGTAAATGTTTCTTCACCCAAATCAATACTTCCAAAAAAATCAGTCATTGCAGTCTTAGCGGAAATTTCCTGTTCTACTAATTCTTTTGATTTTTTTGAATCCTCAAAATTCTTCCTTGCTCTATCTACAAACTTCTTAAATATTCCATCCTGTAACTCAAATCCCATAGAGCCATCCTCATTCATTCTTGGACGAAGTCCCTCTACAAAATCTGAATAATCATAACTTGGGTGGAACTGAACAAATTCGACCTGCTTCTTCTGCTCATCTGAAAGATCTGTATATTTGTCAGTGTACCCATCACTGATAATATCCGCAGCAATTTCCTTTGCCAGATATGATTTTCCAGTTCCCGGTGCACCTCTGAAAATAATATTTTTAGATTCCAGCAATATTTTTGAATATGGATTTTTACAGCCTTTCGCAGTTTTCTGCTCTTCCGCCACAACACTGGCATCTGTTACAGCCTGGTTTCTTTCCTGTTCTGTTTTGTCACGATATACAAGAATAAATTTATCGCCTTCTCTTCCAAATCTCCTTAAGCATTCCTGCACAAACAACAATGTTGAAAATAAATTCCAGGCATAAATTACATACTGTGGACCATTTTCTCTTCTGTATGTCAAATGCTCCATTGAATTCTTATATTTCAGAAACTCTTCTACTGTTTTAAATATGCCACATATTGTCTCTGCTTCAGGTGTGTATTTACAGACAGGGAAACTTGCTTTGTCTAGATCTGAAAGATTATTTATCTGACTTTCAAATATTTGAAATGTCAGTCGGGGCAAGGTTTGATTCGTATTTCTCCGTTCACCCTTGTTATATTTTCTTCGTTTTGTTTCTCCGGATGCATTTACAAAATATGTATCAATTGGTCTGTAATTATCACCAAAAGACAAATTATTCATTGTAAATCTTTCATCTGTAGATGATACTTCTTTCGCAGTAATTGTCAGTTCATATTTTTCCTGCTTAGATTCAATGTTATAACCTCTTGTCTCAAAATAATTCTTTGCTTCTACCGCATTAAATCCATCTGTTATAATATTAACTCCATTTGCAAGATGATTTGCTACTGCAATAACATATTTGGGTGGATATTGCTTCCCTTCTTCCGTTACAAGAACGTACCGGGAGCTTTTATTTTTTTCAGGTACACCATTCTCTTCAATATATTTTATCGCTGCTGTGATATCTTCTTCATTAATCTTTGGTATTGCCATGCTTCAATTCCTCCCCTTATTCTCTTTCTGCACTATTATAAAACAAGCTGATATCAATTTGATACCAGCTAATGTTTTACCTGCATCCTTTAAGGATACATCATTATTATAGCAATCTTCTAAAATAATGCATCTTAATCCAGCCCATCAGAATGCGAAATTTTGCGTAAAGCATTTTTCAAACACGTTCTAATCTCTTGGCGTTAAACCTACATACATATCTTTGTACTGTTTTGCACTCTTTTCCCAGGAAACATCTTTATTCATATCGCGGATCACCATATCATCCCAGGATTTTCTGTTCTCGAAATAGAGCGTCTTTGCTCTGTTGATCGCATCGTAAAGCAGCCCGCTTTCATATCTGTCAAATGTAAAACCGTTTCCTGTATTTTCAAACATATTATAAGGCTGAACCGTATCTTTGAGTCCTCCGGTCTCTCTTACAATCGGAACTGCACCATATCTCATGGCTATAAGCTGTGTAAGTCCACATGGTTCAAATCTTGATGGAACCAGAAGTGCATCACATCCTGCATAAATATTGTGAGCCACATTTTCATTGTAAGCAATATATGCACAGAAATTGCCTTTATATTTGTTTTCATAATAACGGAATGTATTTTCATACTGAGAATCACCAGTACCAAGAACAACCACCTGCGTATGTTCATCCATAATTCCCGGGATTACGTCATTTACAAGATCAAGACCTTTCTGGTTGGTGAGACGTGAAATAAGTCCGATTACCATCTTATGCTCATCTACATCCAGCCCCAGAGATTCCTGAAGAGCTTTTTTATTAATCTTTTTATTCTTTATCGCTGACTTCTCATCATAATCAGCAGCTAACAGCTTATCAGTTGCAGGATTCCAGATATCCGTATCAATACCATTCACAATTCCCAAAATCTTATTGTTGTGATATCTTAAATGCTCTGCAAGTCCCTCTCCATATTCCTCTGTCTGAATTTCCCATGCATAAGTATTACTTACAGTTGTAACTTTGTTGCTGTAAGCGATACCACCCTTGAACATATTGGCATCCAGCCAGTTCTGGATCATGCAGTCCTTATTAAATACATAATCAGGAAGTCCTGACCAGTATTGAATCTTTTTTCTGTCATAAATACCCTGGAACTTCAGATTATGTATTGTGAGTACTGAAATTGCACGTCCTACATCTGTATCCTGAAAACAGGTTCTCAGATAAAGTGGTACTAAAGCTGCCTGCCAGTCATGACAATGTACTACATCAGGAGTCCAGTTCAGATAATTAAGGGCAGCAAGGGCAGCTTTTGCAAAATAACAGAATTTCGGAATGTCATCTATGAGATTCGTATATGGATTTCCCCAGGAGAAGAACTCATCATTATCTATAAAATCATAGACAACCCCATCCTCCTGATATTCCATAATTCCCACATAATACTGCTTTCCATCAGAGCAGAGATTCATATCAAAGGAACCCCTGTATTCCATCTTTTCCTGAAATTTCTGAGGAATACATTTGTATCTTGGAATAATGACCTTAACATCAATGTTTAATTTTGCCAGACTCTTTGGCAGGGCAGACATTACATCTCCCAATCCGCCGGTCTTAACAAATGGATAACATTCTGATCCAATGAAGGCTACACTTCTTCGCGGTCCCAGATCAGGCTGTCTCGTTGGAATGTTTTGTTCAACAGATGGCTCCTGAATAATTACGGCTTGCTTAACAGAAACATTCTCTACTGTTGGAGCAACAGTCTTAACAGCTTTTTGAGGACTGTTTTTTGCACTGCTTTTTACACTGCTTTTTACGCTGTTTCTTGCATTGCTCTTTGTGTTACTCTTTGTATTACTCTTTGCATTGCCTTTGGTACTGCTTTTGGTACTGCTTGTTTGAACTGTTTTTTTTCTCATATCATTGATCTCCCTTTTGCATTTTACAAAGTCCGAAATCTATTACGTCTTAACTAAAATGTCCTCCGGTAAGTTCCTGATAAACATTCATTTTGCAGATATTTATCATTTCCTGTTAATCTCAATTATAACACAAAATGCGCAAAGTAACTATTATTATCTGAAATGCTTCCATCACTTAACTCTTACCTGAATGATACAAGCTGGTTTATTCCTTTTCATTATATCTGCCTCTTTTATTTTACAGATACACTACATAGAAAAAGGGATCTTCCACTCAGTCAATTTGAATAAAAAACATAATCTGTTTTTATTTCACGCATTCCATAATTATCATCTCACATCTGTCATATCCAAGCTGTGAGCTGTTCAGGCACAGTGTGTAATTGCTGGCTTTTCCCCAGTTCTGATCTGTGTAAAAGCTATAATTTGTTCTTCGCCTTTTATCTGTGTCTGCCATCATTTTCACAGCTTCCTTCTCTTTTACATTGTATAAACCAGTGATACGCTTTATTTTTTCCGGCATGTCCCCATGAATAAATACATTCAGCACATCGTCCCGGTCTTTCAGTATATAGTCTGCATTTCTTCCAATGATCACACAAGGCTCCTTCTCAGCCAATTCTAAAATAATATTTCTCTGTGCCTCATACCATCCGTCCGGTGCAAATTTGTCAACCATATCCATCAGTTTCGGAATATTCTCCTCCGGATCTTTCTCCATATACTTTAAGGCCTGCTTGATTCCAAAGTTCTGAATACTCTTCTGTAATGACATTTTATTCATAATCTCAACTTCCTTTCATTCTGTCGCCATAACATGACAGAAATGTTTTTGTGTAATCTGAAAAGTATTATATCTTTTCTCTTCTTAAATTCAAGTGGACAAATGCACGAATGTGGGTAAAATTTGTCGAATTTTGCCAGATTACAGAATACTTCTGCCCTTATTTCTGACTGTGCAGCACATACTTTGCAATCATTTCCACACTCGAACGCAACAGTGCACTGAATTCCTGCGGGGACACACATTCCCTGTCCTCAAGCCATCTCACCAGTGCTGCCAGAAATGCATCCGAAAAGAAATGAATATAAAATTCCTCATGTTCTCCTTTTTCCTCTTCCTCTACCATCGCAAGAAATTTACGATTGACAGGGACTAAAATATCCCGGAAATGTTCTGTAAAAGAGTTCTGCCCCTCAATCTGCAGTACTTTCGAATAGAATGTCCGGTGTTTATAAAAATACTCACAGATTTTTTCCAGTATATCCCATGTAAAGCCGGCATTTTTCCATTCTTCTTCTGAAAAAATCTTTGTAATTTCAGTGTCAAAAATCCAGTTGACCAGATCATATTTATCTTTAAAATGATAATAAAAACTTTTGCGGTTCATTCCGCATTCTTCGCAAATGTGTGATACACTGATCTTTGCAAAAGGTTTCTGTTCCAACAGTTTTCGAAGAGCATCTGCAAATGCCTGTTTGGTGGCGTTTGAGTATGGCATAACCGACTCCTCCTTATTCCTTTTCTCTTATCCATATTTTAACTATTGTACCACACTTTTTTTATTTTGTTACCCTTTTATATCTCTCATATGGAATTTGTATATATAATAGGAAAGAACCGCTACGATATACTCGGTAACGGCAAATCCATACCACACGCCCGATGCCTGTAACAACCGGCTGAGCGCAAAAGAAACCGGCAGCATCACAACGATATAGCGCGCAAGAGAAATCAAAAGTGATGGCATGCCCTTTCCCAGTCCCTCCAGGACTCCGGAAAATGTAACGGAAACCGAGGATACCACGAATCCAAAACTGATGATTCTGAGTGCCGCACCTCCGATTTCCATTGTTGCGCGGCTTGTGGTAAACAATCCCATCAGCTGCTGCGGAATTGCACAGGAAATTGCCATTCCCATAACCATAACCAGTGCGATCAATCCCATGGAGGTGTGCGTAATCTTTTTCACCCTGTCATATTCTCCCGCTCCATAATTATATCCAACGAGCGGCCGGATTCCCTGCACAATTCCGTTTGCCGTCAGATAAATAAATGTCTGCAGTTTATAATAAACTCCGAGCACCAGAATATAACTTCCCGGAAACGGCGCAAGGATTGCATTTAATGCGGACACCTGAATGGAAGGAAGTGCAAGATTTAAAGTTGCCGGAATTCCGATGGTATAAATATTTTTCATTACGCTTCCGGTTGTCTTCATATTTGCGACGTTGACCTTTACATGCATCGGACGTGCAAAATAAAACAGCAGATCCCCCGCCAGCGTCACACACTGACCGATTCCCGTGGCATAAGCCGCACCCGCAATTCCAAGCTTCGGTACCGGTCCCAGACCAAAGATCATAACCGGATCTAAAATAATATTGGTTACACATCCGAGCATCATACAGATCATCGACACCTTCATCCGCCCGACTGCCTGAAAGATCTTTTCATATGCAAGTTCCAGACCGATCACTGGTGCAAACGCAAATACCCGCGTGGAATACGTGCATGCCAGTGCGATCACCTGTGTATCGCCTGTAAACATCCGAAGAAACGATGGCATAATGGCAGAACAAAGCAGTGCCAGCACCAGACCGTGGATCAAATTTAACAAAAGCCCCACGGATGCCGACTCATCCGCCAGTTTCTCCTCTTTTGCTCCCAGATAAAAGGCTACCCTTGCATTGATTCCGATCGCAAATCCGATAACAATGGCATTGACGAGATTTTGCACCGGAAACACAAGGGCAAGCGCCGTCATCGCATCTTCACTGATCTTTGCCACAAAATAACTGTCCACAATGTTATACAATGCATTCACTGCCATGGATATGACCATGGGAAGTGACATGGAAAGCACCAGCGGCAGGATTTTTCTTGTTTTCATGTACTCCTGATTCATACAAACTCCTCTTTTCTGCCGGATGTTCCGCAAAAAAAGACTATAGACCGACGGTTTGAATCAGAAACCGTAAAATCTATAGTCTTTTTCAGACATCCTGTTTTGTGTATCTTATCTTACTTCAATTGGTCTGTTTTTGCAAGTCTTTTCTAAAATAAAGAGGTGTCAGTATCTTTCCGGGATTTGTGGAGCCGTAAGGAAACAGACGTATTTCTATGTACAATACCGGAATGTCCGGTCGGTCAGAATTCTTGCAAAGATCAGACCAAGCGGCAGTGCCACAATAATTAAAATTGCAGAAGCAAACCAGGATGCAGAGGTATTCAAAGACATCGCACCCAGATTGTAAATTGCCCGGTACAGATACAGTCCCGGTACCATAATGACAATCGACGGAACCGTAAGTGAAATCCTTGGATATCCCGCCTGGTTTTTGATCAATGATGCAAGGATTCCTGCCAAAAGTGCTCCCACAAAAGCAGCCGCAGCCGGAGGAAATGAAGCAAGATCCACCAGCTCCAGCCGGAGGGTGTTGGCCACTGATCCGATCAGTGCTGCCGTTGCCGCCAGTTTCCACGGACTGTTAAACATAATCGAAAATCCGAACACGCCGCAGAAACTGAAGACCAGACGCAGTATGATATGCATGGGAACGGACATGGAAAGCGCCGGAAAATCCACCGGATGCAGATGCAAAAGCAGTGCCATCAGCCATGCCGTAATGGTCGCAACAACAATAATAATGATCGCATAGGTCAGCCTCTCCAGCCCGGAACGCATATCCAGCTTGGCAAGGTCAATTCCGCTTGTGATAAACGGAAAGCCCGGAATGATAAACAGCATGGAACAGATATATCCCGCCTCATGCTGCAGGGAAACCCCGGCAATCAGCTCTGCGATCCGAAGCAGAATGGTATAGGTAACGCACGCCGAGGCAACGGATGCCACAATCCCGAGAAACAGTGTCAGATGATGCTTTGTCAGTTTGCAGCGGACAAAGTTTCCAAGTCCTGCCCCGCAAAAAGCAAACAGCATTTCCACGGGTCCTCCGCCAAGCAAAAATGTGAATGCGCCGCATGCCAGTGCCGCGGCAAATCCCAAAGCCACCGGGGAATAGAGTCCATGAATCCGGTCGATCTCATCCAGATGATCATGGAGCTGTTCGCCCGTCATGGTTTTCCCTACGGTTGAAAATTCACCGATAAAACGCTCCAGCCGGTTCAGTTTTGATGTGTTGACTCCGGTATTGGTCAGGCAAAGAGACTGGGAAAATCCACTCGTTCCATCAAAACAGGTATATTCAATCGACATCAGACCGATATCTGTCGAACATGTAATTCCGAGATTTTGTGAAATCGTATTCATGGAACTGCGGACACGCCAGGCTCCCGTTCCACAGGATAACAGCATCAGGCCGACACGGCCGACGATTGAAGCTTTTTCGGTCAGGTCTGCCTCTGTAATCGGACAATTTCCGTGGCCGCTGTACTCATGCCATGGGATATCCATGTGATTTTTAGGTATTGCAGTGGTTTGCATGAATCATCATCCTCTTTCTTAATGCATCAATACAATTTTGTTTGCAATATCAATGTTTTTCTCCAATGCCTTCCGAAAATGGTACATCGGCAAAAACACCCCAAGTGCATCGTAACGGTTTCCCTTATTTTCCATGGAATCCTGTCCGTAATAAACGACCGAACGTGGCAGGGATTTCTGCAGATCCATCAGGATATCCCAGATGATCGCATATGCCTGCGCTTCTGTCTCCTGCATTTTTACCGTATCCGGCATTTCATAGACAAGCAGCACTCCGATATGCTCTCCCATACGGATTTCCTGTGCTTCCATGGTATCTCTGTCATAACAATGCCGTTTACGGAATCCGTATGCCAGATACATCTTCACCTGTTCACTCTTTTGAAATACCTTAAAAAACTGCTCATAATTTTTGTCACTGACATGAAATTTGATATCCGGAATTAATTTTCCATCCTCATCCGTCAGGATATAGGGATTTGTCTGACCATTGGCATTAAAACGAAACGGAGCCAGAAACGAATTCCGCAGCAGATCAAACATACTGTTCTGGCAGATTGCCATCAGAAACGCCGTCAGATCCTTTTCCTCATAAGAACGAAACAGTGCGGTTGCGAACTGCT